>VFQN01004048.1_pt1 | contig 19886 bp, 18 predicted proteins | sample 3512371 | NCBI WGS metagenome assembly VFQN01 (sample SAMN10412370, study PRJNA504923) | tailings metagenome | isolation source: Replicate 2 from Balatoc abandoned mine | place: Philippines: Itogon, Benguet | collected 2017-08-28
CGTGCGCTGCTGCGCCGTCTGCAGCAAGTGCCGCTGGGCGACCTGCGGGTGGGGATGGGATGGGAGGGGGAGGGGCCGTGGTGCAGTGCGGGGCCGAGGGAGGGGGCGTGGGCGGGCCGCGACTGGATTATGCAAGTGGATGTGGGTCGGGCACATCAGGGGTAACTGAAGAACGGCGAAGAAGGGCAAGGGGATCGGTGCGCTACCTCGAGCGCATGCTGCTCGGGTACCTGTGCTGAGTCTGGCGCACGGCGTGTGGTAAGGAAGGTGCAGTGCGGGGGATGGGGGCTGCCGCGAGCTGACGGATGTGGGTCGGGCAAGGAGGGGCGCTGTTGTGCCGCCTGCAGCACTTGATTGCCGGGGAGTCTGGAGTTACCCGCAGAGCTGCAGGGTTTCTGGAAATCTGTGTTGCGGAGGGCAGTTGGGAGGGGCCAGGGGTCGCACCCTGTGCAGCTGCAGGCCTCCCGCAACTGCTCAAGCTGCACGAGGGCCCAGAGGCGCAGGGAGGGTAGAGATGTGGGCCTGCCAACGTAGGTGCATGGAGGAGACAGGAGGGAAGGGGCATGCGGACTGCCGGGCCCTGCTGCAGCATAGCCGCTGCGCTGGCAAGGAAGTATGGGGACCCACATTTCGTTTCACTCCTTTCAACAGGACTAGGAAGCATGCGCTGTCCAGCCAGACATGCACTTGACTTGCCTTCCTATGGTCTTGCCTGCTGCTTGTGCTGCCGCGCCATGGCTGCAGGAAGCGCTGGACCACGTCGACCTGGACGTGAGGTGGGTGCGGGGTGTCGCGTTACCGGTATATCACAAGCATGTCCTGAAACGAATTGGGGTAGGTGTGGGGGTGTCGCTTCAAGGAGGCATGTACCACGGACAGCAGCGCAAGGGTGCATGCAGCCGTCAGACTAACTGGACCAAAACACAGCCGTAGGGGTAGGCGCGTGGGCAACGCCCGGCCGCGCATCGCACCATCCCAGTATACAATTCGCATCGGATGGCGCAAACTGGCAGTGTGCATCGCGCTATACTCTCAAACTAAAGGGCCCCAAAGTGCTCCGGGGAAGGAGATATAAAGGTCGGTGCAAGCACAATCAGTTGCCCTCCGGGCCCGAAGGGGGGACAATATATGCCCACAGGGCCCCCCGAAGGGGCAAAAGCAGCATTAAATTGTAAAAATTTTTTTTTACCTTTATAAATAGTGGTTAACATATGTTAATTTGTTGAATAAATACCAGTTATCAGTGTTTACTGGCAAACAAGTAATTTGTTTTTTGCAGAACTACTACCCTTGGCCCCCCCTTCTGTATTGGCCCCTCAAAGGCCCAGCAATATGCCCAAAGGCTCTATATATTACCCCCCTTTTGTCTATTGGCTTCTTAGTTACCCCAGAGGGGCAGAGGGCTGAAAGCAAAGGGGCCCTTCTCCTTATTTAAAAGCGAGCCCCTTCGACGTCCCCCAAAGGGGGATGCGAGGGCCCTTTGTCTCGCTATATATGCCCAAAGGGCCTTCGCTGTTCCGGGCTGAAAGGAAGGGGGAAAGAGATGCAATATATGCCCAAAGGGCTGAAAGGATACAACACTTTGGTCTATGGCTATATATGCCCAAAGCTTTCAGCCCTCTGGCTTATATTGCCCAAAGGAGCTTTCTCTCTATATATTGTCTTTCGTTGCCCTTCTCTCGCCCCTTCGGGGAGCGAAGCAAGACGCCCCTTCGGGCCCCCTTTGGGGCCCGCTTTTTTGTCTGAAAGGCCCCGAAGGGGCAAGAGCAAAGCGGGACGCCCGCTCCGCGGCATATATTGAGGATCCTTTCAGACAGAGAAGCCCAAAGGGGCCGCGTCCCACAACGTGGGAGGCGGCCAAAGGGGCCGCAATATATGCCCAGAGGGCTGAAAGGATTGGTGCATGCCCGCAAAGCGGGAGCACCAACCCCCTTCGGGCTTCTTTGTCAATATATTACCCCGGAGGGGCCCGAAGGGGCGAGCGCATACTGCACCTTTAGGTGCTGGAAAGGGCTCTTTATTTAAAAGCCGCCGCCTTGTCTCGCTTCGCTTGCCCTTTGGGCAAGCGTAGCGAGGATTGCCCCATAGGGGCAACAACAAAGCAGGCCCCAAAGGGCTGAAAGCGCATAGCGGCCAAAGGGGCCGCAAGGCGGCCAAAGGGGCCGCAAGGCGGCCAAAGGGGCCGCAAGGCGGGTCATTTGTATAAATACCCCCTTCGTATGTGGTCCCTCCGGCCGCTTCGCTCGTTGCCCCGAAGGGGCCCCTTTGGGCATATATTGCTCTTGCCCCGAAGGGGCAACGACGTAACTAATATCGGCTTTGCCGATACTCTTTATCTTGCCCTCCGGGGCCCGAAGGTTGGTGCATCCTTTTAGACAGAGAAGCCCGAAGGGGGGCATATATAGAGAAGAGATGCCCGGAGGGTAACTGATTGTTACATCCAGCACCAAAGGTGCAGTATGCGCGTCTCTTGGCTTCGCCAAGACACGTAGTGGGAGCGCATAATTTGTATAAAGACCCCCTCCAGCTTTCTCTCTATATATTACCGCAAGGCGGGCCCGAAGGGGCCTCTCTCAATATATGCCCGAAGGGGCCCCGCCGCTTTTTTGTCTGCTTTCAGACAAAAAAGTGCTTTCGCACCAACCCCCTTTGGGCATATATTGCTCTTGCCCCGAAGGGGCAACGACGAAATCTATTGATATGCTTTCTCGTTTGCCCCAAAGGGGCAAAGAGAAGGGAGACGTAGCTATGCGCATAGCGCATACTGCACCTTTAGGTGCTGGAGGAACGTGTTACGTCATTGCCCCAAAGGGGCCCTTTGGCATATATTGCGGGCCCCAAAGGGGGCCCGAAGGGCAACGACCCCTTTGGGCATATATTGCCCAAAGGGGCCCCTCCGGGGAAGGAGATTGGCTTTGTTGGCGATAGCGAGCCCTTTGGGCATATATTGTTAACTTTATCTTGCCCTCCGGGGCCCTAAGGGCCAAAGGGGGCCGTTCAGGGCTGAAAGGAACGCTAGTTAACGTTGCTAAAAGCGTATTGGCTTTTTAGTTACCCCCTTTGCTTTCAGACAAAGAAGCCAAAGGGGCCCAAAGGGCCTTCGCTGTCAAAAAGCCTTCGGCTATATATTGCCCAAAGGGTTAGAGAGACGCTTTGGGGGGGGGGCAGGGAGGGGCGGATAAAACCCAAATTAATTTAATTATGTATATATTTTTTGCAACAAACTACATTCAAACTTAAGCAAACACCCCGAACACCGAAGGACTTTTTTGGACGTCCCCCAAAGGGGGATGCGGAGGCTTTGGGGCCGGCTTTTTAGTTACCCCTTTGGGCATATCAAGTCTCTACGATCGTAGGGTCTCCCACGTTGTTCTCAATTGGCGAAGCCAATAGACGACGCGAAGCCGACCTACTATCAGGATCCTCTTTCTATTACCCCTTTGGGGCTCGCAATATATGCCCAAAGGGCTGAAAGGATCGAGCATCTGCGAGATACTCTATCCTAGAGGATCCTCGATTATTTGTATTGATACCCCCGAAGGCCTTCATATATTGCCTTTCCAGGATCGGCAATATATGCCCAAAGGGCCTTCGCTGTCTCGTTGCCCCGAAGGGGCCCCGGAGGGCATATATTGCGGGGTATGCGCGTCTCTCACCCTTTGGGTGACGGCAAAGCCAAGGATCGGCCCTGCCGATACAACACAACGTGTTTGCCCCGAAGGGGCACGAGGAACAATTGGCTTTGCCAATAGACAACGCGCATATCTATATATGCCCAAAGGGGCCCAAAGGGCAACGACGTCCCACAACGTGGGAGGCGGCCCACAGGGGGCCCACAGGGGGCCCACAGGGCCTTTGACGTCGACTTCGTCGATGCGAAGCGAGAAAGGCAATATATGAAGGCCAATAGATCGAAGATAAACAACGAATATGCTTTCTCATCTCTTTCCCCCTTCGGGGGACGCAGCGAGACGAAGGGAGACGTAGCGCATACTGCACCTTTAGGTGCTGGAAGGGCTAAAAGTTAAACAGATAGGCACTTTTTTTAAACAATTATGTGAGTACTATTAAAACAACATTGCTTTATTTTATTCTCCAAGGATTTTGGTGGCTTTCTATTGCCCTCCAGGGCCCCTGAACGGCTTTCAGATATATATGCCCAAAGGGGTCGTTGCCCCGAAGGGGCCCCGGAGGGCATATATTGCCCCTTTGGGCATATATTGTCGTTGCCCTTTGGGCCCCTTTGGGCATATATAGAGGAAGGTTGGTTTCTCGCAATATGTTGCCCCAAAGGGGCCGAAGGGGTCGTTGCCCTTTGGGCAATAGGAATGCCCCTTTGGGCAACTATTGGCGTTGCCAATAAGACAAAAAAGCGGGGCCCGAAGGGGCAGCTTTTATATAAAAAAGCCTTCGGGCCGAGTAAGAGCACCAAAAACAGAAAGAGGGTATATTAAAACCGGCTGCGCTTGTTGTTTTTCCTAATTTTCTTAAGTCCCTTTTACTTCCAGCCCGCTATGCTCCGAAGGAGCATACTTCCAGCACCTAAAGGTGCAGTATGCGCGTCTCTTGGCTTTGCCAAGGAACTATTGGCAAAGCCAATTTATGCGCGGAGCGCATACTGCACCTTTAGGTGCTGGACAACACTTTATATGCCCTTCGGGGCACGAGGAACAATTGGCGAAGCCAATAGACAACGCGCATATTTTGGCAAAGGCTCGCCAGAGGGCATTGCCCCTTCGGGGCCCCTTTGGGCATATATTGTGTTACGTAAACGTGTTGTTGTTGCCCCTCCGGGGCAATCCTCGCATCCCCCAAAGGGGGACGCGCTATATATTACCCCGGAGGGGGGGCTTTTTTGTCTGAAAGCTCTCGCAAAGCGAGACGACAGAGAAGTATAAATACCCCTTTGCTTTCAGCCCTTTGGCTTTTTCTTGCCCTTCGGGGCCTAAAGGGCCCCTTTGGGGCAATCCCCGCGGTGCTCTTGCCCTTTGGGCAACAAAAGGCAACTAAAAAGCCAAAGGTTGGTGTCCCGCTTTGCTCTTGCCCCGAAGGGGCAACGTAGCACCAATCCTTTGTGTCGTCAATTGGCTTTGCCAATAGATCCTTGGCGTTGTTTCCCCAAAGGGCCCCCTCTGAGGCTCGCGTTGCGTTGGCTCTTGCCCCGCTTTCAGACCGAGAAGCCAATAGACCCATAGGGGCCCCTCTGGGGAAGGAGATAGCCCGTAGGGCATATTGTTAGAGGGAGAAGGGCATGTATTTTTCTCATGCCAAGAAAATTCACCTGTTTTGAGATTGACACAAAACCTAGCTGAAGTTGGAATTTACATTAGTAAAATTTTTTTTCACATAATATTATTATATAATATCTAGTCTAATTTTGTTTTGTCCAGGATCGGCGAAGCCGACCAGTATGCGCTACGTCTCCCAATATATGCCCAAAGGGGCCCCTTTGGGGCAAACGAGAAAGCATAGCCAAGGCTCGCTTCTTTGTCAATATATTACCCCGGAGGGGCCCGAAGGGGCGAGCGCATACTGCACCTTTAGGTGCTGGAAAGGCATCCCACGTTGTTCTCCAGCACCTAAAGGTGCAGTATGCGCTCCGCGCATAAATTGGCGAAGCCAATAGACGACGCAAAGCCAAGATATCGGCAAAGCCGATACTTGCTTCGCTCCCCTTCGGTTCGGCTTTGCGTCCCGCTTCGCTCTTGCCCCGAAGGGGCAACGAGAAGCGAAAGAGATGCCCCTTCGGGCCCCCTTTGGGGCCCGCTTTGCTCGTTGCCCCGAAGGGGCCCCTTTGGGCATATATTGCTCTTGCCCCGAAGGGGCAACGACGTAATATATGCCGATACCTTTCCAGCACCTAAAGGTGCAGTATGCGCTCGCCCCTTCGGGCCCCTCCGGCTTTCCAGCACCTAAAGGTGCAGTATGCGCTCGCCCCTTCGGGGAGCGCATAAGACAAAGAAGCCGATCCTCTTTTTCTTGCCCTCCGGGGCCAAAGGGCTAAAAGTATTTTTAGCAAGAGCAACGCGCCCTTTGGGTATATCCCGGAGGGCACTTTATAGGTCTAAAAGCTGAAAGGCTTTCTCGTTTGCCCCAAAGGGGCCCCTTTGGGCATATATTGGGAGACGTAGCGCATACTGGTCGGCTTCGCCGATCCTGGACAAAACAAAATTAGACTAGATATTATATAATAATATTATGTGAAAAAAAATTTTACTAATGTAAATTCCAACTTCAGCTAGGTTTTGTGTCAATCTCAAAACAGGTGAATTTTCTTGGCATGAGAAAAATACATGCCCTTCTCCCTCTAACAATATGCCCTACGGGCTATCTCCTTCCCCAGAGGGGCCCCTATGGGTCTATTGGCTTCTCGGTCTGAAAGCGGGGCAAGAGCCAACGCAACGCGAGCCTCAGAGGGGGCCCTTTGGGGAAACAACGCCAAGGATCTATTGGCAAAGCCAATTGACGACGTTATTTGTATCATTAGGCAAAGCCTAATGGTCTCGCTGTGTTGTATCGGCAAACCCCTTCGGGGTCTGCCGATCCTTGCTTCGCTCCCCTTCGGTTCTCTTTCCCACGTAGTGGGACGCCCCAAAGGGGCAAACACAATATATGCCCAAAGGGGCCCCTTCGGGGCAACAACTTTATCTTGCCCTCCGGGGCCCAAAGGGCACAACCCCTTCGGGCATATATAGCGAAAGAGAAGGCAATATTGATGTCTCCTGAAAGCAACAAAGACTATCTCCTTCCCCTTCGGGGACCCGAAGGCTTTCCGACAAAGCAGCCCAAAGGGCCCCGAAGGGCAATATGTTTTTTTTAAATTATTTATGATTATAACTTAAAAATATATTTTTATCAAGCTATGTCGGCCCTCTGGCCCCGAAGCCCCCTTTGGGCTTTTTTAGTTACCCCACTTTCAGGATTGGCTTCCAGGATCGGCAATATATGCCCAAAGGGCCCTCGCTGTCTCCCGCAATATATGCCCGAAGGGGCCCCTTTGGGGCAAGGGTATGCGCGTCTCTTGGCTTTGCCAAGGATCGGCCCTGCCGATACAACACTTTATATGCCCTCCGGGGCCCCTTCGGGGCACGAGCTTTCAGACAAAAAAGCGAAGCCAATAGACAACGCGCATATTTGTCTGAAAGCCGGGCTGAAAGCAGACAATATATGCCCCCCACCGGGGCCCCTTTGGCTTTCTCTCAATATATGCCCAAAGGGGCCCGAAGGGGCATCTCTTCCAGCACCTAAAGGTGCAGTATGCGCAATATATACCCTCCGGGCCTTCGCTGTCTCTCTGAAAGCCGCTGTCGGGCCTTCGGGGCCCCCTCCGGGGCAATATAAAGCTTAAAAAAAAGAGAAGGGGCCCTTTAGGCATATATTGCAAAGGGGCAACAACGAAGGGCAACGACGCCCTTTGGGCATATATTGCCCAAAGGGGGCCCCTTTAGGGAAGCAGATAGCCCTCTGGCTTCTCTGTCGTTGTTGCCCCTTTGGGGCAATTATTGGCAAAGCCAATACCTCGCAATATATGCCCGAAGGGGCCCCGGAGGGCAACGACTTTCCAGCACCTAAAGGTGCAGTATGCGCTCGCCCCTTCGGGCCCCTCCGGGGTAATATATTGACAAAAAAGCGGCCAAAGGACAGCGAGGGCCCTTTGGGCATATATTGTCTTCAGAGCCTCCGGGCTATCTATTACCCTTCGGGCCCAAAGGAGCGGGCTAAAAGCCTCCGGGGCCTAAAGAGGCCAAATATGCGCGTTGTCTATTGGCTTCGCTTTTTTGTCTGAAAGCTCGTGCCCCTTCGGGGCCCCGAAGGGCATATACAATTGGCTTTGCCAATAGTTCCTTGGCAAAGCCAAGAGACGCGCATACCCTTGCCCCAAAGGGGCCCCTTCGGGCATATATTGCGGGAGACAGCGAGGGCCCTTTGGGCTTCTCTGTCTGAAAGGATCCTGGAAGTTACCCTCCTTCTTTTTAGTTGCCCCAAAGGGCCCTCGCATCCCCCTTTGGGGGACGTCGAAGGGGCTCTTTATCTTGCCCTCCGGGGCCCTATTCTCGTGCCCCGAAGGGGCCTTTCAGACAAAAAAGTGCCCTTTGCTTTCAGACAAAGAAGCCGAATGGCCAATAGACCAAAGGGGCAAGAGCCTTTTGTTGCGTTTGCCCCGAAGGGGCCCCTTGGGTATAAATTGGGCAATAGGAACTATTGGCAAAGCCAATTGACGACAACGCGAGCCCCTTCGGGCCCCTTTGGGGCAACTGATTGCCGCCCTTTGGGCATATATTGCGGGGCGTCTTGCTTCGCTCCCCTTCGGTTCGGCAATAAATGCCCGAAGGGCACAACGTGGGAGAAGCGAGAGAAGGGCAATGACCCCTTTGGGCTTCTTTGTCTTATGCGCTATCTCCCACATAGTGGGACGCGCATACTGCACCTTTAGGTGCTGGAAAGGGAGGGGCCAAAGGGTAACCTCCGCTAAAAGATTAAACACTACGTTTTCTTGGAGGACGACAGCCATTATGTGGAATCCCAGTTTTTTCACGAATAACATTTACTTTAATGCCTGCTTTAAAAATCTCACGAATAGCGCTTTCGCGTCCTTGGCCTGGACCTGTTACTAAAATTTTAGCTGCTTTCATTGTAAAATCACGCGCTTTTTTTGCTACTGTTTCAGCGGCTTTTTTAGCAGCAAAACTTGTCGATTTGCGTTTACCTCTAAAACCGCAAGCACCAGCGGAACTCCAACATAAAACTTCACCACGAACATTTGTAATTGTTACAATTGTATTATGATGACCTGCTTGAATATGTACAACACCTCTAAAAACTTTTTTTTTCGTTTTATTTGTTGTTAATTTGCGTGTTTGTTTTGCCATAAAAAATATTAAAACTTGTTATTGGCGAATCGGCTTCCAGGATCGGCGAAGCCGACCAGTATGTGCCATAGCCAATAGGAGACTTGATAGATATTGACACCTTAAAAAGCTTTAGTTGGATGTGCCTACTGCGTCTCTTTATCTTGCCCTCCGGGGCCCAAAGGGATATTTCCTCTCCAGCACCTTTAGGTGCAGTATGCGCTACGCGCATATCTTTCTCGTTTGCCCCAAAGGGGCCCCTTTGGGCTTCCAGGATCGGCTTTTTTGTCCCTCGCTGTCTCCCGCTTTGCGGGGTATGCGCTTTTTTGTCCTTCGCTGTCTCTCTGAAAGCCTTCGCTGTTCGGGCCCCGGAGGGCAAGATAAAGAGGATCGGCAGACCCCCTTTCAGACAAAAAAGCCGATACATACGAAGGGCAACGACCCCTTTGGGCACATATCTGTCTGAAAGGCCTTGCGGCCCCTTTGGCCGCCTCCCACGTTGTGGGACGTCGTTGCCCCTATGGGGCAATCCTCGCTTTTTTGTCCTCTGTTCCAGCACCTAAAGGTGCAGTATGCGCTTTGCGCATAAGGGGCGAAAGGCAATATAAAGTGCCCCGAAGGGGGTATTTATACTTCCAGCACCTAAAGGTGCAGTATGCGCTTCTTTGTCCTTCGCTGTTCCGGGCCTTCGCTGTCTCTCTGAAAGCCGCTGTCGGGCCCCCGAAGGGGCGAAAGGATTGGTGCATGCCCGCAAAGCGGGAGCACCAACCCGCTTTGCTCTTGCCCCTTTGGGGCAAGGGTATGCGCGTCTCTCACCCTTTGGGTGACGGCAAAGCCAAGGATCGGCCCTTCCGATACAACACAATATATGCCCAAAGGGCTGAAAGCTCCGGGGCCCCTTCGGGGCAACGAGATAGCGCATAAAAGAAGTAATTGATTTATTGGCTTTGCCAATAGGGCCAAAGGGCCTAGAGGGGCAATCCCCCAACGGGGACTAGGTTTTTAATTGTTTAACAATAAGACTTTTAGTATCAAAAACCCATTATGTTAGATATTAACTTTTGTTTACTCGCTAAACGCGAACCTTAAAAGGTGGGAGAATTGTGTTTGATTTTTATAAATACGGCCCCTCTGACAGCGAGTATTGGCTTACCCTTTGGGCCCCCTTTGGGGTAACTAAAAATATGCGCTATCTCTTTCCCCGGAGGGGCCCAGAGGGGCCGGAGGGGCCCGAAGGGGGTTGTGTTGTATCGGCAGGGCCGATCCTTGGCAAAGCCAAGAGACGCGCATACTGCACCTAAAGGTGCTGGAAGGGGCAAGAGCCAATAATATATAGCGAGGCCCTCTCTTTGCCCCAAAGGGGCCCCTTTGGGCATATATTGGTAACTAAAAAGCAAAGATGCACCAACCTTCACGGTTGTGGGGCTACTAAAATGCGTTTGCCCCGCTTTTCTGTCAATATATTACCCCGGAGGGGCCCGAAGGGGCGAGCGCATACTGCACCTTTAGGTGCTGGAAAGGTATCGGCATATATTACGTCGTTGCCCCTTCGGGGCAAGAGCAATATATGCCCAAAGGGGCCCCTTCGGGGCAACGAGCAAAGCGGCCCCCGAAGGGGCCTTTCTCTCGCTTCGCTTGCCCGAAGGGCAACAACCCCTTTGGGCATATATAGCGTCTCTTTATCTTGCCCTCCGGGGCCCCATTCGGGCATATATTGAGAAAGCAAATATATAGATATGCGCGTAGCGCATACCCCGCAAAGCGGGAGACAGCGAGGTATTTAACAATCATATATTGCCGATCCTGGAAGGGGGCTTAGGAACGTTAGTTACTACCCTTGCCCCTTCGGGGCCCCTTCGGGCATATATTGCTCTTGCCCCGAAGGGGCAACGAGCACCTTTAGGTGCAGTTGTATCGGCATATAGGTCTGAAAGCCCCCGAAGGGGCGAAAGGGGGTCTGCCGATACGACACTAACTAAAATATTAGAATTGCGTAAAACGAGATACATAATAGTTGTTTACAACAACATGATATGTTGAATCTAAGCCTTTAGCTAAACGACTACGTACACGTGACATAACTTGGCCTACAAAAGATTGTAAAATAAGCTTAAAAGCTTTTTGTTGATAAAACTGTAAAGTTTCTTGTTTAAATTCTTCTAAACGTGCTAAACGTAATTCATGTTGAGACACAACATTATTAATTTCTTGAGTTGCACGTAAAACACCTTCTTCACGGATTTCTTGTGCTTTTTTCTTAGCAATTTCTAATTGAGCACGTGCTGCATTTAATTTTTCTTCTGCTTCAATAGCACGTTGATTTGCATCTTGTAAGTTTTTTACAATTGTATTTTTACGATCTTCTAATAATGAAGATAAGTTTTTACCTACAAAAGAAACTACAATACCTACAACAGCTGCTAAGTTGATAATATTTGTTTCAAATATATTTGTATTAAAACCAAAGCCACCATGGCCTAGAATTAAAAGGTTATCTGGTAAAAAAACCATAAATCAAAAGAGTGTTATTGAAAATAATATTTAACTATCTAATTTTTATTTTTTAGCAATATATACCCAAAGGGCCTTCTCTTTATTTTAAACGCCCTGGAGGGCCCCTTTGGGCTTCTCTGTCCCCCCCCCTTCGGGCCCCTCTGGGGCAACTGATTGTGCTTTGCACCAACCTTCGGTCCCCCTTTGGGGCCCGCTTTGTCGTATCCTTTCAGCCCTTTGGGCATATATTGTCTGAAAGGGGGTCTGCCGATCCTTGCTGCGCTTTTTTGTCTGAAAGCCGGAGGGGGGGCCACGAGAGGCAATATATAGAGCCCTTTGGGCATATATTGCCCGGAGGCTTTCGCCCCTTCGGCTTTCTCTCGCTACGCGAGACGACAAAAAAGTCGTTGCCCCTTTGGAGGCCCGCATCTCTTTTTTTTTAAGCAAAGCGGGACGTAATATATGCCAAAGGGGCCGCGTCCCACAACGTGGGAGGCGGGGCAAAGCCAATTACGTTATTGGTGCAAGCACCAACCAGAGGGGCCCGGAGGGGGGGTAAACAACTACTACAAAATCTAAATTTGTTTAGTAAATTGTCATAGTTAAAGGACGTCAGTTGGAGGGTCCTCCAGCACCTAAAGGTGCAGTATGCGCGTCTCTCACCCTTTGGGTGACGGCAAAGCCAAGACACAACGTGTTTGCCCCGAAGGGGCACGAGGAACAATTGGCTTTGCCAATAGACAACGCGCATATTGGGGACTTGTTAGTGTAACAATACCTTTCAGCAATATATGCCCAAACAGCGAGGGCCCTTTGCTTTCAGACTTTTTTGTCTTATGCGCAGAGCGCATACTGCACCTTTAGGTGCTGGAAAGCCGAAGGGGGTATTTATACAATATATGCCCAAAGGGCCCCCGAAGGGGCGAAAGTTGGCTTTGTTTTTTATTAGCTATGCGCGGAGCGCATACTGCACCTTTAGGTGCTGGAAGCTAATAATAACAACACGTTCCTTTCAGCCCTTTGGGCTCCGGTGCTTTCAGACAAAGAAGAGCCTGAAAGGCTAACTGACGGAGTTAAATTAGGTTTTAGTTAAACCTAATAAAAATTCTGTTGAACTTTGTACAAAATAAAAGCTTTCTAGCCAACTACCAGCTTTCAGGAACCATTGGCAATATATGCCCATTGGCGAAGCCAATAACCCTTTGGGCCCCCTTTGGGGCAACTAAAATATGCGCTATCTCTTTCCCCGGAGGGGCCCGAAGGGGGTAGTGGGACGCGCATACTGCACCTTTAGGTGCTGGAGAGAAAGCCTCTGGCTTATATTGCCCAAAGGACAGCGAGGGCCCTTTGTATTGGCTTCGCCAATAGCCCTTTGGGCCCAACAAAGACTAACGTTATTTGCTATATATTGCCTTTTGTTGCGTTTGCCATCTGTTTCGCTTCTCCCACGTTGTTCTTGCCCCTTCGGGGCAACCCCTTCGGGCATTTATTGCGTCCCACAACGTGGGAGAACCGAAGGGGAGCGAAGCAAGGATTGCCCCGGAGGGGTCCTTTGGCATATATTGCGAGCTTTTAGACAAAAAAGTCGTTGCCCTTTGGGCGTCCCACAACGTGCCCTGAACGGCTTTCAGCCCGGAGGGTATATATTGCGAGAGAGTCATTGCCCCAAAGGGGCAACAACGACCCCCGGAGGGGGGGTATATATTGGGCAAGAGCAACGCCCCTTTGGCCGCTTCGACAGCGAGGGCCCCAAAGGGGCCCAAAGGTTGGTGCAAAGCACTTTATATGCCGCGGAGCGGGCGTCGTTGCCCCTTCGGGGCAAGAGCAATATATGCCCAAAGGGGCCCCTTCGGGGCAACGAGCAAGGCGGCCCCTCTGGGCTTTGGTCTATTGGCTATATAGGCCCAAAGGGGCCCAAAGGGGCCCAAAGGGGCCCAAAGGGGGGGGGGCATATATTGCTTTTGCCCCTTTGGGGCCCAATAGACTATAACAAAAATAAAAATCTTTTCTAATATATAAAGAGATCTTACTTGTATTTTTCCGCCTGCCAACATTCTTTCAGCCCGGAACAGCTATTGGCAGTTGCCCCGAAGGGGCAAGAGCCAATGAGCCCGTAGGGCCCCCTTTCACTCCCACGTTGTTCTCTATTGGCAAAGCCAATTGCCGACGCGAAGGACAGAGATGCCCAAAGGAACGTTAGTTTTTGTTGGCAACTAAAAAGCAAATAAGTCCCCCCCCTTCGGGCCCCTCCGGGGTAACTGATTGTGCTAACATTGCCCCTTCGGGGCAAGAGCAAAGCGGGAACACCAACCTTTGGGCCTATTTTAAAAAATTAACCTGCAAATGGGTTAGCGAAAAGAAGTGCTAAAGCAACAACTAGACCATAAATAGTTAAAGATTCCATGAAAGCAAAACTTAATAAAAGAGCACCACGGATTTTACCTTCAGCTTCTGGTTGACGTGCAATACCTTCAACAGCATAACCAGCAGCTGTACCTTGACCCATACCAGGACCAATAGCAGCTAAACCAACAGCAAGACCAGCAGATACAACAGAAGCAGCAGCTACGATAGGGTTCATTGTATTTCCTCCTAAATGAATCAATAAAATATATAACAACCAATATTTATTTTATCAACAAAAATTTCAAATTAGTCCGACTTTTAGCCCACTTCCAGGATCGGCTTTCTCCCGCTTTGCGGGGTTGCCCTCCGGGCCTACGGGCTGAAAGCTCTCCCGCTATATATGCCCAAAGGGGCCCCAAAGGGGCAAGGGTATGCGCTCGCCCCTTTGGGGAGCGCAATATATGCCCAAAGGGCTAAAAGACGTTAGTGCATGCTCCTTTGGAGCATACTTGCTTCGCTCCCCTTCGGTTCGGCTTTGCGTCCCGCTTCGCTCTTGCCCCGAAGGGGCAACGAGAAGCGAAAGAGATGCCCCTTCGGGCCCCCTTTGGGGCCCGCTTTGCTCGTTGCCCCGAAGGGGCCCCTTTGGGCATATATTGCTCTTGCCCCGAAGGGGCAACGACGTAATATATGCCGATACCTTTCCAGCACCTAAAGGTGCAGTATGCGCTCGCCCCTTCGGGCCCCTCCGGGGTAATATATTGACAAAAAAGACGAGATACTCTATCCTAGAGGATCCTCCAGCACCTAAAGGTGCAGTATGCGCGTCTCTTGGCTTTGCCAAGGAACAATTGGCGAAGCCAATAGACAACACAACGTGTTTGCCCCGAAGGGGCACGAGGAACAATTGGCTTTGCCAATAGACAACGCGCATATTTCAGTTGCCCTTCGGGCTCGCAGATGCTCGATCGTACCCCCAAAGGGGACTATCAGGATCGAGTCCTCTGACGAGATACTCTATCCTAGAGGATCCTCAATATATGCCGCGTCTCTTGGCAAAGCCAATATGCGCAGAGCGCATACTGCACCTTTAGGTGCTGGACACTTTATATGCCCTCCGGGGCCCCTTCGGGGCACGAAGAGCGGGCGTCGTTGCCCCTTCGGGGCAAGAGCAATATATGCCCAAAGGGGCCCCTTCGGTTCGGCTTTGCCGATGCAACGACTTTATCTTGCCCTCCGGGGCCCAAAGGGCTGAAAGCTCTCGCTTTTTTGTCTGAAAGGCCCCGAAGGGGCAACGACCCCTTTGGGCTTCTCTGTCTGAAAGGATACAACGAAGGGCAACGATACGCAATATACCTTTGGGCATATATTGTCCCCTTTGACAGCGAGGGCCTGGAACAGCGAAGGCCCTTTGGGCATATATTGGCCCCTTTGGTTTGTGTAGTCTCCTGTGGGGACTTCCTCGCATCTCTGTCTAAAAGCGCTTTATAGCCCTTTGTGTCGTATCAGCTTCGCTGATCCTCGCGTTGCTCGACCGTTCAGGGGCAATATATGCCCACTTTTTTGTCTGAAAGGCTGTTTATTTAAAAGCCAATAGAACCTCCGGGGCCAATATATGCCCTTAGAGAAGCTTTCTCTCTATATATGCCGCGTCTCTTGGCAAAGCCAATATGCGCAGAGCGCATACTGCACCTTTAGGTGCTGGACACTTTTTTGTCTAAAAGGCCCCTTCGGGGCACGAAGAGCGGGCGTCGTTGCCCCTTCGGGGCAAGAGCAATATATTGCCCACAGGGGCCCCTTCGGGGCAACGAGCGAAGCGGGCCCCCCCTTCGGCCCGCAGGGCAACTGATTGTGCTTTGCTCTTGCCCCTTCGGGGCAACGACCAACCTTCTTTTTCTTGCCCTCCGGGGCCCAAAGGGTAAGCACAGCGAGAAGAGCCCTTTGGTCGAGTATCTCGTTGCCCCTTCGGGGCCCCTTCGGGCATATATTGCGGGACGCAAAGCCGATATTAGTTACGTCGTTGCCCCTTCGGGGCAAGAGCAATATATTGCCCATAGGGGCCCCTTTGGGGCAACGAGCGAAGCGGCCAGAGGGGCAACATCAACGCTCTTGCCCCGAAGGGGCAACGGAACGTGACCCCTTATGCGCTCCCCAAAGGGGCGAGCGCATACCCCGCTTCTTTGTCTGAAAGCAAAGGGGCCCCTTCGGGGCAACGAGACAGCGAGGGCCCTTTGGGCATATATTGCCGATCCTGCCCCATAGGGGCATCTCTTCTCCCTTCGGCCCTTTGGGCCCCGGAGGGCAAGAAAAAGAGGATTGCCCCTTTGGGGCAACAACGAAGGGGGTTACGTTATCAATTGGCGAAGCCAATAGACAATTTGTATAAATACAAAAACACAAAGGGGGCCCCTTTGGCATATATATTTGAAAGCCGCTGTCGGGCTGAAAGCAAAGGGGGTTCCTTTGGCAATATAGGCCCAAAGGATGGTGCTTCCCCGCTTTGCGGGACACCAACAAAGGGCTAAAAGCAGGATCTCCCACGTTGTGCCCTTTGGGCATATATTGCCGATACCCCTTTGGGCATATATTGTGTTTGTTATTCAATAATAGCTTGATAAGTTGCTACTGTTGCTGGTGATGAACGATTTAAATGACGGAAAATTAAATATTTAAATAAAACATCTAATAAAACAGGAAGTGTTGCCACTAGTAAGAAAATCCCTGTTTGACTTTCTGGAATCCCGTAATGATTAAAAATAAATTCAAAAAATAATTCCCATAAATTCGATGAATGATATCCGACTAATAAATCAGTTACTAATAAAATCAATAGTGATTTTTTACTATCATCTAAACCAAAAAACACCTCTAATAAAAAAGATTTTGTAATATTTATTTGAATTTCAAGTGTAATTAGTAAATATAAAAGAGTACATAAACTTAATAAATCAGCAAAAAAATTTGTCCAAGCCTCAATGCTATGGTTGTTATAATATAGTGCCAATTCTATTGTTTTTTCTTGATATAATTTTGCCCTAAGGGCTTCCAAACCTATAAAGTTGCCCCTCAGTGGTCGAATTGAATAAGATTGAGCATCTCTGGCAAGCATTTCGCCCCTTTGGGGGCTTTCTCTCGCAATATATGCCGAAGCCCCTTCGGCTCCCACGTTGTGGGACGCGAGGGCCCTTTGGGCATATATTGCACCAATCCTTTGGGGTAAAAGCAAAGCCCCTTCTCCTTCTTTAAAAGCCGCCGCCTTGCGGCTTTCAGACAGAGATGCCCCTTTGGGGCTTTCAGGAAGCCCCCAAAGGGGGCCCTCCAGAGATGCCCTTTGGCTTATATTGCCCAAAGGGGGCATTATTAAAGTTAACTGACCAGAATGTGCTTCTTTGTCCCCCTCATGCGCTTTGCGCATAGGGGTTCCATGGCCTGGATAAGCTTCAACTAGTGCTTCAAAATACATTTTTTCTTCAAATTTTTCTAATTCAGCAAAAGCGTGTTTTTGCTCATAAGAACTTAAAAAAATTTCAGGATGACTTGTATTCCAAAAATATTCAGTAATGGGTTTTACAACATAATTTTTGGCTATAAAATTAACTACAAATGGTACAAAAAATAAAACAAAAATTGTTTTAATTGTTGTTAAAAATAAATAACGATAAAAACGATATTCTTGTATTACAAGATTGTCAACATCAGAAAAAAGTTGTTTTAAAAACCGATCTAACACACGGCTAAAAGAACGTGGAAATAAACCTATTTCTTCATACGTAATTGAAACAACTTTGTCTTTATCTGTGTAACTAGCAGCTGCCCCAAAGGGAGCCTGGAAGGGGCGTTTACTCACGTTTGTCTTTATTTGCAGGATTGGTGCTTTATATGCCCAAAGGTTGGTGCGAGCCCGCAAGCGGGAGCACTTCTTTGTCGTTGTATCGGCAAGCCGATCCTCGCTACGCCCTTTTGGGCATATATAGCCAAAGGGCATCTCGCTTTGCTCTTGCCCCTTCGGGGCCCTTTGGCATATATTGCCGGGTGTGAAGAGTCCTCCATGTCGCGTTGCTCTTGCCCCGAAGGGGCAACCCAAAGAATTAACTAAAACACTGTTTTGGGCCAGACTTAGAAACGAGTTTTTCAATAATGAAGTTTGTTTATTTTTTTTTGAAACAAAACAATGACTGTGATTAATATTATATTTAGTTAGATACATATCGAGTTTAAACAATTAGTTAGGCCCCCTTCAACAGCGAGGGCCTGGAGCTTTCAGGATAAGCTATATATTACCCCCGGAACAGCCCCTTTGGCCGCTTTTTTGTCTTATGCGCTCCCCGAAGGGGCGAGCGCATACTGCACCTTTAGGTGCTGGAAAGGCCCCGAAGAGGCCCCTTTGGGCATATATTGCTCTTGCCCCTTCGGGGCAACGACGCCCGCTCCGTCTCGCTTTTTTATCTGAAAGGAAGGGGCAAACACGTTGTTCTCTATTGGCAAAGCCAATTGACGACGCGCTTGCCCGAAGGGCAACGAAAGGCATATAAAGTGCTCTGAACGGAGGACAGAGAAGCCCAAAGGGCACAACGTGTTTGCCCCTTTGGGGCACGAGAACCGAAGGGGCGCACCAACCCCCTTTGGGGCCCGCTTCATCTCTATATATGCCCAAAGGGGCCCAAAGGGCAACGACAATATATGCCCCCCCCTCCGGGGTAACTAAAAAGACAAAGAAGCCCGAAGGGGCGTTTGCCCCGAAGGGGCCCCGGAGGGCATATATAGCCAAAGGGCTGTTACCCTCCGGCCCTTTGGGCTTCTCTGTCTGAAAGCTCCTCGCTATATATGCCCAGAACAGCGAAGGCCCTTTGGTTTGTGTAGTCCCCTGTGGGGACTTCCTCCAGCACCTAAAGGTGCTGGAAGGGGCCTTTCAGACAAAAAAGCGGCGGGGCCCCTCTGGGCATATATTGCGAAGCGGCAGTTAAAAGTATATATAAATTAAATTCAATGTTAGTCTTTGTTAATAAAACAAAAGAACCCCCCTTTGGGGCAATCAGCTTATTGGGGCCTGGCCCCAAAGGGGCCCGGGTGGAGATAACTTTCAGCTTTTTTGGAGCCCTTTAGGGCCCCAAGGGGCCTCTATATATTGCAATATCCCTTTGGGCATATATTGGGCTTTTTAGTTGCCCCAAAGGGGCCGCCCCTTTGGGCATATAAAGTGCTTTGTCGTTGCCCCTTTGGATTGGTGCTATTCGGCTTTGCCGAATATCTTTTTTTTAAGCAAAGCGGGACCAACCTTCGTATGTGGTCCCCTGTGGGGATTTCCTCGCTATGTCGTTGCCCTGTGGGCCCCTTCGGGCCCCGGAGGGCAAGATAAATATGCGCGTCTCCCACGTAGTGGGACGCGCATACTGCACCTTTAGGTGCTGGAGAAGAGATGGCAAATGCCCCTTTGGGCATATAGCGAGCCCTTTGGCCGCTTTGTCGTCAATTGGCTTTGCCAATAGATTATGCGCGGAGCGCATACTGCACCTTTAGGTGCTGGACGTAACACGTTCAATATATGCCCAAAGGGCCTTCTCAATATATGCCCAAAGCCCCTTCGGCTTCTTTGTCTGAAAGCAAAGGGGCGTTGCGAGATGCCCTTTGGGCATATATTGCGGGACGCCCCTGTGGGCATATATTGTTAACTTTATCTTGCCCTCCGGGGCCCAAAGGGCCAAAGCAGCCCCCTTCAGGGTAATATATAGCAGGATTTGTGAGCCTTGGCCTTTCAGCCAATATATGAAAGTCTTGGCTGTTGCCCCCTTCGGGGCAAAGCCAAGACGGGCCCTCGCATCCCCCTTTGGACAGCGAGGGCCCTTTGGGCATATATTGCGCCCTCAAAAAAGCCCCACAGCGAAGGACAAAAAAGCGGGCCCCGGAGGGCAAGAAAAAGATATTCGGGCTATACTTAAAAAATTAGTCTAAATTTTTACCTGGGTTACGAGCAGGGTCATTTGATAAGAAACCAAAAATAAATAGACAAACAAAGAACGTTACTACTGTATAAACAAAAATTTTTAATGTTAACATACTTAAGGGAGCAAAAATTTTCTTTGTAGAGAGATATTAAAGCAATAAGGCCCAAAGGTTTCAGGGCCCTTCTGGCCACCTTTGGGCTTCTCTGTCTTATGCGCTCCCCGAAGGGGCGAGCGCATACTGCACCTTTAGGTGCTGGAA
>VFQN01004049.1_pt1 | contig 19881 bp, 19 predicted proteins | sample 3512371 | NCBI WGS metagenome assembly VFQN01 (sample SAMN10412370, study PRJNA504923) | tailings metagenome | isolation source: Replicate 2 from Balatoc abandoned mine | place: Philippines: Itogon, Benguet | collected 2017-08-28
CATCACAGGTCACACAGTCACATCACAATCATAACGAGAAAGATGGAAACAACAACAAATACGAATACAACTCAACCATTAAAAGAGGGAGAGGAAAGAATAGCTGAGATTGACAAGGATGTTGTTGAAGAGAGTGAAGTTATTCCACCAATGAATGAATTTGAAAAGAAATTATTTGATTTACGATTAAAGATGAATCAAGCAAGAAAGGCAAATCAAAAAGAGGTTGAAGAGGAATTTAAAAGAATTAATCAAAAGTCTCGACGTAATCGCGGTCATTACGAGGACGATGATGATCAATCTGACGAGGAAGAAGGAGCGAGAAAGAATAAGAAAGATAAGAAGAAAGAGAAAGAAGACCCGAATTCCTTAAACAAACTATTATCGACGACAGCTGCTGAAGCAGAGTGGACAATTGCTAGAAATAAACAGAAGGAGGAGACAGCTGCTACCTACGGTCTCAATGCCTTCACTAGCGATGCTTATTACAGAGCCTATGAAAAGCGAGTAGAAAAACTTGAGAAGACGAAGCTATCGCAGTCTAACTCTTCATCTGGAGAAGGGAAATCCAGTTCTTTGGAGATCAATCCTTTCGACTATGGTCGCGTGAACAATGAGGTCAGTGCAGAGGCTTTGGACCGTGTGAGGCAAGATGTCTTAGATAGAGAGAAACAGCGAAGGAAGTTTAGTCGCCGTCGTATGCATACTGATGCAGAAGATGTGGATTATGTGAATGAAAAGAATGCTCAATTTAATAAGAAATTAAAGAAATCTTTCGATAAATATACTGTTGAAATAAGACAGAACCTTGAACGAGGAACTGCAATATAAACAATATGAATCTCTTTTTTGTTACATCTTATTGTAAATAAATATTCTCCAAAGTTAACCCATTACAGTTGATTATTGGAGAGTAATTGAGACATAAAAAAACAGAGGCCTTTTGAATGTGATTTGATTTCAAGAGCTCCCATCTATATTAAACTGAATCAACACTGGATAAAGATAAAACTAAACACGGGTTTGACGGTTCTTTTTATTTTACTTTTTAAAAATATAGAATTTCTAAAATATCATAATTTTCCATTTTTTATTACACAATAAGAATTTCACAAAAGTCGAGTTTTGTTGGCTGGTGATTTTGTGTGGTGTTTGACAAACACACATTGATCAAATAATCAATCATTCAATACTTTAAAGAATGGTAAGCCTTCAAACATCTCCTGCAGCTCAACGACACTATTGTTTTCAGTTTTATGACGTGCCTTTAATGGCTATGTGCTTTTGAAATTTGTTTGGTGTCTTTGTCGTTGAGTTGGTGTAGTGGAAAATTCTTTTTTACCGTTTTGAGTTTCATTACTAATTATTTCCCTCTTGGAATGTAGACCAAAGGTACTCAAAGTTTCGGTAAGAGACACACCAAGACCCACACCGCATGCCGTCGCTGCGGAAAGATCTCCTATCATAAGCAAAAGAAGACCTGCGCTAGCTGCGGTTACCCTGGAGCTAAGATCAGATCATGTAAGTCACAGTCTATCAATTCTTTAGTCAAATATCAATGATGATTTTCATCCTCAACAGTCGAGTGGGGACAGAAGGCCAAGAGAAGGAGAACAACTGGCACTGGCAGATTAAGATACTTGAAGACTTTACCAAGACGATTCAAGAATGGTTTCAGAGAAGGAACCACTGCCAAGCCTGCCAAGAAGACTGCTGGATTAATCTAAATCTCCAGTATTTCCCTTCCAACGATCAGCAAATCTCTCGATGTACAATGAATGATGAATGATTGAAACAAATCAATGTAAAATAATGAGAATATACTCTCATTCCAAACCCTTCCTTTCTCCGCACCGACAATCCTTTCATCTACGACTTGAATTCACTTATTGGAAGAATGGTCAAGCAGTTTTGACTTGGGCTCGTTCGTCAAATGATTATGAGTATGGATGGAACTGTTGTAAGTTCTGAGTTTGTTACGTAAAGAACAATGTGAATGAAAAGAAAAAATGAAAACCTTCTACTGCGCGACAATAAAGACAGACAAGTAAAATCGCTGCAAAGATGCTACATACGTGAGAAAGCGAAGGAAGGTGGATTGAAAAAGATATGAAAGAGAAACAAAGAGGTGAAAATTTATGGATTCACACCAAAGTGTCTCATGAACTTGTCAATTTTGCTTTCAAGAGAGGCCAATCTAAGCAAACAGAAAGTAAGTTATGCGTTGCGGTGAGAATATTCAAAATCGCGTACCTAGTTTCCAACTGCTTCACGTAAGCAGGATCGACTCCTCCACCACCACTGGATCCATTCGAAGCTGAAGAGCTATAATTATTATTGTTGCTTGCAGGTGTTGAAGATTGAACAGGCGCTGGTGCGGAGCTGCTTGGACGAACGGAAGCTTGGGCTGGTTGTGGAGTGGACACAGCAGCGGCTTTGGTTGCTGCAGGGGCTGGACTTGGAGCGAGAGCAGACGCTGCTGGAGGAGCAGTTGATGCTTTGGCTGCTGCGGCTTCTCTATTCTTTTTCATGATCTCGGAAAATCCTCCACCCTTTCCACCTCCACCTCCTGCTGGTCCTAAGCCAGGAATGTTCAGTGTAGGACGAGCAGCAGGCGCTGCAGAAGGAGGTGGGGATGATGAAGAACCACCTTCAACAACTGCGCCTGCACCTTTAGGCACTGATGTATCCTTGGTTTCAGTGTGCTTCAACTTAGCTCCTTTCTAAAAGACAAATAAAAATAAGGATTCATTTGTAACGAAGAGAAAGGATTCAACCTGAATTTGAGCGAGTAATCCCCCCATACCTCCACCGCCACCACCGCCTCCTAGTGGATTTGGTCGAGGGGTCGCAGCCGCAGGAGCGGGTGCAGCTATCGGAGAGAAAATGTCACTGTGTTCATGAAGATGCATGAAACGGAAAGTTACCTGCCGGGGCTGCAGCTTTCTTTGGTGCAACAGGTTTATCCCATGTAGTCTCTCCTGACTTCTCATTATAGTAGTAAAACTATTCGAGATAACTTGAGTCAACAACTCGCGGAACGATCATCATAGGCTTACTTGACCGTCTTCAGTCTGATATTGATACCATCCGTCAGGTAGATCGCTCATTTTTCAATATTATTAGAGGGTTGGGATGAGTAGGATCGTTGGGGTCGGTTGAAGGTGGTGAATATGCTTCGATTAGCAAGAGAAAAATTGGATCTTTCGATGAAAGACTGAAAGAATACTTTGGGCCAGGGCAGAGGACATGGGGGCAGTTTGAAACACAACATTACACGAAATCTCGAAAATACGAAAAAGACCTGGGAATGAATAACGTAAAATAAAGAGAAGCAGTTATTTATCCATTACACATACAGAGATGATGGAAGAAGTGTTTGTTCCAGGGCGGCTGTGTATATTAGGTTTGAAGATAATGATGATTTCTATTTTTGACTCTTTTGTCTAATGGAAATTTTTTAGGGGAGCACACAGATTGGGCTGCTGAGTATATTTCTCAAAATCCGTCTCTTTGTAAAGGTCATACAATAGTATGTGCGACGAATCAAGGTCTCCATGCTCGTATACACTCTTATAACCCCAATTCTTTTCGATTTGATTCCAAAAACGAGGAAGGTGTCGTCCAATCCTTCGAATCACCCCTTCAAGTGTCAGTGTTGCAAGAGGTCGCCAGTGAGGGAGGATTCTTCAGTTACATCGCTGGAACTGTCGCCACCCTTCTATCCAGTGACATTTTCAGATCTCATGCGAATGGATCTGAAGTAAAAGGTATTTATATCGATAATTACCTGACCACACTGCCTATGCAGAAAGGATTGAGTAGCAGTGCTGCTATCTGTGTGCTCATCGTCATCGCCTTCAATCGATGGTTTCAGCTCGGTCTTACTCAAGCTCAGATCATGGAATTTGCCTATCAAGGTGAGATGATGACTCCATCGCACTGTGGGCGGATGGACCAGTGTGTGGTGATGGGTGGCAATGCGATGGCTCTGATGGAGTTCGAGAACACGTCATGCTCCCTCACACCCATTACCTGCGCAAAGAGTATTTATTTTATAGTCGCTGATCTTCGAGCACATAAAGATACAGTGAAGATTCTTAAAGATCTCAATAATTGTTTTCCCTTTCCTAAAGGAGAAATACAGGTCAGAGTCCATCACAATGCCACGTCACACTGATAGCGCCTTACCTCTAACCTCTGAACACTCCCTCTATAGATTCTAATGCACGAGTATGTCCATGGCATAGAAGGCATTGCGAAGAGAGCGAAGGAGGCGATTGAGAGTGGCGATGTCACGTCACTCGCTCAGAGTATGACGGATGCTCAGACATTATTCGATCGCTGTGCGATGCCCAACTGTCTCAGCGAACTCACTGCACCGAAGCTTCATACGATCATGAATGATCCGTGGCTACGGCGAGAGAGTCTAGCGGTGAAAGGCGTGGGATCGCAGGGAGATGGATCAGCGCAGATCCTCGTCGCCAGCTCAGAGCAGCAAGAGAAGGTGTTGAGGTATCTGGTGGAGGAGTATAATGTACATGCGTTCTTATTGACAATCTCTGGGAAGAATGACGTCAGATCATGATGATGGTGATGACTCAATTCATATACTAGAGTATAGACTCTAATGGGATGATTTATTGGTATTAGTATTCGTCGCTTGAGATCTCATTTTCCTTCAATTAATAATAAAATAATAAATGAATCATAATTCTTATTCGATGAAAGCTCTGACATCATTCGAGTAGTTTGATATTATTCATATCTATTATATTATTCCCCTCGAGTAAACATTATTATAGTAATATATATATCTCTCTATCTCTCTGTTAGGATCACTGTCAGCTTCTAATGGTCGCATTTTCAATGTTTCCATTTATTTACAATAAAAGAAAAGAAATGTGCCATCATTTCTAATATAAGTTATTTGGTCGCCCCTATTAAATTGAATGATGACGTGGCCTGCCTGCCCTGTACTCTTATATCTCATACCTCACTTCCATCTTGTCTCACTTTTTCTCACCACTTCCCGCCTAATCCACTCTCATCTTCATCTCCAACCTCAATCTTATCATCCGACTAACATGTCACAGAACCACGTCAGACAACAGTCACGACACTACATACATTCTATACTTCACTTACCTCATCGTCGCTGAAATCGAAGCGAGGTCTCGCACCAGAGGATGTTCTTAACAAAGTCGTCGCTGTCGATGACGTCACTGTGTTGCGAGTCGCAGGGAGAGTCGTCGTGTTTGGCTTGGCAGTGGCTTGGAAGGGCAGGGGCGACTCGATGGCACGAGGCGCTGGCACCTTCTTCTCCTGTTCCTCCTCGTCTGAGTCAGACAAGCGATAATTCGATGGTGCTGGCGATGGCTCTGACGTAGTGAGGGTGGCGAAGCTCTTCCTCTGCTGTGCTCGTCTGGCCAAGACCTTCGCCCTCGCCGCCTCGATCTCCTCCAACTCCTTCTGTCTCTCTCGATCCTTCGCCGTCAGAGCATCTTCCTCCTCCTTCTTTCGCCTCTGCCTTTCTCTCTCTTCCTCTTCTTCCTGCTCTCGCTGTCTCTGTCGCTCTCTCTCCTTCTCTCGCTCAGCCTCCTGTCTCTGACGATCTCTCTCCTGCTGCTCTCTCTCCTTCAGTCGCTGTCTCTCCCTTGCTAACTCCTCCGCCGCCTCTTTTCTCTCCCTCTCTAATCTCTCTTCCTCCGCGATTCTTTCCCTGTCTTTCTCTTCTTTCGCTCTTCTCCTTCTCTCTTCCTCCGCTGCTTCTTCCTCTCTCAGACGCTGCTGACGATCTCTCTCTATCGTCTCCCTCTCTCTTTCTCTCTCCTTCTCAGCTTCTCTGGCTCTTTTCTCTCGCTCTCTTTCTTTCTCTTCTTCCTCTTCTCTCTTTCTCCTCTTCTCACTCTCATCATTGAAGAACGATGGAGGGGATGACGTGTTCTTCGTCGCTGTGAAGGTAGGAGATGAGTTACTAGCTGTAGGAGGCGATAAATTGATCGTGGAAATGAGTGCTGACTCATCCTTCAAGGTCGAAACCAGGTCCAACACCATCTCTTTCGGCTTCATTTCAACAGTCGTTGGCTGGGCAACTACCGAGGAAGAGAGAAGAGGAGGTGCGAGCATCGAAGAGGAGGAAGAGGCGGTGACAGGCGGCGCTGTCGTGGCAGTAGTCTGAGGATAGACGAATACAGGCTGCTGAGGTGGCATTTGCTGGTACTGGAAGAGCTGCTGTTGCTGGTGCTCTCTCTGCTGACGTAAGAGTTCTTTCTCTTTCTCTAACTGCGTCAATTGATATTCCTGCTGCAATCGCAACACCTCTAACTGCTTCTCCTTCTCCATCATCAACTCTCTGTCCTGCAGTCTCTTTCGCTCTGACTCTAATGCGGCGAGTTGTTGTTGGAATTGCTGGTCCTGACGTCGCTTTCTCTCTGCCTCTTCTGCTGCGATGATTTGTTCTCTTTTCTCTTGAAGCTTCTTATACTCCTCTAGACGATACTTCGACTCCTCTGACACCGCCTCTCCCCCTACTGCACCACTGGCACTACCTCCTCGCACCTCGTAGGAGGGAGGAGGAGCGAAGGAGACGTGTCTGCTGTCAGCGGTAGGGCTGATAGTGAAGGGTCGTTCGGCTGTCTCTCTGGGGTATGAGTTATAGTGCGAGGGAGGATAGTCCGAGGTGACGTAAGCACGATTTCGCTCTCGATGGTAAGATGGCTCAGAAGGTGCAGCTGACGTGGTCGCTCGAGCAGTACGTAGTTGCTGTTGTGCCACTAGTCTCTCTCGCTCTAAGATGCGCACATTCCTCTCTTTATCCGTTAAAAGCTGACGTAGCTCCACTAACTGATACTCGAATGCTCTGACCTTCGCTGCGAGGTGTACATTCTCTTCCTTCAACCGATCTAATAAGAGTTGTTATGGTGGGATATGACGTATGAAAAGCTCTTACCTCTCTCTTTCACTACCTCAGCCTTCTCTATCTGTGTGATTTGCTCCTTCTCTCGATACTTCATCTGCAACTCCATCAACTCCTATTAGAGAGAAAGAGGGTGAGTGACGTCATATCTAAGTCATAGAGGAGATCTCTTACATGCTGTGACGTGTCGTAAAGTTCTTTCAGCTGTTTCGCATCAGAGTACGAGTCTAACGTCGCTTGAAGTTCTTTGTTCTGCTTCACTAATTCGAGGACGCGATGCAAGCCAGAGAGGGCGATGAGGTCAGGCGACACTGATGTCAGCAGCTCTGACATCGCTTTCTCTTCGAGCTGTTCCTTCGTCACTAAGAGATGCTTCTCGTGTTCTACCAGAACTAATCGCTCCTCTGCTGATGCCAGAGCTTGTTTCGCCTGCTTGAGTTGGTCTGACATCATCTCATAGTCTTGCATCTTCTCTTGCCACCTCAGCTGATCTTCGTGTAATACCTTTCTCTCTTGAATGAACTTCACTCGCTCCTCTTGTAGTGACGTGTATTCAAAGTGCAATTCTTTCTGCACCTCTCGACGGATTTGCTCACGTAATTCAAGTCCACTAGCAGAGTACTGACGATCCTTGAGCTCTAACTCCTTCTCCTTCGACATTAGTTTACCCTCTAACTGCTTCAGATGATGTTCTAACGTCACTAATCCTTCTCTCTCTAGCTCATACTTCCTCTTCAACGATGTCTCTTGCTGCTGTAAGGTCTGAAGTTGTTGGAGGAGCGCCTGTCGTTGTTCGTGGGCAATCTGTTGAGACTTTTCTTCTTGTTGTTTAATCTGCTTCTGGAAGGCTTGTTCTCGTTCGAGGTAGTGTTGGAAGCGTTGTTGATACTCTGCTTCGAACTGACTGCGATAGAGTTCAATCGTTTTATTTGCTCGCTCAGTCTCTTGCATTTGAATCTTTAAACGATCATTCTCTTGATAGAACTTCACTGATTGTTCGTACTCTCGCTGGTACATCAGCTGGCACTCCTTCTGGTAGTGCAGATACTTCTCCTCCATCGTCTGTGACGTCAGTGATGAAACTTCGATCTTTTTCTGCTCGGCCGAGTTATTCAGTTCTTGCATTTGCTTTATCAACATCTCGCGAATGCCCTCTGCGCTGTGTTCGTCTGTCTGGATGGCGATCTCCTTCCGGTGATCTCGATGCACTGACGGATGGAGGAAGTAATGCAGGAAAATATCGAGGAGAGAGTTATTTTCATCTTCACCTCCCTGTCCTTCATCATCTTCTCGCTTCGATCTGGGCTTAGAAGAGCTTCTGAGAGCTAATGTGGCGTGGGGAAAGTGTTCCTTCAACGTCACCGCGAGATCCGCAGGAAGGGCCACATGATGCAAGAATAACTGACTTACATCATATTCACTCACAACAGAACGAGTTTTATCCTCTAATCCACTCTCTGCGAGGAAGACAGAGATGGTGTGGTAGTAGTGGTGGTGCTGCAGGTGCGCGTAGAGCAAGCTCAGGATGAGACGCTGTTCAAGAGATAGTAATGGTCTGCTGCTCGTTACCTCTGTTTTATCGGAGCCTTTTGGTTGTTTATTGGATTGATTGGTAATTTCTTTAATGAATTCTTTCCTTAACTTCGCCTTAATCAGTTGGACCGAGTGAGATTTGGAAAGATTCTCTTTTAACATGGATTTCAACTTCTTCGCTGAGAATAGCTCAAATTCATTTGGTTCTAAATCATGATTCATTTCTTCTCGATCTTTTCGGGTGGAACGATGGTGCTTTTCGCCGATATTGTCGGAGTAATGATATGGGTAAAATGGAATATCCGAGGGAAATTCAGGTGGTGGGCCATCATCGATTAAGGTCGAAGGTATCATCAACGCTCCATAAGGTCTATGATCAGTTACGAGATCCTCCCCTTGCGTCTCCGCGTGCTCTTCGTCTATCATCGAGTTGATTTAATTTAATGTGATGGAAGAATCAAAAATTTGAAAACACTCTCTTTATAAGAGTGGTCTCTCTATAGAACAGAATCCAGAGAAACGATCGGATTCTCAAAACGATCGTCTTAGAAAGTCGATTTTCATCATACTCGAAGATTGGAAAACTCACTGTCACCACAAAAACCACACACAAGCTGATAATAAACAAATAGACAACCTTTATCAAAATGTCTGGAGATAAGCAACCTATCCAAATCAGAACTCGCAAGTTCATCAGAAATGCCTTATTGGCACGCAAGCAATTCGTAAGTGACGATTGATTTCGTTACTTCTGATGTGGTTGTACTAACTGTGTGCCCGTTATTGCTGTTTTTCTTTTTTTTTAGTTGGTTGATGTCATTCACCCAGGTAGACCAAATGTCAGCCGTAATGAGTTACAAGAGAAGTTAGCTCAGGTAATTAGCCAGTTTGCTATCTTTCAGTTTGGTTGCTCACCAGTCGATTTTTTAGTTATTCAAAATCAACGAAGTTAACAGAGTATTTGTTTTCGGCTTCCGCACTGTCTTCGGTGGTGGAAGATCATCTGGTTTCGCCTTAATATATGATACCCTTGAGGCTGCCAAGAAGTTCGAGCCAAAGTTCAGATTAGCCAGAGTAAGTCAACCCCTCGCTCTCTGCCATCAAGTCACTGACCATCGTTATTTTCTTTTCTAATAGAATGGATTAGCCAAGAAGCGTGAGGGATCAAGAAAGCAAATCAAGGAGAAGAAGAACCGTGGAAAGAAGGTCTGGGGTCTTGGCCGTCGTCTTGCCAGACACAAGGCTAAGAAGGCTGATGCATAAACCTGCACCACTTGTGGTCAGCTTCAGCATAAGCGATAGGGTCTATATAAATATCAAACGACTGACGCGTTATCTAGTGATGGTCTTTACCTTTAGTCGTCTTATCAGCAATTACTTTTCAATCATAACATAAGAAAAGGTTGTCTTACTATCACTCGTCATACTGACAGTTATTGCAAACAAAAGAGGTTTGGTTAGGAATTAGAGAAGTCGAGTGCAATTATTCTCTATTAGTTAGAAAGAAAAAGAGGGTATGGATGAGTTACAATGATGTTTTATACAAGGTTATGATAGTTGTTTGTCAAAATTCTTCGTCGAAGGAGACTTTATTCTCTAGGCATCCAATGGTTTACGAGCAACGAAGACACGATGAGACTTCGAAGCATTGTCTGCCTCAACAACTTCAAAGCCAGCCTTTGGCAGATCGTTTTGAGGATCAAGTGCGAGGAACTCGCTCATGTAAGGCTCAGTGCGCTTGTAAACCGCTGCAACGAAAGGGTTTTCCAGGAGGATTTCCAAGTTATTCTTGTCTAAATCAAGGATCGTGAAGAGTCCTCCAGGCTTGAGAATGCGATAAGCTTCAGCGAAGATGTTCTCTGAGACCCACTTAGGGGACTCATGAGCAACTAAGCAAAGAGAAACGAGGTCTTGCGAACTACTTTCAACAGTAGTGGTCTCAGCGGGTTCATGACGGATTGTATACTTGGCAGCTTTAGAGGCAGGCTGTAAGAGAATGTTAAACACATATAAGGAGAGAGAAAGAGGAGGGCTTACCATCATAGTCTTCTTCTCCTCGCATACAGCAAGTTTGTAAGTGGAAAGATCAACTCCAGTCACCTTCTCAATAGTAGGCCATTTGGAGTCTAACATATACATCGATAAACCAGTTCCACAGCCGAGGTCTGTGGCATATTTGATTGGAGTCTTCACAGCGCGGTCAGTGATGGCGAGCCATTGCTGTCTCATTCTCACATCTCCATCCAAGGCATTGTTATATAATGGAGCAATCATCATCTTAGACCAAAGATCTTCCTCCATGGCCGATTCCCAGCACAGATTACCATCCTTGTATGCGTGGATCGTGGCATAGAAATAGTCTGGAATCTTGGTTTTAGGATTCTCGAGTTCATTGGCCTTCTGTCGAAGTATAGGCAGCGAATCCCATTGATCTTTCATGAAATCTGACCATGGTAAACCCATCTTCTCTGCTTTCTCGACGACTTGCTTGCGATATACACCAAATAAAATATCATGAACGATTGGGATTCCAAAGACAAAATCAAGGAAGCGGAATGCAGGAGACTTGAACATGGTTCCTTCCTCTGGCACAGCACGTTCTACTGAGGAAGTTGCTGTAGAACGAACAACTGTTAGCTTGGACCTCAAAACTATGGGAGAGGAGGAGATAAGGAGGCGAACTGGCATTTTGGAATATCGGAAGGAAAAAGATGATAAAGAAAGAAGAGAAGCGATAAGTAGAGTGAAAGTCTTCATTGTCGTCGATCTAACAGTCTAAAGTCTCGAGGATTCCAGGTGTGATTCAATTCACTTGATTTTGCAATGAAATTGATTTGTATCTCGCCGCTGTGAACACAACACAATCAACCTAGTGAACTTCTCCTACAGTTTATCTCAGATTCGAGTGACAGCGTCAGGTGCTTTGATGGGATTGTGCAGTAAGATGTAGGTAATGTTACTTGAACTCAACATGATCTTCCAAATCTTTCCCAGTCAATTAGTGCTGACGTTATTCCCAACTTCTTTATAACTCCTATTTATCGAGTTATAACTAGATATTATCAACTCTAGGTAAAGGTGATATTACAGAAAGTATAGATTTATAGGAAAACTGTCATTTTTGAGGTTACTCAAATATCGATTTATGAGAAAGTCGTATGGATTGATTTTTTCAGAATTTTACGGATACACTATCTATATAGAAAGACTAAGAGGGCTCCTTCATTGATTGTATCCATCTTTCCACTAAGAATCAGACCCCAACAGAGTAGGGAATTACACTTTTTGAGAGGAAAATAAAGTGTTAGATCATCTAAGTTTCTTTTGTTATTTGGGAATTTACCTGCATGCGAAGATCCAAGAATGATGTTGAAAGCTGTTGGTAATTATATGAAAAGATCAAGTATTAACAATGGAAATACTCAAGGAGAAGGAGAAACAGTCATGGAGAAGTTGAAAAAGCAGCAATCGAAGGAGGAAGGGGAGGATAGTCCAAGAAGTGATGACTACAACAGAGCGGATGATTTCAAGGTCTTTCGAGCCGCGAATGATTTCCACGAGAATGAAGACTTTGTTACAGTTATTCAAGTCGATGAAAATGAAAGATTTGATCCTCGAATGGGTAATTGGTCTGGTGCTCACCTTCATCCCTCAGATCCCTCAAAGTAAGTCCATCGAATATTGGTGTATCTTTGCGTTTACTCACGATTTCTGAAGGTATAAATCCACGATGGGGCATACTAATACATTTCCCGAGATAGAGGCACCAGAAGGAATGCAGTTTATGGGGTCATGGTAAGCATCCTTCGCTTATTTCCTCATTTCTCTATCGCTTAATCCGCATACATTAGGGAGGTCGATGAGAGTCTCGGCTTTGAAGGATGGATGTATGGTACAAATTTCTTAGATTTAGACTTGGGAAAATACACAAGACCGAATGTGCGAACAACTGTCCGAAGGAGGAGATGGATCAGGAAAGTCGCTCAGCTCCCCACACAGGAAGAGATAAAGAGTGTGAGTGTTGACCGAGCTGAATCACCTGCCCTTCCGATTCAAGCCGGAGATGAGGATAATCTTCCTTTATCCGCTTCGCCGAAACCAAAATCTAACTTGTCGTCGATCTTTGGCGAGACAAATACCAGTGACAAGAGATCCGCCTCACCTACACCCTCTACAGTACCCGCTTCAACAACTCCGAATATAACGGTTTCTGAAAACTTTGCAGATAATTTTGAATTTGATTATGAAGAAGATATTAAAGACAACGAGAGTATTATGAGTGAGTCAGTGCGGCTGCCGGGAGGGGAGAGTCAGCGTCCTCAATCAATGAAGCTATCTGGGCAGCCTGCTCCTGCCAAGCGGTTCTCTTGGTTTGGTTCATCGACGGCCACGACAAGCTCCCCGAGTACAGCTGCTCCTCCCGAACCAAAGCAATCTCTTGATCCGACGCTACGAGTGCGAGGTACTACACTAACAGCCATAGGGAAGCAAATCAAGTTCATTGAAGGGGAAAGCAAGAAAGAGGATGAAGTCCGTCAACAACGCTGGAAAGACGTCACAAAACCTCAATTAGAACGACGAATCATTGAATTAGATAAGAAAATATTAGAATTAAAGAATATTATCGAACGAGATGCGAAAGATCCGACGAAAGGAGGCATGGACAATCTCTCGAAACTCGACGATCAGCTCACTCAGACGACAGAGCAACTCGATGCAACGAAGAGAGAGTTATATTTCCCTTTCACGAAGATTACACTAGGACAAGGCGGTGTTTACCTTGCGATGGATGATTTCTGGTTGGAGTATGCGTCAGGTGCTTTCTTCCTTGAATTATGTCCGAATAAGAAATTTCCTGAGATCAACTTTAAACTCTTCGGAACAAAGCAAAGTGAGCATAATGGTGTCATGGCACGATTAAAGGTCGAAGGTTTCCGATTAGCTGGTGATAAGGGTAAATCAGTGCCAAAGTTAAAGTTTGATTCGTTGATGGTGACCATCGCCTTTAACTTCAGCACATGCCTGCAGTATGACTTCCAGAAGTCGAAATGGTTTATTGATCCAAAGCAATTTCAAGTGAATATTTTATCCTTTAAAGGTCCTTATGGTCTCAATCGTTCGATTGTTAGCTTTGTTTTGTCATTACTCACTCCGATGATTCGCAATCTTCTGTTAAAGGACCTGCCCTTTGAGATGGGGCTATTAGTTCGAACTTTGTCATCCCCCGTCACTATGGAAGGTCACTTCGATATCAAAGGAACAAATGTGAGGTCGCTGAGTCTAGATCTCTTCAAGAATGAGATCTTCATGAAGCTCTGTGATTATTCGCCCTTGCAGATGGAGATGTTCTATTGGCTGCAGAAAGCACTGGAAAGGTATGCTACGTTCGAAAGTTATTCTATTGTAATGATTCTTATCCTATTATTGTCGATAGGTCGAATGTAATGAAGAGTGCTGCTGATCTCATTTCTTATATCAGGACTTATTCGATTGATGGTGCCATTTGGCGTCAGCTGATTAATCTTTGGGCTGTCGCCACACAGATGTACTGTGAGAAGGTGGCCCTTGCGAAGGCAGATCAGTCAAGTCCCGGAGTAGTGATCAAAGGAGCTGGATTCACTCTCCCGCAGTTTACAATTCACTTTGAGAAGTTCTTAGAAGCCGCTGACAATCTCCTGTCCAAGCGAATAGGTGTTAATTTCACCCTCACTGTGAGTACTCGAATCTCTGTTCTTAATAGCATTGATCTTATTTCTTTCATAGCAAATTGATGGTCAAGTGAGTCTCAATCACTTTCTTTCATTCGCCTTTCAGATCATTCATCGAGTCTTCACTGATGCGGTGGCGAAGGCAACGTCAGTTGAGAAGGTGCGATTGATGAATACATTGGAGAAAATGAAGATTTCGTATCAGACGTCATTAGAAGTTTTGAAATTCATTTCAAAGAACTTAGACTTCGTCCAGCTCACTGTGACAGTGGATGCACATGCTGGTTCTGAGGGAATCGTCGCTGTGACGGTAGAGGATATCCTCGCTCAGGCTCCCATCCTCCTTAACCTCGCAATCAAGGAAGATAAGAACATCGGTGTCCTTCCCCTTGTGCCTTATATTGTTGGGATGAAACCTCAAGAGAATGGCGACATCAACCTGGAGATCTATCACTTCAGTCATGATTCCTTTGAATCGCCTGTCGTCGCTGCTCCTCCTCCTACTTTACAAGCCACGCCATCCTCTTCGTCTGCGCCAGATGCTTCGAACAATGGATCTGGCGGCTCGTTCTCCTCCTCTCTCAACAACAGCAACCACGTCAGCTCGGCTCTCGCTCCACCTCTCGTTGCCACTCAAACACTGAGCAGCATTCAAACAGGACACTTCTGCACGAGCTACAACAAGGTAGTGACGAATATTACGTCAGGTAAAGTGTTTCCTCGCAATACGAGCTCTTTCTATCGACGAGAGGAAATACATAAATACATGGAGATTCCCTTCACCACAGAGCACCTGGAGGTGAAGTCAGAGGAGCAGAAGAGGCTGATGGAGGAGGTTTTAGCTGATATGCCTCATGGAGACGAGGCCGACACTGTGATGACAGTCTCTGCGACGTCACCGCACATATCGGTTATTGTGGATCATTCGATCACACTGAAGCCAGGCGCTGAGCTTTTCACGATGGTTTTAGGCCCAACGAGGCCCGGCTGGAAGCCTTTTGGCACGAGCCACACCTTCGATGACAATGGCAACCAGGTGCCGGAAGACAATCTCGACGACGGCACGCCACGTAGTCCCAATGGTGCGAAGACTTTCCTTGGCTGGCCGATCTTCATGCAGACAGCGCCTGGAGTGAAGTTCTTAGTGAAGGTGCCCAAGTCTGAGGTGAACATCAATCTTCCCTCGCTCTTCCGCTTCCTGTTAGCACACTTCACTGACTTGCCTCAGCTCAGAGCTTATCTCGAATCATGTAAGAAAGACTCGTTTATATATTATTATTGATCGCTTTCCTTCTAATATCTATTGATATTGTTTTTGAATAGTTTTCGGTGGGGATTTCTTTGAGGAATATCTGATGTTTGCAAAGTTTCTGATTGATAAGATATCAAAGTATTGTATTGTGCCTGGTCTTGATCTATACTGTCATCTCAATGGGAAGGTTAGTACTATCCTGTCAATCTCCTTAACGTCCTTAATAACCTATATTATGTTTAGCTCATTTCTATGGGTGGAGAGTTGTTAGTGCGAGTAGAAACCTCTGACATCGCTAATCCAGGATCATCTTATAACACCTCTAACAGTGACGTCGATCCCTGTGCTCTCCGACTCAAAGCACAGATCAGTCTTCGAGAGCTCGTCGAAGACATTCAATCGATCATGCACTCCTTCAAACTCACGAATGACGCGGTGGAAGGAAACAGAGTTCAACAACAGATGAGAGATGAGGAGAATCTCGCTGACGACTACCTCCCCGCTGCTGTTAACGATCTCTTCCTCTTCAAACAAGCAGCGGCAGGAGGCGACAATGCGAGTAACAAGGACAATGCGGTGGAGGCGATGAGTGTGTCGGGTATGAGTACGTCAGGTGGAAGGAATGTGCTGAGTCAGAGTCCTTCGAGTCATTCTCCTCTCAACTCCTCGATGAAGTCGTCGTCTGGCTTCTTTGGTAGCAATGCCAGTAATACCAATAATAACAATAACAAGTGAGTGTTATTCGTGAATGATCTGTTCTGATGTATGTAGAGCAATAGACAGGGTTAGCAGTCGTCAGTCAGTCAGATTGAGTGAGCGGGTTTGTACCATCATCATCGTAGTCGTCGTCATCGTGATATAGAACAATTATTGATAGTGCAAACCAATGATGTCAGTTCTTCTCTATTGAGCTCACTCAGTGTCAGTGTGATAGTGTAGGTTCATAATAGCTAATTTATCTTTTTTCTTTCTTTTTCTTTGTTTCAGTGTAATAATGATAATAATAATAATAGATCAATCTCTCATTATCATCATAGCAATATGAGGGATAAGACTGTTTCCTTCTGATTAGATTATGTTACATTATCTTATATTATTAGATGAGAGGAACTGAGTGAGTGGAAGAGAATAAATCGTTGGCAAAGCACTACAAAGACAAGACTACGTCAGTGACCTAAGCGAACTACTGCAAGAAAAAACAACTGTGACAGAGAAAGAGATTTAGAGAGGAAGAAGAAGAAACCAAATCAACAGAGAAAGAAAAGAAAACTAATCATAAGAGCCTTAAGATAACAACTAACCACACTAATCAAAACTAACAATCAATAAACAGCACAGCACAGGCGAGGAAGATCAGTACTATCATACCATCGTCATATCACAAGAATAAGAGAAATATGAGCAAAACAACAACGACAACAACAACGCCTTAGGACTAATCATAAGAAATGAGAAGAAAGGATCAAAAAGAATAATTATAATAAACCATCTGAAACAATAATTATTAGAAGGGAAAGTACTTCTATTCAGCTTAATAATACTTCTCGGTGATCCTTTTCCCTTCATAATTCATCCCTTCACTTTAATCATTGAAGGCTTAAGATGTCTTCATCGTATAACTCTTCCTCTTCAATTAATTTCATTCATTCTCGACTAAATCAACCTTCTTCATTTATACCCCTCGTGTTATTCCAACATCTTCCTCGTATTAAATCTCGTCTTGAACTTGTCTCTGGATTCAGTGTGATTCGTATCATCGTTGTTTGCCTTGGAGATAAATGATAGTATTTCTCTTAACTTAAACAACGATTAACATAGATGATATGAGGGAAATAAAAAAAACTAATAAAAATCCAGAGAACAAAGAAGATAATCATTATAATATAATATCATACAATATATAATAGAGACATCTTATCATACTAATACTACTACTACTATATATTATATATCATATATCAGCAACGAGAGAGGGAAAGAAGGAGATGAAGAGAGTTAGAGTGACGAACTCATCTCTCGTATAACTTTCTTTCCTCTTCGTTGGAAAGCCGAGTAAAGGACTGACGTTATTCAATAAAGGCCGAAGAAAATATAATAAGATTGCAGGGAGAAGGAAGAGAAGAGAGGAGAGCTAGCTTGAACTAATGAGATATGGAGGAAGAGGAAGAGGAAGAGAGGGATTAAGAGACTTTCAGACGTTCATTAGTAATCATTCGATGGTTACGAGAAAGCCTTGAGACTTAACAACACCTCAGCCTCGTGATGGTCAGTGGAAGCAGACTATTAAAACAAAGAGTATGTTAGAGCACTACTATGACGTCAGAGAGGGTTCAACTTACTCGAATGCCAACGCTATTGATGAACTTCATCGACAAAGTCTTTGTCTCTGAGTCATTGGCGTCTGTTGTTGTCGCAGTCGTCAGCGGCGGACTGTCTGACTCCACCTTCATCGAAGGGTTTGATCGCATCTTCTTCAACGGTCTCTGACTCTCCTTCTGCTCCTCTTCCTCTGACGTCTCTCCACAAACTGAGCCTGAGTCATCGTGCAGTGGACTGACAGCGATGGGTGAGTTCCGCTGAGGTGGTGTGGAGTGAGAGGTGTTCGAAGGCGCTGACATCAGTGTGATCATGCCGTTATTGAGGAGATCTGACGTCGACAGGTTGGTACTCGCTGAGAGTATAGGAGAGCGCAGGTTGAGCGGGGAGTGGCGGTGGTTGGAGTTGTCTGATGAGTTGGGAGCAGAGGAGGCAGGGATCAGCTGCACCTCTGTTGTGATGTATAACTTGCCGTTGTTCTCTTCCCAGATCGTTGGACAGCCTGTGGGGACCTTACTCGCTAGCTTGAGACCCTTCGGAGTGGTGGCGTTGAGTCGAGGGGAGGCGAGGTTCGCTCTGAACAGAGGCATGTTAGGCGCGCTGAAGACTGCCACGTACTGTGGCGAGTCATCGTTCTCTCCGTTGGTTCGAATAGGAGTGACGAAGAAGGGACTCGTTTGAGTGGATGAGAAGGTTGTCGATTGATCAGTGCGACTAGGACTGATCTGTGATTGTGTCGCCTCTCTCAGAGAGTTCATGATCTTCGCACAGTCCTGCTGCTCCTTCATCGTCGCCTCGTCTAATAGTTGGAAGTTCGCCTTCCTTTTCTTTGGTGAATGTGATATGGATGACGCTGATTGATTGTCTCCTTCGATTGATTCGTCTTCTTCGCTCTCTCGCTGGTAGTAGTGAAAGCTCGCTCCCTCGTAGTCCATGCTCTGCGAGTACATCAGATTACTGTTCAGACCGTTCGCGATCTGAATAGCTGGTAGGACGAGTGTAGGCATGCTTGAGCTGTTGAGTTCTTCTGGTTTTCTCTTTCTTGGCGATGATTTGGGTGTGGTGGCGGTCACGTCACCCTTTGCTAGGCGAGCTAATGTGCTGTTCCAACGATTCTTTACTGCATTATCTGTTCTTCCTGGGAGACGTTTAGCAATCTCTGCCCATTTATTTCCTTTTAATCGATGTTCTTCGATAATAATCTCATCTTCTTCTTGGCTCCATGGCTTCTTGTTGATGTCAGGGTTGAGGTGGTTATACCAGCGCTCTCTGCACTGCTTACCCAGTCTTCCCTTGAGTTGACGAGCGATGAATGACCAACTCTTTACACCATATTTCCCTACTAATTCTGTCACAAGTTGATCCTCCTATAGAGTAGATATTATGAGAGGGGTTAGAGTGACGTAGCCTATGACTTACCTCAGGTGTCCATGGACCTTTGACTAATCCTGGTCTTAATACCTTCTGCCATCGATGAAGACATTGTACATCTGTTCTATCAGGGATTTGTTCGGCTATTTTCTTCCAGTTTCTTCCTCCGAACTCTGCCACGGCTTTACGCAACTTCTCGTCCTCCTCAGCGGTCCAGCTACCACGAGAGGCATAGCGAAAGTTAGCATCATCACGAGACATGGACATGGATCGACTAAAAGAAGGCTGGATGTCGTGGATATCATTCGAGTAGCTGTCTAGTCTTCCGACTCTGCTGTCATCGTTTGACTCGGTCTTGAGGTCTGAGAACAGCGACTCTGTGCAAGCTTGAGCAAGTAAATCCATCTCTTATTCACTTGATATGATTCGTTCTATTCTACTTTGAGATTATTGATATGATATTGTGATAATACAGGATTGAAAACACTCAATGATTGCGTTTCTAACGCGTATTAATAGATGTAAGATATATAGCGGAATGAATGAATAAAAATCTATTCGTTTTACACAATCGGTAGAGGGGAAAGGAAATGCGTTAAATGCTCTTCGTGAGATGATCGTTAGGGCCGGTAGACTTGTGAGAGCAAGGATACTACTGGCTGATGGATTGTAGTAGTTTGATTCACAATAAACGATACTCATATAGCGGAACTTTTCCGTTTGGAACGATCTTTTCCTTCCGTTAGAAAGCCGTTGAAAATAGCGGAACTTTCCTTATCGAC
>VFQN01004050.1_pt1 | contig 19877 bp, 25 predicted proteins | sample 3512371 | NCBI WGS metagenome assembly VFQN01 (sample SAMN10412370, study PRJNA504923) | tailings metagenome | isolation source: Replicate 2 from Balatoc abandoned mine | place: Philippines: Itogon, Benguet | collected 2017-08-28
CGCGGCATCATGCCTGTCGAACGCGTACTGCTGATCAACCCGTCCTGCTTTGATGCCTTTATGGGCGACAAAGACTACCAAATCGATAAGGCCCGGAATATTCTCGATCGACCGGTTCGATTTGTGGAAAACCGGCGGCCCGTACCTCCCGGGCGTGTTCTAGCTGAACGAGCGCACCAGGCTGCCGACCAGAAGATTCCAGCCGTCGATCAACACGAAGAACAGGATCTTGAACGGTAGCGAGACGACCGTCGGCGGCAGCATCATCATGCCCATCGACATGGTGATCGTCGCCACAACAAGGTCGATGACGAGGAACGGCAGCACGATCAGGAAGCCGATCTCGAAGCCGCGCCGGATCTCGGAGATCATGAAGGCTGGGATCAGCACACGGAGGTTGACAGTCTCGCCGGTCGTCACGGTCTGGCCGCGCTCGCGCGCGAGATCCGCGAAGAGGTTGAAGTCCTTCTCACGCACATTGTCCAGCATGAAGGCTCGGAACGGCTCGGCGATGCGCTGCATCGCCTGCTCCTCGCTGATCTGGTTGTCCATCAGCGGCCGCACGCCGTTGTTCCAGGCCTGATCGAAGGCCGGCGCCATGACGTAGAAAGTCATGAACAAGGCAAGGCTGATCAGGATGAAGTTCGCCGGCGTCGTCTGCAGGCCGATGCCGGTGCGCAGGATCGAGAAGGCGATGATGAAGCGGGTGAAGCTCGTCACCATGATCAGCAGGCCCGGTGCCAGCGACAGCACCGTGAGCAGGCCGAAGAGCTGGATGATGTAGCCGACGGTCGCACCGTTGGCCTGGCCGGCCAGCGCGCCGAGGTCGATCTGCTGGGCGCTCGCCGGGTCGAGCGTGGCGGCGAGAAGCAGGGCGGCGGCGAGAAGACGTTTCATTCGAACAGCATCGTCCTGACCAGGACGTCCTTGACGAGCCCTTTGCTGCGGATGGCGGCGCGCTCGGCGAGATCGGATTTGAGGTGCTGGTAACCGCTCGCCCCTTGCACCTGCATGAGCTTCACCGTCCGGACATAGGCCAGGATGTCCTGCTGGATGGCGTCAGCCAGCATGGGATCCTGTGGCGGCTGGTCGAACACGAGCGACAATTCAAGCCTGATCCACACCGTTTCCGGAACGGAGAGATTTGTGGTGATCGGAGCGAGGTCGACGATGTTGGCCTTTACGACGGTTGCCGCGCCATGCTCTGCGCCGCCCTCCGCTGCAGGCGGAGGCGCCGACGTCTTCGTCTCACCGTTGAGGAAACCGCCCGACAGCCAGCCGATACCGGCCGCCATGGCGGTCAAAGCCAGGAGCACGGCGATCTGGATGATCAGCGATGGGCCGCGCTTCACTTCTGTTTCGGGGACGATCGACACGCGACTTCAGGCCTCAGATCGGGGAAATCGCGTCGACGAGCTGCTTGCCCCAGGTCGGCTGCTGGACCTCGGTGATACGGCCACGGCCGCCATAGGAGATCCGCGCCTCGGCGATACGCTCGTAGGGGATGGTGTTGGCGCCGTCGATGTCTTCCGGTCGGACGATGCCGGCGAGGGTGAGCACGCGCATCTCGAAGTTGACGCGCACTTCCTGCGAACCGCGGATGATCAGGTTGCCGTTGGGCAGGACGTCGGTCACGACGGCCGCGACCGAGAGCCGGACCTTCTCCGACCGGACCGTCGCGCCGTCGCCTTCAAAGGTCGAGGTCGAGTTCAGGTCCAGGTCGGCCTTGACGTCGCTGCCGCTGCCGCCAGCCTTGGCCTCGGCGTCGAAGCCGATCTTGCGTCCCTGCTTGCGTTTACGATCCGACTGGTTGTTGAACGCCGCCTTTTCGTCGAACTGCACGAAGACGGTCAGGATGTCGCCGACGGACATAGCGCGCGCATCGGTGAAGAAATGCGCCTGGCGGTCGTCCCACAGCGAGTATCGCTTGACCGGCTGCGCCGGTGCGGAGGGATAGGCGCTGACGGCGTCGAGCGTCGGTTGGAGCCCGCTGCCGACAGCCGACATCTTGGGTTCTGTGCCGAGTTCGTTCAGCGACTGGCTGCAGCCGCCGAGGCTCGTGGCGGCCACGATCAGCAAGGCGGCATATCTCATGTCGGATCCTGGGGTCGGGAGGCCGCGGCCATGATGCCGGTCAGTTCGGCTGCGGCCTTGCGGTTCATTTCATTGAGGATGATGCCCGCCTGGCGGGTGTTCAGCTTCATCAATATGGCGGCGGCCAGCATCGGCTCGACGTCGGACAGCCTTTCGGCCGCCGCATCGGGCTTCATCTTGGAGTAGATCTCGACCACGCCGCGCTCGGCGCTGGTCATGAATTCCTCGCGCCGCTTGAGCCACGTCTCATACTCGGCGCGCTTGGCCTCGAGTTGTGCGACGCGCGTGTCGATATCCTTCTTCAGCGTCTCGAGTTCCTGGACCTGCAGAGCATATCGCCGGTCCTTGGCCGCATCGGCGATGTTGGAGCAGAACTCGCGGATCTCGTCGGTGACCTGGCCGCCGACGGCGACCGCCTGGGACAGCGCTGAACCGCCGTTGAGCGCCGCGCCGGTGAGCAGCAGCGCGGCCGAGAAGAGCACCTTTTGCAGTCGGGACGATGAGGTCATCGCGTCACCTATTGCACGACCAGGTCGGCCTGCAGGGCGCCGGCCGTCTTGATGCCCTGGAGGATGGCGATGATGCCATCAGGCTTCACTCCGATCCGGTTCAGGGCGTTGACCAGGGTCTCAAGGTCGGGACCGTCGACCATGGCGACATTGGTGCCCTGCTGGTTCGCCTCGATAACCGTATAGGGCTCCTCCGCCGTCACGCCGTTGGAGAAGGGAAGCGGCTGGGAGACCTTCGGCATTTCGGTGATACGCACCGTCAGCTTGCCGTGGCTCACGGCAACCTTGGAGATCTTCACCTGCTGACCGATCACGATCGTGCCCGAACGTTCGTCGACGACGACGCGCGCCGGCATGTCCGTTCCGACAGGCAGGTTCTCGAGCTCGGCTATGAAACGTGCCGCCGAGATGTTGGGTGGTTTCTTGATCAGGACCGTGCGCGAATCCTGTTCGGATGCCACGCCCTTGCCGTAACGCTGGAAGGCGAAGGCGTTGATCGCGTCGGCGACGCGCACAGCCGTCGAGAAGTCGGGGTTGAAGAGCTGTAGGGTCATCATGTTGATGTCGCCGAGCCGGGCAGGCGGCGCACGCTCGACGATGGCGCCGTTGGGAACGCGACCCGATGTCGGCACGCCCTGGGTCAGGGTCTCGGCTTCGCCCTGGGCGGAGAAGCCGTTGACGAACATCGCTCCCTGCGCGACGGCATAAATTTCGCCATTCGCCGCCCTGAGCGGCGTCATCACCAGCGTGCCGCCCAGCAGCGATGTCGCATCGCCGAGCGACGAGACGCCGACGTCGATGCGTGCGCCTGACTGCACATAAGCCGGCAGGTTCGCGGTCACGATAACTGCGGCCACGTTCTTGGCGCGGGCGCGGCCGTCCTCCATGGCGACGCCGAGATTCTGCAGCATTGCCTTCATGGACTGGTCGGTGAATGGCGAGTTGCGCAGGCTGTCGCCCGTGCCCTGCAGGCCGATGACGAGGCCGTAGCCGACGAGCTGGTTGTCGCGCGAGGCCTGCAGCGACGCAATGTCCTTGATGCGCGAGATCGTCTGCCCGCGCGGCAGGTCGCTCGGCCTGGACGAGACCTGGAACATGCGCGCGATCGCATCGGGATCGTGCGACGCGTCCGGGCCGTTCCTCGCGTTGTATTCCTGTACGGCCTTTTCGCTGAGCCCGTCGGCGATGGCCGGCTGCAGGCTCATGAGGGCTGCAAGCATGATGGCGACTGAACGCTTCATGACGCGCCGACCCGTACTGTTCCGTCGGCCATGACGACGCCGGAGAAGACCCGCCCGCTCTCTATGTTGCGCAGCTTGACGGTGTCGCCGACCGCGCCGGCTTCGAGCGGCATGGCGGTGACCGTGATCACAAGGTTCTTGTCGACGAGCGTCACTTCGACCGGCGCGCCTGTCTGGACCAGGAAGGCCTCGCGCACGGAGTTGGGCGGGATCAGCCGGCCTGGCAGGATGGTGCGCCGGGCAATCTTGCCGTGCAACTGAGCGGCCTGCTGGAAGATCGGGCCGAGGTTACGGTTGCCCCGCACTAGCGGCACTTCCTCCAGCATTGCGGCTTCGATGGTCTCGCCGGGATAGACGACGCGGTTGGTGACGACGGCCAGTTCGCCGGCCCTGAGCGGCGCGACGCCGGCGATGAGCGCAAGCGCCACGCCGATCGAGCGCGTCCTGAAACCGGGGCGGCGAAGCTTCATCATCCGTTACCTGAGGTTCTTGGAAACGACCGCGGCCATCTCGTCGGCGGCCTGGATCACCTTGGAATTCATCTCATAGGCGCGCTGCGCCGAGATCATCTCGGTGATCTCCTTGACCGGATCGACATTCGAGTTCTCGAGATAGAACTGTTCCGTCGTGCCGAAGCCGGGATCGCCCGGTACACCCACCACTGCCGGACCGGAGGCCGCCGTCTCCTCGAAGAGATTGTCGCCGAGCGGCTTGAGGCCGGCTTCGTTGGCGAAGGTGGCGAGCGAGAGCTGGCCGATCTCCTGCAGGTCGGTCTGTCCGTCGATCCTGGCGAAGACCTGACCGGACTTGTTGACGACCAACTCGACCATGTCCTGCGGGACGGTGATCGCCGGTGACACGAGGAAGCCGTCGACGGTGACGACCTGTCCGTCGGCATTGGTGTTGAAAGCGCCGGCGCGGCTGTAGCGGATCTGCCCGTCGGCGCCTTCGATCTGGAACCAGCCGTTACCTGAGATGGCGATGTCGTATTTGTTGCCGGTATTGGTCATCGTGCCCTGGATGTGCACGTTGCGGATCGCCGACGTCTTCACGCCGAGACCGATATGGGCGCCTTCGGGGATGATGTTCTGGTTGGCCCGGTTCGGCACGCCTTCGAGCCGTTCGGCCTGATAGAGCAGATCGCTGAACTCCGCCTTGGCCCGCTTGAAGCCGGTCGTGTTGATGTTGGCGATGTTGTTGGCGATGACTTCGAGATTGGTCTGCTGGGCGTTCATGCCCGTCGCGGCGATGGCGAGCGCTTTCATTTCGGCTGTCCTCAGATCGCCATGCGGCTGACTTCGAGATAGGCACTCACGATCTTGTCGCGGATCGCGATCGCTGCCTGCAGCGACTGTTCGGCGCTCATGACGGCGTCGGCGACGTCGCGCGTCTGGACGTTGCCGCCTTTCAGGGCTTCGAACGACAGGACCTCGGACTTCTCCAGCGTTCCCACCACGTTGCGGGCAGCATCGCCGAGTGCTTCCAGAAAGGCCGGGCCGCCGACCGGCAATGCCGCCGAGGCGAGACCCGACATGGCGTCCACGGCGCCGGACAAAGGGCTGTTCTGGGAAATGGCGCCGATGGCGCTCAAGGGGTTCATCAGCTCTGGCTCCTCATCAGGTCGATGGTCATCGAGATCAGATCCCGCGCCTGCTTGATAACCTGCAGGTTCGCCTGGTAGGCGCGGTTGGCCTCGCTCATGTCGGCCATCTCGATCAGCGTGCTCACATTGGGCATCTTGACGTAACCGTTGGCGTCGGCGGCCTCATGGCCGGGATCGAAAGAAACCGGGAAGTCGCTATCGTCGCGCGATATCTCGGAAATGCGCACGAAGTCGCCGCCGGTCTGGCGGTCCATCTCGGCCTGGAAGGCGATCGTCTTGCGCTGGTAAGGGTCTGCGCCGGGCGTATTGCCGGTCGATTGCGCGTTGGCCAGGTTCTCCGAGACGATGCGCAGTCGTTCCGACTGCGCATGCAGGCCGGAGCCCGCCACCTTCAATGCGGTCGTGATCGGATCCACGTCAGCTCCTCGTCGTCATCATGATCATGCGGTGGAAGGCCTTCACGATCGCTGTGTTCATCTCGAAGGCGCGTCTCACGTCGCCGGCCTTCATCAGCTCTTCCTCGAGCACGACCCCATTTCCTGACGGGCGCACCGGCACGTCCATTTCCGCTTCCTTAAGGCCTATGCCGGAACCGAAGGCGCCGCCGCCGACATGACTCACATTGGTGGCGGAGAGGGTCGGCGTCGTCTTGGCGAGCACCTTGTCGAACGGCTCGACGTCGCTCGGCTTGAACTCCGGCGTCGCGACATTGGCGATGTTGCCGGCGATCGTCGCTTGGCGAACCGAGAGCCAGCGCGCCTGTGTGGCCGCGAGATCGAAGAGTTGAACAGGTTTCATGAAACTTTCCCAAGCGCTGCCCCGACACTATGGAGTCAGTCTTGCGCGGGCCTTGCGAAAGTCGGGTGGGCGAAGCAGCCCGGCCGGGGCTCAGCGGGTGATGCCGACGACCTGATTGGTGCTGGTGACGAGAACCCAGGCACCCTGCCGTTCCTCTATCGATGCCACGCGGCTCATATCGGGCAATACCGAACCGCGCTGCACGACCCATAGGCCGGTGTCGTCCTGGATCATGGCGCGGCCGTTCACGACATGGACCAGACGGAAGGGCACGTCCTGCGGCGGGAAGGGCTCTTCCAGCAGCTTCGAAGTTTCTTGCGTCTCGTCCTCGCCGCGCGGCGTCGTGCCGGTGGCGAGCTGATCGAGCTCAGGTTCTTCCTTCACCTCCGGAAAGTTCGGGATGCGCGCGATCTGCGGGGTGGCGACGACACCTCCGCTCCTGGTGCTGTTCCCGCCGCCCTGGAACTCGACGGCCCGGATGCCGAATTTCTCCTGGTTGAAGAACACGTACCAGGGGAAGAGGGCACAGCCGAGGCCGAGGCCCACGCCCAGCAGGCCGAGCAGCAGATCCTCGCGCAGGCGGCTCCTCTTTCCGGCGACACGCGCCGCCGGAATCCGCGCCGTGCCCTGTTGCGCTGCCCCGTTGCCGGCCGGTTTCTTCGCCGCCGTCTCAGCCCGCCTTGGCCACATTCGATCGTTCCTGCTTCTTCAGATGACGTGCCAGGTCGCTGAACGGATCGGGCGAGGGGCCGTCCTTGGGCGATTGCGTCAGTGCTTCATAGATGACGGGCACCTGCTGCACCGCCATGTCGAGGTCGGCGTCAAGGCCGCTCTGGTAGGCGCCGATCAGGCGGATGTCGCGGGTGTCCTCGAAACGCGAGATCATCGCGCGAAGCCGCGCCACCACTGCCCTCTGGTCGTCCCGCCAGGCCTTGGTCGCGAGTCGCGAGATGGAAGACAGCGGGTTGACTGGCGGATAGCGTCCCTGTTCGGCGATCGATCGGTCGAGCACGATGTGCCCGTCGAGGATGCCGCGCACGGAATCGGCGACGGGATCGTTGTGGTCGTCGCCGTCGACCAGGACCGAGAGGATCGCGGTGATCGAGCCCGACCCGGCGGCGCCGGGGCCGGCGCGCTCCAGAAGCTTGGGCATGTCGGTGAAGACCGAAGCCGGATAACCGCGCGCCACAGGCGGTTCGCCGGTGCCGATGGCGACCTCACGCAACGCGTGGGCGAAACGGGTGATGGAATCGAGCAGCAGCAGCACCCGGTCGCCGCGGTCGCGGAAATACTCGGCCACGTGCATTGCCGTGCCGGGCGCGCGGCGTCGCATCATCGCGCTCTCGTCGCTGGTCGCGACCACGGCCACCGTCTTGGCCATGCTTTCGGCGCCGATCGTGTCTTCCAGGAATTCACGCACTTCGCGCCCGCGCTCACCGACCAGCGCAACGACGACGGTGTCGAAGGCCGAGGCTGCGGCAAGCATTGCGAGCAGCGTCGACTTGCCGACGCCCGAGCCGGCGAAGATGCCGAGACGCTGGCCGAAACAGAGCGGCGTGAAGATATCGATGACACGCACCCCTGTCAGGAACGGGGTTTCGACACGCTGGCGTGACAACGCGCCCGGGACGCCTTCGACGGCGCCGCCTTCGCCCGGTATCAGGGCGGAACCGCCGTCGATCGGCCGGCCGAGCGCGTCGATGACGCGGCCCCGCCAGGAGGCACCCGGAGTGAGGCTGAAGCCGCCTTTGGAGAATACATGGTCGCCGACACTGATCTCTGTCGACTGGCCGAAGGGGGCCACGACCACCTCGTCGAGCGTGATCTGCACCACCTCGCCGGACCCGTCGCCCCTGCGCCCGCCGCGCTCGACAATATCGCCGAGCCGCACCTCTCCCGAGAGACCGCGAACGCGGTAGTGTGTCGGCGAGACCTCGCAGACACGGCCGCCATGCTTGAGCAGCCCGCGCTCGCCGGCGAAGCGCCGATGGGCGCGTTCGAGCGCCAGCAGCGGATCGCTCTCCGGCAGGCCGGGCGCGGCCGCAGCCCCGTCCACGAAGTCCAGAGGCGTCTCGGTCAGATCCATCATCAGGCGTTATTTGGATCCGAGCGTCTTGACCGCCTCGGAGAAGGTCGTCTCGTTCGCGCGTATCAGCGCCGCAGCGTTTTCGAAAGCCCGCTGCACCATGATCAGGCGGGTCATCTCCTTGACCGGATTGACGTTGGACTCCTCTACGAAGCCCTGGACGAGACCTACGTCCGAACGGTCGACCACCGCCTGCGGCGGCGTATCGGGCACCACGCCCGAATTACCGTAGCGGGTGAAGTTCGGGCCGGGGTTGAACTCGAACAGTCCGACGGCGCCGACCTGGATGCCGTTCTGCTGCAGGGCGCCGTCGGCGCCGGCGGTCGGGGCGCCGCCGCGCGGATCGAGCAGGATGGCGGCGCCGCCGGCATCGAGCACCGGATGGCCTTCCAGTGTCACGAGGGCTCCGGTGTCGAGCATGGTGAAGCGGCCGTCGCGGGTCATGACCGTTCCGGCCGGCGTCTGGATACCGAACCAGGCGTCGCCTTGAACCGCGAAGTCATAAGGATTGCCGGTCTCGCGCATCGGACCGGATTCCTGCGACAGGTAGGTTTCACCCGGCGTGACGTAATCGATGCCCTTCTCGCCCGAGCCATAGACGAGATCCTCGAACTTGACGTTCGTGGCGCGGAAGCCGACTGTGTTGGCGTTGGCGACGTTGTCGGCCAGCGTGTCGAGACGCTTTTCGAGTGCGATCTGCGAGGACAGCGCAACATAGAGACTGTTCTGCATCTCATGAACCTCCGAGCTTCAGGCCCTGCAGCGTCATCATCACGCTGGATGAGATGCCGTATTCGATCGGCTGGCTGAACAGGACGGAGAGATTGGACTGCGCCGTCGAGGACGGATTGGCGACTTCCCACATGGCGGTGAACCGCGTCATGAACTTGGAGAGCGCCTCCGGATCCTGGAAGTCGGCGAAATCAATCCGGTCGGAGATCATCTTGGCCTGACGGTCAAGATCGGCGGTGGCCAGCGAGTCGGGCAGGCCGAGAGCCGTCCGCACCACCTTGGCCAGCGCTGTGTCGGCGAGTATCGAATAGGCGTCCTTGATCTTGGGTGCGTTGCGCTCGAAATAGAGCGCCAGCCGCACGCCCTCGTTCTGGGCGCCGGCGTTCTCCTCCAGCGTCTGGCGCGCGAATTTGTCGACCGACGGCTGCTGGGCTGGGTTGGTCGTGGTCGTGGCCTCGCCATAACGAACGAAGTTGAAGGCGGCGACGAACTTTGCGAAGCGCTCGTCGTCGCTCTTGTTGGCGGGACTATTGGGATCGTCGACGCCGCCTTCCAGCATCTCGATCATGAGATCCTTGTCGCCGAGCTTGTCGGAAAGCCCGTGGGCCTTCATCGCATAGGTGAAGAGCGTGTCGTTGGCGACGAACTCCTTGATCGATTTCACCTTCTTGATGTTGGCGGCGTAGAACTCGTTCTGCTCTTTCAGCACCGGGTTGTCGGGGCTCACGCCCGCCTGCACCGCGGCGAGCGTGTATTTCGCGATCGTGCCGTGCTGCGAGGCGTTGTAGACGGTGGCTTCCTTGCCGAGCGCCTCGAAATTGTAGCTCTTGACGAATTCGGCGTAACGCTTGTCGGTGAGCTTGTTGGCGAAGCTGTTCTGATCGGAGACGCCGCCTTCGAGCGCCTTCACCATGAAGGCCTTGGCGTAGGTCATGTCCTCCAGGCCGTGCGCCTTCATCGCGTAGCGGAACAGCCGGTCGTCGGCGACGAATTCCTCGATCGACTTCACCTTGCCGATATTCGCGAGGTAATATTCGGTCTCGCGCTGCACCATGGGCTGTGCTTCCACCCGTTCCAGCGACTTCGCCATGTCCCGGGTAATCAGCTGATAGTTCATATAGGTGTTGATCACGCCGCCGCTCCGCTTTTGCAGGGTCCGGAAGGGGATAATGGACAGTCCTTGCGCGAGGCTGTTGGTGCCTGAGGGGGCTCGGTGCCCCGTGCCCGTTTCAAGCCTCACACAAGGCACGATTGTTACCCCCTTGCCGATACCCCGGCGAAACGCAGAAGGTGGCACTTGGGAATTCTGATCGGTCTCGTCATCACGCTGGGCTGCGTGCTGGGTGGATTCATGGCCATGGGCGGCCATGTGGACGTGCTTATCCAGCCTTGGGAAGCAGTCATCATCGGCGGTGCCGCGCTCGGCACATTCGTCGTCGCCAACCCGATGAAAACGGTGAAGGACACCGGCAAGGCGATCATGGAGGCGTTCAAGCACTCCGTGCCGAAAGAGCAGGAATATCTGGAGACGCTCGGCGTGCTCCATTCGATCATGCGCGAGCTGCGCACCAAGTCGCGCAACGAGGTCGAGGCGCATATCGACAACCCGGAGGAATCACCGATCTTCCAGGCGTTCCCGACGGTGCTGCGCAATCATGATCTCACGCATTTCATCTGCGACTATTGCCGCATCATCATCATCGGCAATGCGCGGCCGCATGAGATCGAGGCACTGATGGACGAGGAGATCCAGACGATCCGGGCCGACAAGCTGAAGCCATACCATGCGATGACCGCCATGGGAGACGGGCTGCCGGCCCTCGGCATCGTCGCGGCCGTGCTCGGCGTGGTCAAGGCCATGGGCGCGCTCGACCAGTCGCCCGAAATCCTCGGCGGCCTGATCGGCGCGGCGCTGGTCGGAACCTTCCTCGGCATCTTCCTTTCCTACGCGGTGGTCGGGCCGATCGCCACCCAGATCAAGACCGTGCGCGAGAAGCGTAACCGGCTCTATGTCATCGTGAAGCAGACCCTGCTGGCCTACATGAACGGCTCCTTGCCGCAGGTGGCACTGGAGTTCGGACGCAAGACCATCTCTGCGCACGACCGTCCGTCCATCGACGCTGTCGAGCAGAGCACGCTGAACATGGGCAACGCTGAAAGCAAGGCGGCCTGATCCCATGGTAAGTCCGGCGGAGGCCCGCTCCTACATCCTCGAAAGATTGGTCGGCGATACCGCCGAGCCGGACAGGATCACAGGTGCGGCCCACAAATTCGCGCAGCGGGCGCTCACCACGATCGTGCAGAGCCTCAACGGGCACCTCTCGGCGCCGATCGGCATGGAGCTCGCGGACATCGAACTCGGCCGCTACGGCGATGCGCTGTCCGGTTCGAGTGAGACCAACGCCGTTGCGATCGTCCAGTCGGCCATTTCTCCGGATGCGCTGCTGCTGGATCTCGATCCGTCCGCCATGTCGATGTTGGTATCTGCCTTCTTCGGCGCCGATCCCGAACTGGCGCCGGCGCGGATCGAGCGCCCCCTGTCGCAGATCGAGCTGGAGATCGCGACCACGACGTTCCAGGAAGTCGCCGAGGCGTTCAACGGGTCCGGCGCTCGGTCACTCAAGCTGCGCCTGCCGATGCCGACGGCCTTTTCGGGCCCCGAGATACGCAAGCAGGTTCTGCGCGACGGCCCATCCGTGCGCATCGTCTTCCGCCTGACCTCGCTCAGGACGTCAGGCCGCCTGTCGATCACCATGCCGCAGCGCGTCCTGCTGTCCCCGCGCGACGAAAAGGCGGCCGAGGTGGAGGCGCCGGTCGACGAGAACGCCTGGTCGGAGCGCCTCGGGGAGGAAGTCCGCAAATCGTCGGTCACGCTCGATGCGGTCGTGCCGCTGTCACAGATGACGCTCGGGGCGCTGGCTGCGCTTCAGGTTGGACAGATCCTCGAAATCCCTGCTGCGGCTCAGTCGACCACCCGGCTTTCGGCGCGCAACAAGACCCTGTTCGTCTGCGAATTCGGTAAGCTCGGACAGAACTATTCGGTCCGCATCAAGCATCCCTTCGATGAAAGCCAGGACTTCGTCGATCGTCTTTTGTCGCAATAGTCAGCCCCCGGCCGATGACGCCGGGCGTGGAGCCAGAACATGACAACGCCACTCCCCAATCCGCTTCTCGACGAGCATCAGGACGAGCTGGACAAGGCGATCGACGAGCTGCGCGGCGCACTGCACGACGCACCGACGCAGCCGGTGGCGGCCGAGGCGACCTTCACGACCGCACTGGCCGACGCCATGCCCAATGCCGGCGTCGTCATGAACATACTGGTCGACGTCCAGATCGTGCTGGGCAGCACGGAGATTCCGGTCTCCGACCTGTTGACGCTGCAGAAGGGGGCCACGATCGCTCTCAATCGCCGGATCGGCGAGCCGGTCGACATGGTGGTGAACGGTCGTAAGATCGCCCGCGGCGAGATCACCGTGATGGAGAGCGACCCCTCGCGCTTCGGCATCCGGGTCACCGAGATCGTCAACGCGAAGCCCGCGAAATGATGTCCGCCCCAAGCTTCGCATCCGGCCTGGATCTCGGGCCGACGGACGGCATGATCGGAACGTTGGATCTGACCAGGCCTCAGAAGGCGGCCGCCATCCTGGTCGCGGTGGGCAAGCCCGCCGCCGGGCGTCTGCTCAAGTTCTTCAAGCAGGATGAGCTGAAGGCGCTGATCGAAGGCGCGCGCAAGCTGAAGACAATCCCGCAGAGCGAGCTCGAGCGCATCGTCGCGGAGTTCGAGGACGAGTTCGCCGAAGGCGCGGGTCTGCTCGATTCGGCCGACACCATGGACACGATCCTGACCGAGACCCTCTCTCAGGACGAGATGAACGCGATTCTTGGCCGCGACACGGGCCTTGCGGCCTTCGAAGAGACTCCGCCCTGGGCGGGCATCGAGGCGCTCGAGCCCGAGCTGATTGCGGGGTTCCTCTCCAAGGAGCATCCCCAGACTGCGGCCTATGTGCTTTCCAACATGGCTTCGCCTGCTGCGGCCAAGATCGTGCTATTGCTCGGCAGGGATGTTCGTGGCGAAGTCGTCAAGCGTATGCTGTCTCTCGGCGCCGTCACAGACACCGCCAGGCGCCTTGTCGAGCGGCGGGTAAGGACGGAGTTCCTGGAGTCGGCGTCCGGAAAGCTGTCGCGGGAGGGCCAGGCCAAGGTGGTCGGCGTGCTCAACGAACTCGACAAGTCGGAGCTGGACCAGGTCATGGGAGAACTGGAGGCGGCAGGGGCCGAGGATCTCGGTGCATTGCGCGCGCAGCTCTTCTCCTTCGAGGATGTCATCAACCTCACGGCGAAGGCACGCGTCGCGCTGTTCGACGGGTTCGAGGTCGACATGCTCACCATGGCGTTGCGCGATGCCAACCCGGTCATCGTCGAGGCCGTGCTGTCTTCGATCGGTGCGCGTACGCGCCGCATGATCGAGTCCGAGCTGTCGCAACCCTCCGACATCCTCAATCCGGTCGACATCAACAGGTCGCGGCGTGCCATCGTATCGAAGGCGATCTCGATGGCCGGCGACGGCATCATCCAGCTTCCCTCGGTCGAGGAAGCGGCGTGACGGATCGCGCCGGGGCACGGGACCCGCAATCGCATGCGGTTTCCGAGAAAGTCCGATTCTCGATCAAGCCGTTGGAGCGGAAGCCTCGGTTCCGTTGGCGTGCCCGCCACTCTGCAGCGGCGTCCTTCTGCTGAGGCCGGTCTGATCGATGGCTGACGCGCCGGATAAAGACAGCAAAACAGAAGAGGCCACGGAGAAAAAAATCCGTGACAGTATCGAGAAGGGTCAGCTCCCCTTCTCGAAAGAGGCGCCGCTCTTCGCCTCGTTCCTGGCGTTCCTGGTCTTCACTCTGTTCTTCGCTTACGACCAGATCGTCAGCTTCGGCGGTTTCCTGTCGATCTTCCTGGAGAAGCCGGAGGAATGGTCGCTCAATTCCGATGTCGATGCCTCAGCTCTCTACGAGACCGTGTTCATGGAGATCGGCAAGCTGCTCGTGGTCTTCATTGCACTGATGGTGACGGCCGGGATCGCTGCGTCCGCACTGCAGAACAGTCCGCGCATGGTGCTCGATCGCGTGCAGCCGAAGCTCTCGCGAATTTCCCTCGCGCAGGGCTGGTCGCGCCTCTTCGGGGCGCAGGGCATCGCCGAGTTCCTCAAGGCGGTAGGCAAGCTGCTGCTCACCGTCGCCTTCCTCGCCGTCACTTTGCGCGGCGTCCATACGACGATGCTCGAGGGCATGTTCACCGAGCCCGGCAGCTTCGGCCTCACCATCCGCGGTCTGCTCATCCAGATCCTGGTCACCATCACCCTGGTCATGGCGATCATCGCCGGCGTCGACCTGATCTGGCAGCGCATCCATTGGCGCCAGGATCTTAGGATGACGCGTCAGGAAGTGAAGGACGAACTCAAGCAGTCGGATGGTGACCCCTTGGTCAAGGCCAGGATCCGCTCGGTGGCGCGCGACCGTGCCCGCCAGCGCATGATCCTGGCCGTACCGAAGGCGACGCTGGTCATCGCCAACCCGACCCACTTCTCCATTGCCCTGCGCTACGTGCGCGAAGAGGATGCCGCACCTGTGGTGGTGGCGAAGGGGCAGGATCTGATCGCGTTGAAGATTCGAGAAATCGCGCAGGATAACAACATTCCGATTTTTGAGAATGTCGAACTCGCTCGTTCCATGTACAAACAAGTTTCGGTGGATAGTATGATTCCACCTCAATTCTACCAAGCGGTCGCCGAATTGATTAAAGTTGTCTATGCGAAGCCGGCGAAAGCGCAGCGTAACAGAGATTTGTCATGATCCGTCAACCGCACACCGCCGCCCGCGAAGTCATCGTCGCGAAGGCGATCGAAGAAGTAGCCAGCGAGCTTCGCCTGGTCGATGTGGTCGACTATGTCGCCTACATCAGGCTCGAACATTTCTCCACCATCGCCGATATCGTCGATTCGGCGGCCGAGCTTTACTTCCTGCCCGGCACGCTGAGCTTCGGACATGGCGGGGAGGCGCGCCTCGATTGGTCGGGCGCGCCTGAGATCCTGCTCGATATGCAGTTGCGTCCAGACGGCGCGACAGTCTACTTCACGCTCGCATTGACGGATCGCAAGGCGGCCGTGACCGTCAATTATGTCGCCTTCGACCAGTCCTGCGACGACCCGGCCGAGAACACGCGCCTGCTCGAGGCAGCGATCGACGCGGCTCGGTTGCGCAAGACATCTTCTCAATGCGACGCGCGGGATTCGCTCGCTGCCGGCTGAGTGCCGGCACGAAAGAGACGGAACGACTTAGCCAACGTCAGTTGATCAGGCCCAGCCGCAGTGCCTTCGACACCGCATGCGCGCGGTTGACGGCGTTGAGCTTCTGGGCTGCGGCCGTGAGATATTGGTTGGCCGTGTGCGCGGAGAGGTTCAACAGTTCCGCGATTTCCTCGCTGGTCTTGCCGTCGGCGGTCAAGCGCAGGCAGTCGAGTTCCCGGTTGGACATGGCCCTAACCTTTTTGGGCATGGGCGCAGCCGCTCGAAGCAAGCTCGAGAACAGTTCGATGGCGCGGAGCTGAAGGTCGAGAAGTATCGCATCGTCCAGCTCAATGGTTTCGCCGATGAACACGACCAGTCCATTGCGGCCGGACGCGGTATGAAGTGGCAGGGCGAAGCCGTGTCCTTCCAGGCCGATCGGGTCGACGTCGTCGACGAGGTGCAGTTCCGGCTCGGCCGAACGCCGGTCGCGCCGCCAGCGGAAAGGTCTTGTCGATCCACGCAGCCTATCGGCGAGGGCAGCCGTTGCCTTGGCGGCGAGCCGCTTGCTCGCGCGTGACACTTTCGGAAACTCCGAATCGATCGCCGGGGTCAGCCGGCCCTGGCTGAGGCTCGGCCCAGCCGTGAAGACGCAGAATTCCGCCGCGCCGGCTTCTGCGGCCAGAGCGGCAAAGGCTATGGCTAGGCTTTCGAATGCATCCAGACTGCCCGTCTCGGCCGCCGGCACTTTCTTGCTCTTGCTGGACCTGCCCATGACCGCCCTCAGATGATGCCGTTGCGGATGGCGAGCGCGATCGCCATGCTGCGGTTGGCGGCCGACAGTTTCTGCGTGGCATGCAGGATGTAGCGGTTCACCGTGTTCGCCGAAACGTCGAGGATGACGGCGACCTCGTCAGTGGTCTTGCCTTCGGAAACCCAGCTCAGGCACTCCCGCTCGCGTTCGGACAGGGGATCTTCGAACTGGTCGGAGGAACTGCGGCCAAGCTTCGACCAGACATGGCAGGTCAGCATCTGGATCTGAGGCAGGTGTTCGAGTTCGATCCTGTCCTCGGCAGGGCCAGAGAACACCAGCAGGCCGCGGTTCGTGCCGGCATGAATGCGCCCCGCCACGAGTTCGCGATGACCGAACTCGTCAAGCAACCGCACCTGGTCTGTTTCGAGCAGGGCACGCAACGGCGCGCCTGACAGCCGCACGAAATGTTTCGGGGCGGCGCCGAGTGAAGCGGCAGCTGTTATCCCGGCCAGCCGGCTGATCGTCTCCAGGCCGATGATCTCGATCGAATCGTGCTGCCAGTTGGAGGCGATCACGCGGAGCTGCTCGGTCGCATGGGCAGGCGGCATGTCGAGCAGGAGATAGTGCTCGGCACCGATGAGGTCAGTCATCCTGCGCATGGTCCGCGCCGCATCCGCGGGCGACACGATCGCGGAGATCGTCGCGAACAGGTCGCGGATCGCCTCAGTCGTTTTCACGGCCCCACCCGGATCATTTCAAGAATCGATGAGGCGCAGTGTAGCGTCATATGCCGGCGATGAAACCCGCGGCGGCTCTCCCGTACACATGTTTCCTGCAAGACTGAAGCAAGCTACGCCTCCTAGACTCCTCTGTCGGGGACAGTCAGCCACGAGCGCGATCGCACCCTGAAGCGACACGAGGTTCGCTGATCGCGCAATCGGGGATCCGGTATGAGTGCGCACCAGCCGGCAGGTTTTTTCGGGCGATTGTCCGCCGCGACGAAGCTGGCTCTCGCCGTCACATTGGTCAATCTTCTCGGGTTTGCGGCGACGTGGACCGTTGCAGCCTACGCAGCCGGTTCCACGGTCTTGCTCCTCGTCTACCTTCTTACCGCGCTCGTCTCGGTTGCCGCCGTGTTGGTCTCGGCCCGCGTAACGGTCGGACGGCCGCTCGCGTCTGTCGGCAAGCGCGTTGACGCGCTCGGCCGCGGCGATCTCGAATCCGAAATTCCCCATCGGTTGCGCGGCGCCGAAGTGGGATCTCTCGCTCGCTCGGTCGATGCGCTACGTCTGGCGATGCTCGAGAAACGGGCGGCCGAAGAGGTCATGGCGGCGGAACGCGAGGCTCTCGACCTTCGGCGGCAGGAAAACGACGGCGCCCGGGTCGCGTCCGTCAAGCTTCAGGCGGCGGTCGTCAGGCTGATCAGCGCTGCATTGGCCAGGGTCGCCGAGGGCGATCTGACACCACGGCTGAAGGTGGAAGTGCCGCGCGATTGCGGAAATCTGAAGGACGATTTCAACCGGGCGATGGACAGGCTGCAGGAGACGATGGATGCCGTCGTCACCACCGGTCGGCAAATCCGTGCGGAGGCGCTCGGCGTCTTCGAGTCCGCAGGCGGCCTCGCACAACGCACGGAACGGCACTCGGCGGAAGTCGAACAGGTCACCATGGCGACGCGCGAGGTCACTCGCTCCCTCACCGAGACAGCGAGCGGAGTCGGCCACGCCCGCTCTGCGGTCGAGGCTGCGAAAGAGGATGCCGGCCGCGGCAGGATCGTCGTCGGCAAGGCGACGACCGCCATGAGCGGCATCGAGCGATCGGCGGAACAGATCGGAAGGATCGTCGGCGTAATCGACGAGATTGCCTACCAGACCAATCTCCTGGCCTTGAATGCGGCGGTCGAGGCGGCACGGGCGGGCGAGGCCGGGCGGGGTTTCACCATCGTCGCCCAGGAGGTGCGCTCGCTCGCGCAGCGCTGCGCCGAAGCAGCTCGGGAAGTAAAGGCGCTGATCTCCGTGTCGTCTGGCGAGGTCAGGAACGGCGCGCAACTGGTTGCCGAAACAGGTGCTGCAATAGAGCGGCTTGCGGACAAGGTCGGCGACATCGGCGGCATGGTGACGACCATCGCGCGCAGCGCCAACGACCAGGCGACCAGTCTTCGCGGTGTCAACACGGTGCTCAACGCCATGGCCACGGCGAACCAGGAGAATGCGGCGGCCGCCGACCAGTTCACATCCGCCAGCCGTGGTCTCGCGCGGCAAGCGAGGGCACTCGCGGTGCTGGCGGGGCATCTGCGGGAGGAAACTTCCACGCCGTTCCAGGACAATCTCAGACCCCCGCCGCGTGTCGCGATGAGCGGTGCCGGCGCCCTGGCCTTCGATGAGACGCCGCGGCGGCCGCGCGATGGATGGCAGGGCTTCTGACCCGCGCCGTCGCCTGAGCTCGCTGTCCGGACTGGCGGGGTTTCCCGACGGTGGGAGCCGAGGCCGGGCGCATCGCCGGCCCCGGCTCATTTCGCAGCTTCGGTCCGCGAATGCCCTTCACCGATCGGATTCGTATCCGCAAAAACGGCGACCATCGCTTCAGAGAGATGAGGCTTTCAGTTCACCCGTCCATTGCGCGAGCCGATCCTTCAGGATTCCGTCGCGCAGGTAGGCGATGTCCTCGCCTTCGATCCGCTCCAGAACCTCGAAGCTGAAAGCATCCGGGCCGTGGCTTCGCCATGCGGCTTGGAGCGAGCGCCACGGGCCGTTGCCTTGGCGCAGCGTGAACCAGAGCCGGTTCTGCACGGTCGACAGGTCGGGCGCTTGGCCGACCCAGCATTCGCCGGATGGCCCGCAGCGGACCGCATAGATACCCGCTATCACCTTCCGTTCCTTGTAGGCGTTTACCGCCGCCTTGCGATCATTGCCCTTCATCTGGCCTTCCCGAGATATCTTGCGGGGCGGTTTACTTCGATCCGCGATCTCGTGCAATATTATCCGGGTAAAAATTACGAGAGGAAATTCGACGCATGACGGACTTCGTGTCGAGGCCATCTACGGCCTTTTGCGGCTTGAACCAGATTGCGCATGGCCCGCTGGCCGACGTTGCGCTTGTGGTCAGGTCGCATGAAGCGAGCGCGGAAGGGGCGCTTCTGGTGTTCGACGATGCGACGGGGGCGGTGATCGATCTCGACCTGCGCGGCGGCGCGGCCGAGATTGTGCAACGGCTCGTCGAGCGCGGCGGAAACCAGACTGCGTTTGGCCAGACGGCCGAGCCCAAAGTTGATGCACAGCGTGGGCGAGGGCGACCGAGACTCGGCGTGGTGGCGCGTGAGGTGACGCTGTTACCGCGCCATTGGGAGTGGCTCGCTACGCAGCCGGGCGGAGCGTCGCAGGTCTTGCGGCGGCTGGTCGACCAGGCGCGTCATGGCGATGGCGGCCGCGCCGGCGCCCGACAGGGCCGGGAGAAAGCCTATCGCTTCATGTCGGCGCTTGCAGGTGATCTGCCGGGTTTCGAGGACGCCGCGCGTGCGTTGTTCGCTGGCAATGAGGCGGCCTTCGCAGAAATGGTCGCGGCATGGCCGTCGGATGTCGCGGCCTATGCGTCGCGATTGGCGAAGGGAGCTTTCGTAGAGGGGAAGTAAAGCGCGACGGGGACGGCCTTGCGGCCGTCCCCGTCGATGATTTCGTCAGTCCGAGTCCGGACGACCAAGGATTATCTCGCGCTTGCCGACGTGGTTGGGTGGACCGACCAGGCCTTCGGTTTCCATCCGCTCGACCAGCGAGGCGGCGCGATTGT
>VFQN01004051.1_pt1 | contig 19869 bp, 23 predicted proteins | sample 3512371 | NCBI WGS metagenome assembly VFQN01 (sample SAMN10412370, study PRJNA504923) | tailings metagenome | isolation source: Replicate 2 from Balatoc abandoned mine | place: Philippines: Itogon, Benguet | collected 2017-08-28
AAGAAAGAGGAAGAAGATCTTCAGTTGATTATCGCCAGAAATCCTTGCTTTGAACAGAACACACCATCGATATTTACCTTTAAAGATATCGTATCAAACATAACCAAGCTTTCAAAAAAGCTTTTACTCGCTGCGGAAGAATACAGTAGCAAAAGTCCGCATCGCCAAATTGACCCCGAGAACAGCACATTAATCCATTACCTATTAACAGTCAAAGATTATCAATTTTCCTCGAAAAAAGAATATTGGAGCTTACTTGGAATTAAACAGCCAGGTCTCGAAGCTGAAAAGGCTCTAAACCCCAGCTTCGATGAAGAGGAAATGGCCAAGGAAATTACATCAGAATTACTTTCATTAGCAATCAGTGACAACGATAACAAGAACGTGCGCGAACAAAAAGGAGGAAAGAGAATTTCAGTCAAGGAGCAACAGGTACAAAAGGAAAAGGACATTCCAAAGAGAAAATATAAAGAGAGACCGATAGTGATGAAAAAGGAAGGAGCTGAGAATATTGATGTGGATGAAGAAGATGAAGAAGAAACAGAAGGCAAAGGTCAAGGCAAGAAGAAGCGAATGAAAGCAGATAACTCTAATGTCCTTAACCCAATCAATGCAATTGCACAAGTACTAATCACCAAGGAAACCCGTCGTGCTGAGAAAGAAGACAAAGACAATATAAAGCAGAGATTTAATGATCTATTTTCAACAATCACAAGGGAGGATAAATATGAATCTAATGATTCCTTTCTTGTGGCGAAAGATATCTTACAAAAGCTGGGGGTGGATGATGGAAACTCTATGCAAGGAATGGAGTTAGAAGAATTGAAACAGATCTCTGAGCACATGAAGAAAGCAGCAGGAAGAGCAGTTGTCATGGAAATGCAGGACTTAATAAAAACAAAAAATTCATTTAAACCATAAACATCTGCAAATATTCATGTAAACTTGGAGCTAGGCAGTTGAAATATAATCCAGTTTCAGATTGATTGATACATGTGTGACAATTAGTTAGGAAGACAGCAACTCTAATGTAGGCAGCCACATCTACCAGTTGAAGTTTAAGCAAATTGGGACGAGTGGTAAAGGGAAATAAGTTTTTCACCTTCGCAAAACACCACTCCTCGGTAATTCTTTCACGCGACATTTTATGGTTATCTACCTTCTGTGCAGGGCTAACATAAGCCGGTCCGTGAGCAGCCGAACGAACGCAGCTGCTATTATCAAAGCCTCGATCAGAATAAATCCAATACTTGATAATATGATCGGCTTGGAGAGACTCCATAAGGTTATTAATTCCTGAATCGGATAAAAAATGCTTATCGTTGTATTTTCCAACTGGAATGTCATACCAATCATAGATAATCCCATCAGGACCCGTCACAGCCAATGAACCTTGGTTATGATACCATTTATCCCCACTGAACACAACCTTTTGAACCCAAAATGGTCCACTTGGGCGGCTCACCCTGAAGCGCACACCATCCGCAAAGAGAGCGCAGTGCAAGCAATCACCAGGTAACGGTTCTCCTGGATAGAGGTCGTTCATCTTGCTAATAATTACTTCATTAAACATTTGAAACTTATGAACAACCTGATGAAGGTTACGAAGGTGAGAAGAGTAGTTGTCATCAATAAATTCTGTGGTCTCATTAAAGATTCTACTAAGACTTGAATAGTCATAGCAAAATACTTGTTGGTCAAGCGTTTGCCGCTGAGATGGAGAGTGTAGGCGATAAAGAAGATAGAGAAAGCAGTGACAAGAATCTACTTGGAAGCTGTGGCTACCTTCGCCAATTATTAGATAAAGAGGGAACTCTAGAGCTTGATGAAGAAGTTGCACGTCTTCCTTGTTGAAACCAAAGAGGCGATCATACTCAGTACTGTAAAACGAGTCAAATGACACTTTCATGTGAGGAACTGGACGAGGAACCAGAAGTCGTGGCTGATTGATGTGGAGTATGTCCATAATGCAGAGCAATGTCAGATCAAGGTAAAGGGACGCAGAATCATCCTCTTCTTCATCATCATAGACATTTAGATAGCTGATAATTAATAAAAGAACAGTTTGAAGCAGTTCTCGTTCACACATTCTCTCACCACAGGTCTTTCCAGCTGGTCTCTGGTGCACTGAATAATCGCGTCTATTTCGGCGCAAGAAACCAAGCCGAGAGTTGCTAATTTCATCAGTCATGATAGAACAGCTTATAAAAAACAAGATTATTTGAAGGAAGCGAGTAATTGGTGGTTCTGAAGAAAACTTGGCGCAAGAAAGGTAAATAGTAAAATATTTAACTATTTAGCAAAATCGAGAAAGGCTCTTTTATGGAATTCACTTCAATTTTAGCACAAATGCTTTAAAACAGCAAAAACCAAAAAGCCTCAAAAACTTCCGCAAACACCCTATTACAAGATCAAATGACTATTTATCTCTTTTATCTAGCAGTAGGTCTTCTTCTTATTATTGCTATACCTGGGTATGCTTTAAAAGGTGGTGAAATCTTTCAACTGAAGTTCTCTAAACTCCTCGACAGATGATGAAACGTGTTCAGTACAAAGAAAGAAAATTATTGGGGGGAACTGGAAGGTGAACTCTCAATGCTATTGTTTCGACATCTTTAAGGACGAGGGATAGTTAAATCCAACAACTCTAAAAGACGCGGAAACTCTTGTTAGTGAGCTCAAACATCTTTTAGAGGGTGTGGATACTGCGGAGGTTGTTATCTTTCCGCCATTTCCTTTGCTTCAGACAGTGCATTCGTTATTAGAGACGACCACTATCAAGGTAAAATCATTGTCTTCATCTCAGGTTCCGTTATAAATGAAGAATAGCTCGGAGCCCAAGATATGTTCTACGAAAGCTCCGGTGCCTTCACAGGCGCTGTTTCTGGTGCTTTGCTAAAAGAATTTGGAGTCTCACATGTCCTTGTTGGTCATTCCGAGAGAAGAACTATTTTTCGTGAAGATGATGGTGTAATCAATCGAAAATTGAAGCAGGTGATTTGACCGCTGTTTCAGAGGAATTTCTTACGCTTTCCAGGCTATTGCGGAAGGCTTAACGCCCATTCTTTGCATCGGTGAATCTAAGGCAGAGTATGACGCAGGGCTCAATCAAGAAGTGTGTGCAGATCAGTTATGGAAAGATTTGGAAGGAATTGCACGGGAAGATGCTGCAAAGATCGTCATCGCATGTAAGAAATCTGAACTTACGAGCCTCTTCTCTCATGCGCTTCTACAGATGAACCGATTTGGGCCATAGGTAAGCGAGCTTTGTGATGTTGGTATTTTGCTTGTTTATACGGTTGAAGGTACTGGATTGGTTTGTCCCGCAGAAATTGCACAGCAAATGCACCAGTTCATTCGCTCTTCTGTCGCAGAAATGTATGACTCCGCCACAGCGAATTCAGTTAGAATACAGTATGGAGGCTCTGTCAATGCTAAGAACGCTCAAGAACTGATGGAGAAGGAAGACATTGATGGCGGTTTAGTCGGAGGAGCATCTCTTGTCGCTCAAAGTTTTGCTGCGATTGTGAAATCTGCGACACCTTGCTCCAATAACCAATGAAATACAAATAGAATTAATAAGACGAATGCGATGATATAAAATTAAACACGAAATGAATCAAACCCCCATTAAACTTTCCGCTAAACGCTAACAAATAAATGCGCAAACAACAAACACAAGACAAGAAACTAAGTTTCCTAAATGAGAAATAAAGATACTAACATACGAATAAAATGAAAGCTAATTGCTCACATCATTAGTTAAGCACAGGCGAAGAAGAAAGTAAGTTGAGATTTGCGGTTGATGACGCACGAGAGAAGCAGCTATTGCTCACTAACAGTGGAAGCATGATTTGAGGTGCCTTGCAATCAGCAGAGACGAAATCGGAACTATTATTGCTCGCTGGGAAGGAAAGTTGAGGGTTGAGCGATAACTTCTCTTCACTCTCACAAAACCTTTTCACAGATTCGTTTCTCGAAGAAACTTCGTCATAGAAATCTTCCTCTGTTAACCATGACTTTGAATAGTTTTCTCGAGACGGATGAGTTCCTTCAGATAACGCCGCCAAGACCAGCTTCCTACTTCCAGCACCAATCACGGGGGACTCAGCCAACAGGAAATGCATATCGCGATTTATGTGGACTGGTTCATCCCTATTAGCTAACAGTTGTGGATTTGAATTTGAAGCCGAGTATCGAGGAGGTCGCGGTGGTGGTGATGGGAATGACTGGGGATTTGTGAGGGAAGGTTGGGAGGAAGAGGTAGGTTCTTCATGCGATTGCTCCACCTTCTCACTATGCTCCCCTTGACTAACTAATAAAGCTTCGAGAACGTGGGCTCTTCTAGCGGAGGAAGAGGATGAAGAGGAGGGTGTAGGCGAGAGAGTTTGTTGAGGTGGTGATTGAAATTCGCTGACACTCTCAGAAGATGTTTTGATCTGTGCGAGTAAGCCAATATCAGAGGCTTTAAATTTCATTCTATAACAAAAAGAGGTTTAAATTAGATGTCAAAGGGAGGTGATAGGAAGCAGACCTAAGGAAGTCAAGGACAACGTTTCCTGGCAACAAATAAACACAATCCATCTTCTTGGACTTTGGGCCATTTTCTTTTTCAGCGTGCCGAGAAACTTTGAAAATTCGTTGTGCATCGACCTTCACCGTGCTTAGATTAATAGTTTGTTGTTGTAAGAAGAGGAGCAGCCACAACAAGTGACGATCTAATGGACGGTAATGACCTGAATGAGGATAAACCACTTTAATCTTGCCCTTCTCTACAATAATAATCCCAGCTGAGTTGACAAAATCTCCACCAAAGAACGAGGAGTGATGGAAGCGAGGGATAGTCTTCGTTCTCTTCTCATTGATGTAGAAGAAACTATCCTTCAAGACAAACATGTCACCTTTAGGCTGAGTCGTTAACAACTCATGTGAAACTACATGTTCCAACAAACCTTCATGATTGATGTAATATTTATAAGGCATACGGTCAAGCTCTGTTTCTAGGTACTCGACTCGGTCGCCATCCAATGCTTGCAAGGAACAATCCTTCAAGTCATTCGGACGTCGATCAGAATCATCAAGCCAACTGAAAAATGGTCTAAATGATTCGAGTTTTTCATTAAAGGATTGATAGTGCGAGAGTTGGAAGTCCGGAAAGAGGGTGGTGAATTCTTTGAAGTATGTTCTCAGATTCTTTCCATAGCGATGTTTGTCATCAGCGACCTCTAATAACGATCGAGGATCAATGGTTATAACTGGCATTTCCTCAGAAGGAGTATCTCGAACACACAGAGGTGATGAGATCGAGTTAATAAATGTATCATCGGGTTTTGTCTTGTCAGAGGATTGAATCATCAATTTGCTTTAAGATAATATTTTCTATTGAAAAACTTGTGAGAGTTGATTATATAAGATATATATTCGTAGATTCAGGAGGAGATGGAGGGAGGTTGGTTTCGTTTGAAGGAGATGAGGGATGATTGAAGGTGTTGTATTGTAATATTCTTTATTCTTTCTTATGAATCTTGACACTGAGAGTCGGGGTCGGGGTTGGGGTCAGTGAAAATCGGGGAAGTGCATGAATTGACTTCAAGACAGTAAAATAACAGTTTCTAGAACAGCGTAATATTCCCATTATCATCGAATTCTTCTCTCCTCCCTCATCCTTCATAACAATCCTAGAATAATCAATAAGAATGCCACCTCATGGATCAGGAATGATTGGCTCTACTCATAGCCACGATACGAGATATCCTGATGACAACTGGAATCTCTACGCTATGCTAGATGTGAATGAGACCAGAGCTTTGAATGTGACTCAACCTTCAGATGTAATCGGAATATTCAAACCCCACGTCCTTCGTCTGCAAGAAGAACCTCGTCTGATTAGTGATGCTGATGCAGAGATCATTATAATCGCTCGTTTTACATCTCCTGTGAGTCTGAGGAGATTAATGATCATTGGTGGAGGGGAGGAGCAACATCACCCCTCTCAAGTCAGATGCTATGTAAATACCGACCTGATTGATTTTAATAACGTTGAAGATTTTGTTCCTGCTCAAACATTTAACCTACCAGTCAATCCAATAGGAGTGGTTGAATTGACGACAGTTCTGCAGCCTTTCACAAACATTCAAACAGTGGCTTTCTACTTCCCTCAGAATCACGGTGAGCAAGATACAACGATCATTAAATACATTGGAATGCAAGGAGAGCATACCCATTATCGTAGAGAGGCGGTGGATACGGTGTATGAGGTGTTGTGCAATGGACAGGATATTATTCAACCAGAGGACTTCACCGGCACTTTAGGTCATGAGCGACACATGCATTAAACTTATGAATGGAAAGTAAACAGTTTAAATCTTATTAGCGAACACCTATTATAGACCAATCTATTTTGTTCTCATGAGGTTGTAATGATTTTGCTTCACACTTTTTGTTTCCCTTGTAAATAGAATCAAAAGATAGCCCTTTCACAAACTTTCTTGATTTCATTCCTTCAACAAGAGACTTTGTTCCATCGTCTCTTCGCTCCATTAATGTCTCCAACAGGATCTGACATTTCTCGTTGCCTCTTCTTTTTTCAAAGATCTAAGTCAGCATCAGGGTCAGAATCTTCGTCAAACTCAGGATCAGCGCTGTCAAATGTAATAAGACGAGGATGAACCGCGTTTGTGGTAGAGGTTGTAGATGGTTGTGTAGTGGTAGTGGGTGGTGTTATGATGGATTGATTCGCTCTATCTGCTTCAAACTGAATTTTCTCCGGCTTCTCGCTCTCTGTTTTCATTGTTCGATAAGAATGGTTCGAAGACGATGACACAGAGATAGGAGCTAACAATACACCAGGTTTCTTGAAGGAAAACATTTCAACATTCTCTTGAATCTTCCCTGTTGACGTCGATCGTCTGATTGTTTGAACTTGCAGCACCACTTCCTCTGAAAGAGTACCAGAGTTTGGAATAGCCGTCACAACAGTTGAAAATAGCGACCTGACATAATGCAGTTGTGAAGAGGCAAGGAGAGGAATTTCTAAATTAGTGATAAAGAGGATCGAACAATCCTTCCAAGAACAAGACACTCCAGTACTTTTATCTCGACCAGTGTCTTTACTCTGAGCAGTAAGCCTCAAAAATAACTGAAATTCATGTGAAAACATAGTATTGAGCTCCTGGTACAAAAGACCACCGAGGGAGTATAAAAAGATTGCGATCGAGTCGTCATGATTAAAAGAGTGTGGTGGGGACGTCACGAAATAAGAGTCAATGAAATCCTTCCAAGAAGCAACAAATAAAACCCGTGATAAATTGTTTGATTGGCTCATTGATAATAGGATTTGTATCTCTGATATTTTCACATCCTCGCAGATGATTATAACTCGTCTATACTTCTGATTGCCCAAGGTTTGAATCAGAAGATAATTTAAGATGAGCCTTCCCCAATGAAATCCATTGGAATGGTTGGCTAATACTAGAGCAGCTCCTTCTTTGAGGACTGTGCATTGTTCGAGGAAGGAAGTGGTTGTTGGTTGATTCATTTCTTGTGGTAACCCTCTATGTGGTAAAATTATGATAAACCTACAGTATCGAGAGATAGGTATGTTGTCAATTATTATTAATACTTATTTTAAAAGGAAGATAAACAATCCTTAAAACTTTATACTATGAGTAGGAACGAACGCTACTGATGTAGGCTGATAAGTAGAGTCGTTAAATGAAACTACAGCTGATGAGGTTTTATTTTTGCTTTCTAGCGAAGTGCTTCTTGATCATACGGTTGAAGGATAAGGTGCTCTTACGAACATAGTCCTCGTCGATCATTGGGTAACTCTCTTGGACTTCCTTCAACACATGCACCTCTGGGATTTGGACCTTGCGGACCACGGGGAGGGTGACATGAGAAGGATATTGAGCCGAGTGATAAATGGTGTTCGTGGCGACAATATTTTCTCCAGGATAGTTGGCATCAGCTAAGAGTACTCCGTTGTTTGGATTCACAGAGAAACGAGGGAAGTTACTGGAAGAGATGGAAACTCTTAAAGCATGACCAGGAGCAAAGACATAAGACGTATTCCACAGATTGAACTCAACCTTGTAGACCTTGTCCTTTTCAATATAGACAGGCTCCAAACCTCCTTCTCTCCATCTCATGCGCACGGCATTGTCTTCGATAAGACGAACTTCACCGGTTGGATAAACATCGGAGATTTTAGCAGTGAAGTCGGTGTCAATGGCGTCAGAGGAAACATACAGAGTTGCATATAAACCACCGGTTAAAGCAAGTTCTTCAGTGAAGATTTCAGTTTGGAACTTGAGGACATCGTCACGAGCATCAGCAGGAGCTTGATCTAAAGGACCGCAAGGGATGGTACCACCAATGCTATCAGGAAGATTTGCACCACCGATTGTTGGGACAGGATTAGAAGGATCATATTTGAATGAACTTGATGAACTCTCCGACTTTGATGGAAGCTTTGTGGAGACAGTACCGTCTGCGTGGAAGTAGTAGTTGGTATTTCTAGCAGCAGGCCAGGTCTCGAGGGAGGTCCAGTACTGTCCGGCGGCAATGCCAGCCTCATCGTTCGAAGACATCACATAGAAAGTGACGTTCTTAATTTGATTACGTTTCACTGGAGTGATTCCAAAAACTTCAAACAATTGTCCCAAGACAACACCAGTTCTGCCTTGCACAGCATTTTCAGTGAAGAACTCAGCGCCGTCCAAGCAGTGACCAAGAGGATCGATTGTGATGACACTTGTATATCTGACTGAAGGATCACTGAGGGTATTATAGCCTTCAAACGCTTGGATGGTGCCTGATAGGAGAGTTTACATCACAAAAACACCGATTGATTATGAACCTACCTAAGCTGAAGAGATCATACCAACCTCCCCAGAAAGCGCTTGGAAAGCGGATATTCTTGAAGGTGTTCTCATCTAACTCAACTAAGCTCCAGAACTTACTGTGCATCTCATTGCGGTGGACGAGCGCTATGTCGACGTTGACGAAGTCCGGGTTAGGCATGGTTAAGTCGGTCAACCAATCTTCGGCGGTCTTTTGTTTGTAGGTGCCATAAGGGAATAAAATATCGTAGATTCTAGAAGTGGCCCAAATAATGTACTACAAGAAAAGCAATCAGTCGGAGGGGAGAATCATATGGAATATGACTCACCTGGGCCTTCAACCAGTCAGGGTTTGTGCGAGCAGTCTGTAAACTTCCAATTCCATCAGCTGAAGCGCCAAAAGTAAAGATTTGACCGTTACTCCATTCTTGAGAAACAACCCAATCACCTAGATCACGACTATCATTTCCATCTTTGCCCCACATTGAGAAATTGCCCTCTGACTTCTCACATCCGCGCATATCTTGTCCAATGGCAACATATCCCAAAGGCACAAAAATATCAACGAACCACTCTAAATCGCTATATCCGTAAGGAGAACGGTCAATGATAGTGGTAAACTTGTTGTTTTGGTCAGCAGCAGATCTTGGAAACACAATGACCGTGTGTAAATTAACGCCATCTCGCATAGGGATCATGATTTCTTCAACACGGTTGTCCTTGAAAGGAACCTTAAGGATGGCAGCCACAGAGGCCAAGCCGATGAAAGCAAGGATCGATCTCAACATTGTTGATTGTTGATGGAATCTATGAATTGTGAGAAAATTCCGAAAAAGCGTTTTTCTGAACTTCAACTAGGCGACGTATTATTGGGAAAATATAGTTACAAATGTAAAGCAGAAACAATATGCACATAACTACAAACATAAAATTGACTTTACGAATTCTCTTCCATTTCACACTTCAGTGAATAGTAGATAAGCATGCGCCATAGCTTCAGAACAAAAGCCTCACTGTCGTCCTCTAAAATGGTCGACAACTCATCCAACAACTCTTTAGGCTGGCAGCGAGACTTCAACTGAGTCACAATAAATGTTGTGAGGGATTCAACCTCTTCACCCAAATACTCCTTTGTTCGTTTTACCACCCACTCTCGCAAGTACTTGACTACAATATCATGTGTCTCTAATATGACCCAATTTATCTTGTGACTGAGGAGTTCATTCCTGAGAAAATGGATGATCAAAAAGCAGATGGTGAGATAACGCGATCTTACTTATCGGTTGGTATTTTCTCCGCAATTTTTTTTAAGGCTTCGTTAGAAAGTGCTTTCGTTTGTTGAACTGATGCACTACTCGACGGAGCTTCGGAGGGCTTCTTCTTATTCTTAGTTTCTTTATCAGAATCGTCTTCATCCTCAAATTTGGGTCTCGCAAATGACTTCAATTCTTCTTCGGTGTAGTCCAGGAGAATCATCTCTCTCTTCTTTTCACCTTCTTCCTCCTCGTCAGCGGTGGCAACAGTTGAGATGCCTTTACCCGCCTGTTTGACGGGCTTTCTCGCAATCGCTGCTGTTACCTTGATCGGACCAGCTGGCTTCTTGTCCTCCTCAACCACCTCTTGGGTTTCTCCTGACAACATTTGCAATACCTAGACGAAAAGAAATGATTAGACAAATGATTAGAGACAAGTTATAATATTCTTTATTTTTCCTCTACGACTTCATATGGCATAATCTGAACATCTCTACTAAAGAATAAATTCCTTGCAAGAAGCCAAACTACACCGCAGAGGTTCAGCCCAAATGGGTTTATCGGCGTGTAATAGCACACTAGCAAATATGGTAAAGTCATTTGTAGTGCGACTCTAATATACACGCCTTCTCGTATTTCAAATTATCTCCGAGACCTACCTGCAACTTTCGTCTCTTCTTCGCTTCCAGTTCCTCATAATCAACAGTTTCAGGTTTTCTTTTCTGCACAATGTCATCCGGTTTAGTCTCTTTAATCATATTTCCGCCAGACTCCTTTAATCTCGCTTGATCTTCGGCTTGTTGTTTCTTCGCAGCTTCAAGCGCAATTAACCTTTCCTTCACCTTCTGACGCCTCTGTTCTTCCAATTGCCTACAAATTAATGAATTCGATAATATAAATAAAGCGAACGCCAAATAAGACTTACTTGTCTCTTTCCAACTGTCGAAGTCGAAATTTCTCTATCTCACTGTATAAAAATTTTTCACCTATGTCATCTTCAGGAATTATGTCACCTTCCTCGCGATTTAAATACTTGTAATAACCAGCGGTGTCCTCAGTTGACTCTCCTGTTGCATTGGAGGAAATCTCACCACTCTCAAGGTTATCGTCTTTACTTTCGTTGGGTCTGAGAAGAGTATCGATTGACGCTCTAATAGGGTTATAAACATCATCCAACGAAAAACCAGGCGGTAACGAAGCTGCAGCCTCATCTTCAGTCTCTTTAATTGATTTGATAATTGGCACCTCCTTTGATCCTACCTTCACAGTGATCTTCCAGTCCAAATCCTTATTGACAACGAAATTGTTTAAGATATTAACCGCACGCAACGCGCAAATCGCTTGAGCAAATGTGATGAAGGCAAAGGTTGTTGGAAGGGTGGTTATTGGATCCACTGGTCGAATAAACTTAGTAACCTTTCCGCATGACTGATACAAATAAAATGAGTGGTTGACCAAGACAATTAAAAAATTCACTTACCTCAAACATCTTCGCAACTTTTGCATCTTCCATATCGAGAGGTACATTACCGACGAAAATAGTCAGCGGTAAACCAGCCATGGCATTAGCAAAAATATGCTTGTTTAGGAGGTCACTCGTAGCATTAATGAAGCTAGAGTTAGTGTTTATATTGTTAAATAATGAAATGTTATTTGCGCTGGAAATTGCAACCACTGAGGCAACAGAAGTAGGTGCACGTAAGATAGGATTGCCGACAAGAACCTGAGCAGGCGTGGCGGCAGCCTGCGCTGTCATTACAGGGCCGTGAGTGATCGCGGGAGCGGATATCGATGTTCCTGTGATTGGTGCGCCAGGTAACCCATGAAATGGGGGAAACATTCCCATTCCTGCAGGTATAGTAGGCGGAAAAGGAGCACCAGGGAAAGGGAACCCTGGTAATCCAGCTCCAGGCATCATGGGAAGTGGAAAAGGAGGTACCATCCCTGGCATTAATGGGGGGAAAAACGGTGGCACCATCCCAGGATTAGATGCTCCACCATTATTTTGATTAGGGGCAGGAGCTGCAGAGCTCGGTTGCCCGTGGGATTGCATGTTGATTCAAGCAATCACACAGGATTGCAATTGTTGAATGATTTTCTAGACGCTCAAATACCACAAATCTTAAAAAATCGCTTTTGTCTTTTAAAAGGCGCTTTTTCCTATAAATTCTAGGAGAGAGAAGAAGTTGGGAGGAATCCTTTCAACAGAATCCTTTTTGTAGAACACAAACAAATCATATCAACTCGCAGGGTATTCTCTAGGAATATAAATCAATGAATAGCACAAGCCAGACATTTCCTCTTATCTGCGTCCCAAATGATTTATTCTATCTTATTGCAGAATATCTAACAAACAATGATAGAAGACGCCTATTCAATACAAACAAAGCGAAATTCTTCCATATAAAAAAGAGGCAATGCGAGTTTAGTTTGAAAACTGAGTATTCCTTCAAATACTGTCAAAGTGAAGTGTTTCGGAACCAGCTCTTAAGTCGAGTGGATTCGAAATCCCAGCAAATATCACTAAACCTGACTTTACATGATTATTCCAGAGCCTCGTCTCTCTACTCCCATCATATATGTTCTTTAAACCGTGTAAATCTACATCATTCGTTTTTAAATCTTGATTTACTGCAACAGTTGCATTCTCTCCAATTCCTAAAGATCGAGCATTGTAGTAACACGACCGTTCTTCCTCAGTTCAAAGGAATTAAGAAGGTTCATTTATCGAATTTTATGCGGCTGTCTGATATCTCTGGTTTGAGAGGAGTTGAGGATGTTACCCTAATAAATTGCCAGCTCGTCCATCGTGTGGAAGATTTGCACGATACGATGTTTCTTCATCTGGAGGATTGTCGACGAATCAGAGACTTCAGCTGTTTAGGAAAGCAACAAAGGTTAATCTTAGTCAATTGTTCGATTCATGATATCAAGTTCTTGGCAAATATTCCTGATCTTCGACTTCAAGGATGTAGTGGAGTTACGGACATAACACCGCTCAAGAAAGTCTCATCCTTAAAGCTAATCGAATGTAACGGCATTACTAACATTGATGGATTGCAAGAAACAAAATGTATGGTGATTGAAAGATGCTTTAATATTTCCATCTATCCTCTTTCGAACCTTCCGATTCGAAAACTTTGTCTCAGATCTCAAGGAATTCAAGATTTAAGTTCTTTCTCTTCACTTCAAGAACTAGTGCTCCATACATGCAACTACGTAGTTAACATTAGCATGTTAGGAAACCTACAATATTTACATCTTGAGGAATGCAAGAATATAACTAGTCTTCAGGGACTTGGTAGCGTGAGAAAGCTGGTTGTCATCGGCCTAGAACAACTACAAAACTTGGATGGTTTGAGTGGAGAGAAAGGCAATCAATATGTTGTGATCTCTCGTTGTGCTTTGATTCGGGACTTTTCAGCTCTGCAAGATGTTCGCAATGTCGAGATCTTGTGTTGCCCTCTCTTCCACTCATTCGAGGAAGTTAGCCGAGTCAAGATTTTGACGGTTCGTATGTGCAGTAAAGTGGTTAATCTCACTGGTTTGACGACAAATTTACAAATTTTGAAGGTTATGAATTGTAAAGAGTTGAAAAGTCTGGAGGGGTTAAAAGATGTACCTTGCATTGAGATCAGTGATTGTGAAAATCTTTCGGACATCTCATCCTTCTCCCAATGCTCAAAGACCACTCGTGTGGTTTTAAGAAATTGCAGTAAAATCACATCGATCAAACCGCTGCGAGACCTTGCCCAGGTTACAGTAGAAGGATGTGGAGCGATCAGTGACTGCTATAAAGCCCAGGGAATGGGTGACATTCTCCTGCCCTCAAATAAGAGCAATGGTATGATGCAGACTCAAGGACCCTCGACCTTCGAACAGATTCGAGCACAAGCTTTAGCGTTTTGGAATCATATCATTCTGTAAACTCCAAGAAGTAAAGAGAAATGATCTTCGAAGATTATAATTATTAATATGCTCATTATTCTACATTACACACAAGACTTCCATGAACTTGAACGTACTTTATCGTCCATGACACTGATATAAACATCAACTGAAAATTCGCTGAGAATACTTGCTATAGTTTCCATCAAAATCTCTTGTAACGCTAATCAATCTCAACTTCCTTTTCATTTCCCACCTTCCCGTCCTCTTTCTGATCACCCACATTTTCCTCTTTCCCTCTCTCATTCCCATCGTCATTATCACTCTCATTATCGCCACTATCCTCTTCAGCAGGACGAGAAAACTTCACTCCGAAGGAAAAAGCATCAGATTGGAGGAAAGAAGTGAAGATTCTTTCTAGCTTCACTGAAACGTCATTCTTATCTTTCTTTTCCTTATCTGACCCCTCTCCCTCTTGATTTTCATCACGATGAATAAATAGACAATAGAGAACAGCCTTGTGTAAGGCAAAATCGAAGAGATTCAAACCAACTTCAATTTCTTCCTTCATTACCTCACTGTCCAACAAATCAATGGAAGTGTCTGTAGCAAGAGCCTCAAATTTTTTAATAATCTCCTGATGGAAAACATTACGATATTTCCTCATAATTTCATACTTATATAACAGTATATTGATGACAGGTAATGTGTATAATAATATGAAGATATGGAAGGCGAGGAAAGACCAATTATTAAAATAAGCCAACCATGTCATAGTAAGTTTTCTGAAGAAGACAGTGTATAAGAATCTTAATAAATAGAGAACTGAATTGCCTGCATTAAGAAAAAAGAGTAATCCTATTCTCATATCCTGTGATTTCAAAGTTTTCTGTTCCGATGGTAATGTATCCTCTCCTCGATCGAAGTAAAAGACCTTCATCTTCATTAAATAATCGAATAACACTCGAAGGAGAGATTTATTTGTTGAAAAGATCAGTGGCTCGTAAAGAAAGGTAGTACTATCACGATCTGAAGTCGTTGTAGTAGTGGTCTTTGAAGGGGGAAGAAATGGAAGTAGAACCGTTACTACAATCAGGTAATAGCAGCAGACAAATGGGAAAAATAGGTGAAGAAAGCTAATCAGGAAAAAATGATTTGATTGATTTAAAGCTTGGCTAGAATTTATATCAGAGTGAAGATAGAGGCTATCGTAGTAGTAGAAGAGAAAAGAAAATGGAAGGAGGAAGAGAAGATGTGCACCAAACCATAAAACCCTTAATAATAGATCATAGAAATCATATACACGAAATAACTTCATCAAAATCACACTCCAGAATTCTTTTTTCCTATAATTTTCAGCGATAACTTTATAGAAAGGTATTGAAGAATACATAATCTTGAGGAACTGAAACACTGACAGTGAGTTGAATACTAAGAAGGAGAGAATATTAGTCAATCCATAAACTATCAACAGTTGAATCAAACGATAAAAGAGTTGATAATAATAAGCATTAGTCCAGGATACCACAAAGGAGAGGAGATAGAGGAGGATGAGAGCGGTATAAAGGATGGAAGATAACAAGAAGGAAGTAAAAGGATGTTCTTTGATTAGAAAGCTCTCTAAAGCATGAGCCAAGGGCTTTTCCAAGAAGTCAGACTGTTCATAAGTCTTTCCATTAATTTTGAATGATTTTGATGAGGAAAGGCGGTATAGGAGGAGTGTCTCAGATAATACCAGTCCAAGAATTACAAAGAGGATGGACCACCCTGTTCTATCAAATAGCTTGCCTGAGGACAGAGCAGCTAACTTAATACTTGATTCTGCATTACTTGCCTCTGTGGAATTGATATTGATGTCGTTTAAGTTGGTGAGAGGAGTCTCATGAATTAGCTTTTCATGACATTCCAACAGTTTCTTCTGATAAAGACAAATGGCTTCCTCCATGCTAAGGTTCTCAGTTTCATTTGAATGTAGTAATGGGGTTTGCAGGCATCTCTCTGCGAATTGAAATGTTACATAGGTGGTGTATTGGTTATTTGCTTTCTCGATGTTTAGCAACTGAAGAGCATTCTCAAACTGAGCTTCCTTTTCCTGTACCTGGTGTTGAGTTTGCAATAACGCGGCACTCCAGCTCCTTTCTCGAAAGAATATACCCAACAGAAGAAGAACTCCCCCAGCAGAAATAATAAGCAGCAAGTTCATTTTTCGCTTTCAAGTAAATGTATTTCGCTAAATTTGGCGCTATATTCTAGGTTCGCACGAAAACTCCAAAATTCCAAATTTTTCATGTTTTTCCCATCTCTCCTATCTTTCACATGGGTGATAAACCAGTTTGTCACTGATAGGAAGTGGGAGAAAAAGACCAATTGGGTGTAATTCAAAACCACAAAGAGCAGAAGAAACAATCAATACTTTATACTAGCGCTATCTCAACAACAAGTAAGACCATCTTCTATCCTTCATCTTCTTCCTGCATTTGTTATTCACACTGGTTTCTCTTTTCCGTCTTTGTTTTTGTTCACCTTATTCACAGAAAATGCCAAGAGATTTATTTCATCCTTCTCAATCAGAAGAGAAGAACAAGCATAAGTTACATAGATTGATCCAATCGCCTAACAGCTTCTTCATGGATGTCAAGTGCCCTGGATGCTTTCATATCACAACTATCTTCTCACATGCACACGTAAGTTTTTATTTTCGAAACCTTCGATATCCGTTTCTAACTTGTTCTTGTCATCCAATAATTTCTTCGTAGAGCGTTGTCATGTGCCCTGGCTGCGCACAAGTTCTCAGCACACCAACTGGAGGTAAATGCAGACTTACTGAAGGATGCTCTTTCCGAAAGAAGGTTGATTAAGTGCGGAGTGAACAAAGTATAAATTTGTAAAGAAAATGACATTGTTTCTATCACATGTAATCATAACTGGGATGCGCTGACAAAATTCTTCTTGAATCAGGATTGATGATTTCATACTCCTTCTTTTCTTCAAAACCTTTTCTACTTCTGTTCAATTACAAATATACAAAACTACAAAGAAAGGAACATATTCTTTGATCAAAGCCTCACTTCAGACGAATCTCGGTTGGTCAACGAAAAATAACCTTTCTTCTTACTCGAGGCACCTTGTGCGCGACCTCCTGTCTCAATCCTACCAAAAAGGTTCTTTCTGAAGTCATCCGTACTCATAGCGACGTCACGAGGATAGCGCACGAGGTAAATCAGAACAACACACGCAATCAAGAGCATCATCCAGATAAAAACATTGTTTTCACCATAAAATGATTGAAAAAACTGCAGATTGCCAACTTGGACGAGGAATATAAGGTAGGCGTCAGTGTAAACGGTATATCCTTGGAAAGCAATCACACAAAATTGCACTAAAGGAACAGTGCAGAACATCACAATAGCAAGATTAAAAAGAAAAGCATTGATATAAGTTCCACCTAAAAGCATTAATTAAGTCAGAGCAAAAGAGAAATACTTCTAAGACTTACCAACAACCATAGGATGAATTTTAATACACAACGATCTTACTGATAGTTTGAAGCATCCTTTCACCGTACAGAGTAAAAGGTATAATGCCAACAGTGCATATGTAAGATTACCAAACATCGGAAAGAATGAGTCGAACGAAAGGAGGTAAAGTGATAGGAAAGGAGTAACTGGAGGATTGACGAGAATGCATAAAACAATTTGTAAGAACCATAGGATCGATAATATTGAAAAGAAAATTCCAGCACCTAACTTCGCATACGGAATTAATGGATTATATCGATGTCGGATATTTTTACATAATCTAAGATCCTCCACCTCTTTCTCTAGAAGGAAGACCATCTGTGAAAGTCTATTAACCTCCAAACGATCGTTAATATATCTCTTTCTTAATATACTCTTCGAATGACTCGTTCCATCAGAATAATTAAGTCGCTCTTTTTTCATTAATGTAACAATTTCAAGGATGTCTTTACTTCTCTCTTGTAACTCAAGCTCTTTGTTCGCGAGTACGTCAGGTGGGAGGATACGAGGCCGATAGATGAAGTCTATAATCAAATCAAAAGGTAGCGATGCCAATCCTACTCCTGCAAAAAGAGCGAAAAACCACCATCCGAACCACCCAAATAACCCTATAAGGTAGACCGGGAAGTTTACAGGAAGGTTGATGCTGACGTCTTCATACTGGAAAGGTGTCGTCGCGTTGGTATGACCATTATTCTTAATAAAATCAGCAACCGTTAATATTTGTGATGTAGAAGAGAATGGACTTGCAGTTGCAGACGATCTATGATAGGAGTGTGAAGTAAGTAGGTCAGTGTGCATGGAGATCTGTTGTACGGGTAATTGAGTCATAGCTTGCAGAAAGTATAAAACTAATAATAACAACAAAAAGGCAAATACTAATACACTTTCTTGGAAAACTGCAGGCCAAAATCTCGACTTTTGAATAGGGTTATGAATATCAATGACATCACCTGCCTCGTAATAGAAGATAGAGAAAGGCAAACAAACTATCACAACGAAGGCTAACATACAGAAGAATACTTCCCACACTGTAAACATATCTAATCCACCACAATAGACGTTATTTGATGAAAGACTTGAATTATCATCACAACGAGGATTTCCCATCTCATTCGCAACATCTGAAGAACAGAGGATTACTGACGAACCGTAAGAGGTAATAAGAGAAAAAACTTACCAATTGGTATTAATAGAACTGATACTGCTGTAACTTGGAGACCAAAGATGATTACAACTTTTGGTAGCATTGACTCATTCTTGTCTTCAGGATGCTGCCAATAGACATATATATAGACATTGATAATTAACATCAAAAACATCAAAATTGCCAAGCCAACGGCAAGGAAAGGATCTGCAGATGCATCTGACATTTTTATCGTTCAAAGCATCCAACTCAATAACGATAATAATCAGGACGTTTGAAATTAGATGATTTCTGTCGGAAGAATTGAAAAAATTCTTCACCGTATTTTCTCTACCAGCCGAAAAACGACAAATGCTTCGAAAACGGTAGACGGTTTCGTACTAAAACCACACCGCGGAATGTCTTTATCACTATTTCACTGAAGTAAGTATATTTGTAAGACTGATGGAAATCAATTACTTAGAACTAGCTTTTGATAAATAATTACAATAGAAAGTCTCTTACAGGTCCTGTAATATAAGATCTCTACAAGTCCTCGTAGTCATCTTCCTCCTGGAGACTAACTTCCCGAATCAAACGAGCTTGCTTCGGACACCAGATTCGATAGGGCATAATACTTCCTAGCTCAATTTCATTTAAGTTTCTCTCAATAAATTTTGGAGAAAAGTCGCAATCTGCAGAAGAGGGTTTCTCGAATGAAATCGTGGAAGGGGTGAAATGAAAGTTCCATTTCGGATTGAAGTCTGCTTTAGCTGTCTTTATCTTTCCACTGATAACCTTTGGCTCGTCTAGTGCAAGGATTTTTCTTGCCTCCATTATTTTCTGAAGATCATCAATCTTTACAAAGAAGGTAAAATCATCCTTCTTTCCAAATCCAATTTCAAATAAAACTCCTCCATCTGCGAAACCAAATAAAGAAATACAAACAAATATCAAGATTTGAGTTGTTCTCCTGAAAATCATCATTCGATCAATTAATTACCTTCGTTGAGAAGATTCTAGATCAAGCAAACTCAGCTTTTCTATATTTGGCATTACCGTGCTAACTTTAAACAGATAATTCCATTATTCCCTCTGAGAAGGTTGTTGGTTAATATTCTTACAAAGACAAAAACAAAGCAAAAAAAAGATAGGAAACGCCATAAATATAAGTAGTGATTAAAACAACAAGAAGTTGCAGGGAGAAACATCATTTACAAAGAGTTTGAGTCTTGCGAGCT
>VFQN01004052.1_pt1 | contig 19869 bp, 35 predicted proteins | sample 3512371 | NCBI WGS metagenome assembly VFQN01 (sample SAMN10412370, study PRJNA504923) | tailings metagenome | isolation source: Replicate 2 from Balatoc abandoned mine | place: Philippines: Itogon, Benguet | collected 2017-08-28
CCGCCCCCCCCCCCCCCCGGGGGGGGGGGGGCCCCCCCCCCCCCCCCCCCCCCCCCCCCCCCCAAGCAGCTTGACACGCCGCAACAAGGGTACCCGCTGGTGAGCCGCGCAGCCGGACACACGGTAACAAGGCTTTTGCCGGCTTACAGAGGGACAGCCTGACCACACGCGCCCGGCAGCCGCACACCCACCTTCGGTGCTGACTGACCACGCCCTGAACGCACTCGCAGCAGCCGCTCAGCTGTCCCTCCAACCACCCTGCGTCGACTGTTTACCCTTGCCTCCCCTCGAGGCCCCTGCCTATGGAGCTCAACACGCCCAGCAGCGGCCCGCCCCACCGTGCACCGCTGCACCGCCTGTCCCCTCCCACCCTGGCCCCCTGCCGCCCTGCTGCGCCACGTGGCTGCTGCGCCCGCACCCCCGGAGGTCCCTGCGCAACATGTCCCTCACCTGCATGCTGAGCAGCGGGCGACAAGCCCGCCAGGCACCATACGCACACCCCTGCCCCGACCGTCATGTTGCCCTTCATTTGCCCTCACGCCCCATCGCAGGCCTGCTGGTTTCCATTCCGGTGATATGGCCGCTCTGCAATCGCCCTCTGCCTCCCCACCTGCACGCTGAGCAGCGGGCTGTCCATGCTGCCCGCCATCAGCTTCACGCGGTCCAGGGCGGCGCCCAGCGTGGCGTTCACCTTGCGGAACTCCTGCGGGGTGGGGTGGGGTAGTGTTGGGGAAGGGGGGAGAGGGGAAGGGGAGGGAAGAAGGGCGTGTAGAGGCATGGGGCGTAAGAAGCGGCACAACAGCTTGCCGATTGCACAAATGTACTAAGGTTGGCAGTGTGAAGCTGAGTTACGGCCGCCTGTAGCAGTGCAGGAGTAGTGGGACATGCTGCCCAGTGCGGTAGGACACGCCACGGGCTACCCCTCGGTGCAGCCGCAACACTTCGCGGGCATGCCCAGCAGCATGAGCTACGTGCAAGCAGCGCAACACCAGTGCGAAGATCGTGGCTCCGCCTGCACGTGTGGGCTGGTATGCATCAAGGCGTCAACGCAGGCAACAGGCCCCGGGGGTCGAGCCTGGGGGGCGCCTGGTGGCACGCGGCAGCAACCTGACGCCTGGAAGGCATCATGATGTTGGCAAACTGATAGCTGTCGATGTTAATGGCGTGTGCAGTACACCCGCGCCGAAGCCAATGAGGGATAGCTGCCAAAGGCAGGGCGTTGTGGCAGTTGGCTAGGTGCTACCCGGTAGCCTGTGCCAGAAGCGTCACCATATGCTCGTTTCAGGGGCCCGATCCCGCTCAACCTGCGTGAACTCCTGCAGGATGTCGCGATGCCGCGCCAGCGTGTGCGAGCGGGCGTCGTTGCTGCCCCCCACCAACGCTGCCATCTCATCGTTGATGTCCGACAGCCGTTGCAACAGGTCCTCCACTTCAGCTGCCTTTGTTTGGGCCAACTGCATGCATACCAGGTCTTCAATCATTAATGGCATCAGGGCGTAGTCCGGCCTGGGGAGCTCCCTTGCTTAGTGAAAGTAACCAACCTGGTCTGCACCCAAGGCGGAACTGTCCGCACTGTTGAGCTTGTAGCTCGCCTCGAAACTGGAACATAGCTTCGTGAATGCTGCAAGCTTAACATCAAGCTCGCCCTCTAGTCTTCGTGCCTGCGATGGAAATGCGCTGGGTTGAGACTTGTGTCCCGCATAAGGCAAGCTGGCACTGAGGCTGCACGCACCTCCTTTCTGAGGTCCTCCCACACGCGTGTCTGGCCTGGGGCTGCTGTGCGCACGGGAGTTGGGCTGCTACAGAGGGTAAAACGAGCATTTGGGTCAGGACAACGAGCTCCTGCCGCGGGCTGTCAGACGCCCGTAACGCAAGCGTCTTACTTGCGATAAGCCATAGCGAAATTCCTCCCGGGCGGTTCAGAAGCGTACAGCGTATTCATATAGTTCTCCCCGGAAACAAGCAACACCTGCTTCCCCCCTCAGACAAGCATATCTACCGAGGCAATCTAAGCCTTTATACTAGGCTAGCTCGGTTCCTTGTGCCAATGTGGCGAGTTGGTAGAGCCGGTGTATGCCTAATAGCTAATACCCGACGTCACTCAATACCTCGTATTGCAGCATTCACCTCTTTGCTATACAGATATTATAACGGTGTCATGACAGCAGCTACATAACAGTAGGCAGTCCTGTCACAGCTGCACACCTGCATCGGCTTGGCGCCCTTGTTCCTTCCTTTTTCCCCATGCACGCCCCAGCAAGTGCCCTGCCCGCTTTCCTTGCTGCGTACTGACATTTTGCTACCTATCAAATATACGGGTAACAAGCACCAGCTGGATCTGTCTTCCTTTATTGCCCTAAAAGCCTCTCGTCATACGGGATCTGTGCCTGGTTAACAACCCTCACCTCTGTCAGTAGACCCGGCAGCCATGCTGCCACGGCCGACGTCCCACTCTAAGGCCCTAGGGCCGGGCGTCACGGGGCCTGAGCTCGCTTACGCCACATCTGCAGTCCTGGACCGGCCACCCCAGCCCGGAGCGCATTTACCTCTTACCGGCGCACAGCCATTCGCCGTCGACCCCGCAGCTATGGCTCAGGACCATCGGCAGCACACAAAATACCCATACGTGACCGGCACGTCCGTCCTGGCCTTCAAGTACAAGGATGGGGTGCTCGTCGCGTGCGACACGCTGGGCGCCTACGGCTCAACCAAGCGCTACAAGAGCGTGCAGCGCATCTACCAGGTCAACAGCAGCTGCGTCGTCGCCGCGGGCGGCGAAGTTAGCGACTTCCAGCACATCCAAACCCTGCTCGACGAGCTCACCACCGACGACTACCGCACCGACGACGGGATACAGCTCACCCCCCAGGAGGTGTACAGCTACCTCACCCGCGTGATGTACAACCGCCGCAACAAGATGGACCCGCTGTGGAACTCGCTGGTGGTGGCGGGGGTGTCCCCCGACGGCTCGCCCTTCGTGGGCATGGTGGGCATGATCGGCACCCACTACACCGACAACCACGCGGCCACGGGCTTCGCCAACCAGCTGGCCCGGCCGCTGTTCCGCGAGCGGCAGCGCAACGACATGAGCGAGGAGGAGGCGCTGCTGCTCATGTACGACGCGCTCAAGGTGAGGGGGCAGCAGGGGAAGGGTAGGGGAGAGGAGGGAGGGAGGAGGAGTGGCGGACGCCGCGTGCAGCGCTGGGCAGCGGTGACGGGCAGCAGCGGGTGCTGAGGCGCGGCAGGTCTACACAGCCTCTCGTCGCAGTAGCTTGATGGCCGTCGGAATGGCGACTTAGCATTGGAACGGCTCTGGTGTAACTGTGGGGTTGTCGGCATGGCGTCGCGGGGGCAGCGGGAAGGGCAAGGGAGCAGCGGGCATGTTGCGAGCATTGTGGGTGACGAATGGGGTTGCGGGCATAGGTAAGGAAGGGCGTGGGGGTTTACCCCGGCGGGAAGGCGTGTGGATGGTAGGCGGGGCAATTGGTCAAGACTGCACCGCTAGGCGTGTCACTCAGGCGGAGTCAGGGGCTGCCTCCCCATGTGCTCCTGGCCAGAGGGCACGGGGCCGGGCGGGCAGGCGGAGAAGCTTCCTTTTTGGCGGCAGCTGACAGGAGCACGGGGTGGGGTGGGCAGAGGCGTGTTAGTTACGGGTTACAGCAGGTGGACCAGTGCCCCAGGGGCTTTGCCATGTTGTGTTCAGTACCCGCACTCTGAACAGTTGGGTGTTGAGGCACGAGGCACCGCGCACGGCCAAGCACCCCAATCGGCGCCGGCTGCGGCGGGGTCGCCTTCTGTCCGGGAATCTGGGATCCTTGGTACGCGTTCTATGTCAGGATCCTGTGTTGGGTCACGCGTGGGGGAGGGCCGCCATGCGGTGAAGGCCTGTGGACTGCAGCGCAGGCCCCTGACTGCGCAGGCCGCGCCTCACCTTTTCTCCCTCCCCTCTCCCCCGCACCCCAGGTGTGCTACTACCGCGACAAGATCTCCATCAACAAGTTCAACGTGGCCAAGGTCAGCAAGGAGGGCGGCGTCAGCATCTCGCAGCCGTTCGCGCTGGACATGCGCTGGGACCACAAGCTGTTCGCGGAGCCCACCAAGTGGGCCATCGGCTCGTGGTAGACAGGGGCCGCACGGCCTGTACCGGGGCGGGCTGGGGCGTCATGGCCTAGTGCACGGGGCCGGGGCTGTGTGCGGAAGCGGCGGAAGCTGCTTGTGCAGCTGACCAGACGGGCATGCCTTTGGGCGCCATCGCCAGGAGGACACGGCTCAACACGACAGCGTTTTGAGCCTGGTTTCAGCGGTAGGGGCGGCGGAGGGTAGGAGGTGGGCCGCCGGCTGAGGCTGCTGGCTGAGGCGATGCGGGGCAGTAGGCCCATTGGCCAAGAGGGCGCGACAGCTGCAGTGGTGGCGGTTGCGGCAGTAGGGAGGCAGGAAGAGGAGGAGCAGGCGGCGGCTGCGCAGGCCTGTGTAGTTGCATGTGTGGTGTAGCGGGGTGCACCATGCGGTTGGTGGGAGGCAGAATGCTTTAAGCCCAGCAAGGACTAATGTGCGCGGCGGGTGAACGATGTTATATGGTGGCACAGCGAGGCGGCGTGTGCGTGGTCGCATGGTGGGCCAGCACATGGCCCCAGGGCCCTGCGGTATGCATGGGCGTTGCCTAATATCGTGAAGCTGCCACGCACATGGGGCGTTGTCCAACACCGTACATTCCCACGTGCTCATGCTGCCGGGGCGATGAGGAGTGAGGGCACACTCATTGCTGCGCCCTATGGCAGGCAGCTGCTGTCGTAGTGACCACGCGGAGTGTCCAGGTGTGTGTGTGGGCAAGGTGCTGCAGTTGTGGCCTTTTGAGTGCGGAGAACTTCCCCATGTTACAAACACGCAAACCATTAGCAATGGCTCCCAGCGAATGCGCTGTGTGTGCAGGACAGGATTACCGGTGTACCAGGTTACCATGCATGCTTTGTTCGCCATGTACAAGTAACAGTCCTTGTGCGCTTTAGCTCTGAGCTTGTTGACGACGCGGCAAGTAATTAAACGTCGCAGCTGACCATGGGGATCACGGACACAAGCTTACGGCCCTACATGCAGTACAGTCACTCATACACAGGTACGTCAAAGTGTGGTGACATGGCAGGGGCCATGGACATTAGGCTCTTGGGGCTCCGAACCTGTTGGTCCAGCAGCGCATATGATCAGCCGTCCAAGACAGGCCACATGCTGACAGTCGCATCACAAACAGTGCGCAAAAACATCGGTAGTCCACTCGTACGCCTTACTAGCACGCTCAGCGGGCTACGTCTTCACAAGGGATTATGCATACACCACAGCCACATGCGTTAGTGCGACGCGACGGCTGTTGGGTCCACACCGGCCGCTGCCCCCTCCGCCACCGGCGTCGCCTCCGTCCTGGCCTTCTTGGCCTCCTGCACCTCCGCCTGCCCCTTTCCGTCCACCCCCGCCCCCGCCCCCGTCACCCCCTGCACCCCCGCCTCCGGCCCCTGGTCACCCGCCCCTGGCCCCGCCGCCGCCGCCGGCGGCCCTCCCGCGTTCTCCTTGCCGCCTGCTGCCGCCGCCGGCTTCGCAGCCGCCGCCGGCGCCCCGAACCCATCCGTCGTCACGCCCCCGGTGCCCGGCGGTCCGCCCATGAGGTCCGCAAGGCTGCGCTTGCTCTTGCCCGCAGCCCCAGCCCCCGCTGCCGACCCGGCTGCTCCTGTGGGCTGCAGGTTGATGCGCTTGGTGCCGCGGCCCACGGTGCCCAGGTTGCAGGCGGGCTTGGAGGCGGCGGCGCTGGACGAGGGGGCGCCGAAACCGCTGGTGGTGGTGCCGCCCTCGGCCGCCGCCTTGGGCGCCCCAGCCCCCGCGGCTGCGGGTCCGCCCACCATGGCCCCCGCAGCCTGCTGCATGGCGTTCCTGCTCGTGGCGTGTGGGGCACGGGCAAGGCGGGGGTCAGCATATGACGTGGAGTGCCTGAGGCTCATCATGGAACGCATCTAAAAAGATAGCAAGTCATGACAACTCACTGTTTGAGTGGCGCTGCATACAGGGGTTGAGGCAGCAGCACGGGCCCAGCCAACGTCGGGCGCGGGTAGGTGTGGTGCAGGGTTGCAAAAGAGCACCAAAGGTCGCACCTGAGCACCTCTTTGAGCGAGTTGTTGTGCTTGATGGTCTCCTGGAGCCCCTCCGCGTTGTGGGATAGCTCCTGAGGGAGAAGGGGGCAAGGCCCACGCCCTTGTTGAGCATGTGCCCTAGCATGTACCACCTGTGAGCTCATAGCGATGGGTCCCCCGCAACGCGTGTGGCGGCCTGCACATATCCTGCATTTGCAGCCCCTCTCCGGGCCCCCACCTCCATGACACCCCACATGTCATCAACGACAACCCCATTCGCCTGCCCCTCCACCTCCGCCCCCTCCCTCGACAGCCCCTTTCCCTACGTCCCACTACCGTACACCGTTGCACCCACCGCGCCACGCACACCCCACCCTCCCCCGCCCCACCTGCATGACGCCCCTCAGGTCGTCGATGGTTGCCTGCAGCGCCTGCCCCTCCTCCTCCGCCTCCTCCGGCAGCCCGCTCAGCGTGCCGTCCAGCTCCCCCACCGCCGCCTCCAGGCTGCGCAGCGCCGCGTGCGTCTGCTGCAGCGCCTCCTCGGGCTGCTCCGTGTAGGTGAGCGCCAGGGACATCATGTACTGCACCTCGGCCAGACGCCGCCGGGGAACAGGATCCATGGCCTGCGGGGGCCAGGCGTGCAGCAGACTGCATCAGTTAAAGTTCAGAATGGTGGCAATAATCATGGCGATTGAGCAGAGCGTTCAGGGTCAGAGGGTCGGACCAGGCCGCGAGCGGGTGCGACGGTGTTGAGCCTGGGGCCAATGGTCAACAAGCTGAGCTCTAGGGCATGTGCAGGGGCTACCAAAGGACCACTCTCGCTGGCAGGCGGCTGCCAAGCCCTCTCCCCCACCTGCAGGTGCTCCACCGCCTGCTTGTAGCAGGCAACTGTCAAAGAGGGGGAGGGAACGGGGCAGGAGGGAGGGAGGGAGAAAGGCAGGTGAGGGGCGGCTATGGCAGAGAACGAGTGCTATCTGCGGTCAAGCGTGAGGCACTCGGATCTCACAAGTAAACACCGTGCCAACCGCTACACGCCGTAATGCTGACAGCTTCCTTCCAACAGGCCTTCACTTTCCCCTTGACGCCGCAAGGCTCCGTACGGGCCCCGATGTTCGACACACCTCCTCTCCCTCACCCCGGTTACCACGTAGCAACCATCACAACCACCCTCGTCCGCAGGCACAAAAGCACCAAGGCCCAGCCATCCTGCCCCTCTCTGGTCCGCCCCATTGCCCCTGCCCCCCCTCACCCGCGTCCTCGAACCGCTCCTGCTCGTTGTGTATGTCCCCCAGCGCCTTGTGCACGCCGCCCAGCTTGGAGCGGTGCTGCGCGGGGTCGTGCTTCTCGTAGATGACGCGCGCCAGCTCCAGCATCTCCCACGACAGCTGCATGTCGTCGGAGGGTGTGCCCTCCTCACCCTCGCCGTCCCCTTCGCCGTCGCCCTCGCCCTCGGCACCGCCATCCTCCGCCCCCTGCTCGCCAGCTGCCTCGCCGTCTGCCCCCTCCTCGCTGTCCCCGGCGCCGTCCCCGTCCTCGGCGTCTGGCCCCGTGTGCGCCTCCCCTTTGGGTGCGGCTGCAGTGCAACAGGGCAAAGCAAGTATGTTGGAACGTGAAGGGGCCCAGTGTATGCTCAATGATACGGCCAGGAGGGCCGCATGTCGCGTTGGCTGCACCGTGTGTGCCGCTGTGTCCGTTCGCGCACCTGAGGAGGGACCGGCGCCATCGGCGTCCGCGCCGCTGGTGGAAGGCCCCGCAGCACTCCCGCCCTTGGCGGAACCCTTCTTCTTGTCCTCTACAGCCGTCTTTGTCGAGCCGAGCGCGTCAGTCGAAAGACGCGCGACCTCATAGAGCGCGACGCCGTATTGCAGGTATGGGTCAGCGCACTCCAGCGCTTGACCTCCATACCGCTTTTCGAAAGTCTTTACTACTGCGCATAGGAGCTCAACGGCCTTGTTCGGGTCCTCATCGATGAGGGCCTTTCCCTCTTGCAGGTTCTCCTCCGCGAGCGCCAATTCCTCGTCGGTCACCACTCCTTCCGTCACTGGCACATCGTTAGGTGCATCACTAGACATGGTTAATGAAGTGGAAATAGTGCAAGGGGACTTGGCGGTTGACTGGGGTGTTGAAGGGCCGCTCCCGCCAAAGCGAAGATGTAAAACGAAAGTGCCAAGGGTTTTCGGCAGGAAACGTGAACTGTAAAAGCTTATTTGACGCTTCTTTTGCGGGGGGTTCCTTCAGAAGGGAATCGCTGAGCGCTGCATGGCGCGATGCAACTTGTTACCGGAAGAAACGGTCACCTGCGCGTCATCATCGCATATAAGAGAGCTGAAGCATATGCAGGAACACTGTTACTTGAACCTCATATACATACACACCGCACCTTCGGAGCACATCCAAGCGACAATGGTGTGTCGGGCGTGTCCCCTGGGTCGCTGCACACAGCTAGAGTGCACTGCAACTCACTGCCGCAACAGCGCCGCATGCGTAGCTGTAACGGAATACTGTAATGGATTCTGATTGGTGCGTTCGCACGCAGGTGAAGAAGAAGGAGCTGAAGCCCCCTCCCATCGAGGGCAGCGAGGACAAGACGGTAAGGGCCCCGCGGAAAGGGCGACAGTAGTAGAGACGGCAAGGTTGTCAGCAGGTTGGTTGCTTCAGGCGTGAAGGACAATGGCTGTCTCCGAATGGAAACCTGCTTCAGCCGCGTCATCAAGCCGGGCCTAGCGGGGTGATACCCCATGTACAGGACCTACGCGTTTCACCAAGCCCTTCCGGCACCGCCGATTACGCAGCCTCGCGATAGGCAATCCCTTACCTCCGCGCTCTCGAGCTGCCCTGCAGCGCGATGCCATCGCTGACGTCCGCAACACACCCGAGTGCCCAACCCCCCGCTGTTCAGTCTTGCTCGCACTGACCTCACGCCCAGCCTATCCCCCCAGTCCTGTCCTTCCGCGGCGTCCGTACCACCTGTGTGTTTCACGTGGGCTTCAAGCTTGGCCCGTGTCCCTCCATTTACGCTTCACGCATTGGCACGGCGGCCTGTGCCGGACCTGCTGTGCCCCTGTTCCCTGTCGCCTCCCCTTGATGTGTCTCCTTGCCTTCCTGCTGCCCAACCCTACCCAATCCACTCACCTCCCCCAAGGCCCCCGAGAGCTACAACGTGGGCACCGAGTTTGGCGCCGACGTGCCGCGCACCATCCGCAACCGCCTGGCGCACGAGACGCCGCAGCAGCTGCAGCACCACGAGGACGAGGAGAAGCCGGGGCTCATGACCAAGGAGGAGCTCAAGGTGGGGCGCCAGGGCGCCGGGCAGGCAGCGACCACGCTGCGCCGGCCGCTGGCGGCTCTGCCATCTTCACGTTGTTTGGCCCCCGTGTGTATCCAGGCCCAACTTAGCGGCAAAGCCATGGCGTTCCACGTGTGTGTCCTGTGTACCCAACTACCAAGACATATGCCCTGCATTGCTGAGCTACACAGGCAGCGTGTATGTTGCAGAGTCTTGAACCTAGCAGCACGTGGCTGGTGCGGCAGAGCGCCCAGCACCAGTGTCCACCTACCCCTGTGGCGCAAGTTTTCAAATCCTGTTTCCAAAACGGGCAATTGCCAGCCCCGTGCCGGTGATACCGTCGATTACCTCGCCCTGGCCCTTACCTTCCCCACTACCTCACCCCATTGGCAGGAGCAAGTCCGCGAGCTCAAGGCCAACCAGCAGGAGACGGCGGAGCGCTACAACCGCGACCACCCGGGGGCAGGGCGCGCAGGGAAGGGAGACCAGGTGAGGGCCAAGGGGGTGGGCTACTGGTGAGGCTGCGGCCGCGGTGCGCAAAGTGACTCGCATTTGGATGCCTGTGCACGCAAGTTGGCAATGTGTACCGGGCATTTGTACTGCGGATAGTGCCCCAACTAAAACAAACATGCCCCCTTGCTGCGTGGCTTGTGTTCCTTGTGCGGTCAACTCACAGTCCGTAGGTCGTCCGCTGGTACGGCACACCGGGCGCCCGTACAGGCATCCAGGGACCTTCCTTGCAATGCCACGTGCCATGTCAAGGATTACTGTCAGGTGTCAAGTGCCACCTGTCAATTGTCACAGGTGCTTCGTTTTGGGCATATGATGGTACATTCCAGGTGGTGTGGCCACACGATCCTTAGTGGTCCCGACCTCACCTATCAGGGGTCTGCCCTCGTCCAACCGCTCCCCTGCCTCGTGCCTCCCTGCCCCCCAGGCCATCGGCTCCATGACCAACATGCTGGGCTCCCCCACCCCCCGCACCCGCCACGGACACACCTGAGCGGACCGCCAGGGAAGGCACGTGGGGGAAGGCGTGCGTACTGCAGCCGTAGGCCGGCAAGCCGTGGGGCGCTGGGCGCTGGGCGTTGGGATGGCTCGGTTCCGCCGCTACATCCACAGTGGCGGGACCCACGCATACGGTATGGAAGAAGCTTCCGCCATGCAGTGCACGAGTGCGTTGGTACTATTGCAGCACAGGCGCTATGCTCTGCTGGGCCCCTGGGTGTCAGGTTGCCTGGCTGTCGGCCAGAATGCTATGTGGTGATGGTGGTTTGAGGGTTGTCCGTGACTCTTGGCGGACACGTTTATGGCAAAGGGCCGGTCATCCCGGCTGCCAGCAGCTGCACAAAAAAGGGGCTCCCATGACTGCTAGATTGGAATCTAGGACCTGAGGCCGTGCACGGAAGTGCATTTTGTCGAACCAGGTAGTTGGTAGTTGCATGTTGTGCCGCAGGGCCGCTGCTGCGCAGCGGTCTTTGGGTCGGCAATAGGGTATAACACCCTGCCATTTACGGCTACCGCTGTGTTGAAGAACGCTGAGCTTGTAAGTTGACCGATCAGCGCTTTCACAGGCGTAGCATCAGCACGGTACACCACTGCAGCTACCTGCTGTTGTCCAGTAGAAGCCAAGCTGCTGGGGTTCATGCCACACCGGCCAACGGGCCCAGACTGGCCCGGGCGCCTGCCTTCGTTTGATATGCTGTAGCAGTCCCTGCTAGTGACCAGCCAGGACCAGCTCATATGGTATGCCCGGGAGGTATTCACCGGAAACCCGCGTGGGGATTCCTTGCATGGTGGCACCAGGTAGGCACCTCGCACCTGCACGTGCCTACACAGGCCTACACACGTGTCGTACAGCACGGTGGTCGTTACACCCCCTGTTGCACCTTGGCGGCTCTCTCCGTAAGTCTGGCCTGAAAAATATTGAGGACATGTGGGTAACATTGACGGCGCAAGCGCACGTTCCTGCGCCTGCACGCTGTATCTGGCCGACAGTGCACAGCGCATGGGCAGAGGGGGCAGCGTGCTGACCTGTGCTACGGACTGCACCCAGTTGCCTTGCCATGTCCTTGAAGGGCCCGTACATTTTGGATGATGCCTCACAGTCGAAAAAGTTAGGTATATCAAGCTTTTGATGTTGGCTGCAGGGCGTGTAGGGGGCAAGCGTATGGAACAGGCCTAGGCTAGCAGCGTTACGCGGGCTCCCCTGGGCTCAGGACTCCCTTGGTTGCCTCGCGTGGGGGCGTCCGACCCCTGGTCCGACATATGTACTTGCCGCTGGTCCAGGCACCAGGCACCAGCATGCAGAAGTTGCACGAATAGGTTCCACTGTAAAGCAGCTGCTTCGATCGGCCGGGGTAGAGCGGAGCGACAGTGGCAAAGGCAGAGGACGTGTGAGGCTGTCGGGCCGATCGCCTGGAGTCTAGCGGCCCAAATGCCGGCGCGTGTTGGTTTGCTGAAATAAGCGGATCACTGCAATTGATATGGAAAAGCACGGCTTTTCCTTGCTTCTCGCCTTCCCTCGCTCCAAATTACATAACCTCGTCGCTGCTGACAAGCGCTCGCTGAGCTTACAATAGATACACTATCATGGCCAGATTGCTCTGACCTTGAGCAGTAGCACGGGCTTTGCGTGGAACTCTGGAGGGTCGGAACCATGGGCGTCTGGGGCACCATTACCATCTCATGGTTCTCGCCGTTGCTGCGCAAGGTGAGTTGAACCATAAATTATTCAATGCAAAGCGACCCGGTTCGCTTCTTGCGGCTTGCTGTATCCGAGTCCCCCGCCACCACGCACGCGGCATCGGCGTATGCACGCGGGAGTTCTGCCAGCTCGGCGTGCGAGTGAGGCAGCGGCGCCCATGCTATAAACAGCAGCATTGGGGTAGCCTAACTGCCTGCCCTCGCCTCGTGTCGCGAGTGCTGTGGGTCCGTCGGCGGGGGGGCATCGGCCACTGGTGGCGCCAATTGGGCCGGCTGTCCAGCACTTGCACTCCCCCAACGCCTCCCCCACGAAGCGCAGCCTCCCTCCCTTCCCTCCCATCCCCTAACCGACCACCAGCACACCATTACAGGCACGTTGTTCGCACACACCGTCCCTGTCCTGCCGTGCTCGCAGGGCTGGCGCAAGACGCTGGACTCGCATGACCTGCTGCCGCTCCCCCACCACCTGGCATGCGACACAGCCTACCTGCACTTCCTGCGCGGCCTCTCCGCCCTACCCCCGCCCCCACCACCACCGCCCACACACCCGCACACCCACTGGCCGCACGGACCAGCATCAGCAGCAGGCGGCGATGGTGGCGGCGAGGGCGAGGGCGATGCCGGGGGGTGGGACGACGCGGCCGACTGTGAGCCGGTCGCCAACCGGCCGCCCGCCCCCTCCCTGGAGCAGCACCTGCACGAGCCACGTGCCCTGCTGCGCCTCATATGGCGGCTGCACGGCCGGGCGCTGCGGCGGGCGCTGCTGCTCATCTACATGTACCAGGCGTGCGTGTTCGCGCAGCCGGTGCTGCTCAAGGTGCGGCGGAGCAAGGGGTGGGGCCCTGAAAGGGCTGCTGCTGCGCAAGGGGCGGCAGCAGCCAGCAGCTGCGCAGCGCAGGGCGGGGGACTGCGGCTTCACAATAAGGCTGCACAGAGGGATGCACTGCGTACGGCCTGACTGAGACAGCTGGCTTTGGGTCACACGAAGTTGCCTCCAGAAGGCTGCATGCACCGTTGCTCAAGGGCCAAGCCGCTTCACTTCCCAATAGCTCAATTCTCCAACCACCACGCTCCATGATCGCGCTCCGCCGCAGGCTCTGACGGACCGGCTGATGCACGGGGACCCAGGTGCGGCGGAGGGAGGGAGCGGTGATGGCGGGGGCGGAGGCGGGGGCGGGGGCGGGGGCGGTGGTTGGGAGCACAGCAGGAGCACGGCTTGTGGGCAGGGCCACTCCCAGCCACCTGCAACATGGGCTGTCCGCTGCTCTGGCGATGGAGCACCCGGCGTGTGGCGTAACGCATGAGTCCGTAGCGGCTACCTTCCGTACACGGGGGCACAAGCCATTGGGGGCACAAGACACATAACAGAACGAAAGAATGGTGGACGTAGATCGACCTGCTCCTTCCCAACCTAGACTCCCGCCGCTGCACTCTCTTTGTCTCACGCTCACGCCCGCGCTCCCCTTTCCCCCTTAGCCGACAAGTCCATCTGGGTGCTGCCGGGGCTGATGTTCCTGTCCCCCTTGCTGGGCTCGCTGGCCAAGGCGCAGGCGCAGCTGGCCATGATCCGCATCCAGGTGGGCGGCGGAGGGTGTGTGTGTGTGGGGGGGGGGGGCGGTTGGAGACGGCAAAGGCCCTGTAGCTCGGCATGCATGATCCAGATTGACCCCAGTCCTATACCGCACTTTGCCTGCTGCACCTCTCGTTCCAAGAGCGTGACATGCAATCGTCTAACGCCCAATGCCATGTTTGGTTCTGTGCGGCGCAGATCGGCCTGCGCAGCCAGCTGACGGCGGCGGTGTACCGCAAGTGCCTGCGGCTCAGCGCGGCGGCGCGGGCGGGCATGCCCTCGGGCCGCGTGGTCAACCTCATGAGCGCCGACGTGGCCAAGAGTGGGTGCAGGGGGGGCAGGGGGGGCAGGGGTAGTGTGTAGAAGGGACATCGGCAGGGGTGGTCATGGCCGGAGGGGCGGGAGCATACTTCTCCCTGTCACGGTTGGACCAAGGCACGTGGCAGCCCTTCCTTCACCCAGCGCCTTGTCAGCAACTGCGGCATTGTGAACAGACTGCGCCTCTCCTCCCACCGCGAATCCGCTCCTTGCCCCCTGCCGCAGTCGCCGACTTCATCTACCCGCAGCTCACCTTCATGGCCGCCGCCCCCGTGGCGGTGTGTGTGTCAATGGTCATGCTGTGGTTCCAGATCGGGTGAGTGACGTAGAGGGGAGATATGAGGGCGCGAGTGGGATAAGGCTCAGTACGGCTCACGGTAGCCGTGTGGTAATTGTAGAGGAGCGCGGCGCACGGAGCACGGGGCCGCAAGCTTCTGGCCCCTCTGACCCCTGCAGCCAGCCCTCGCTGTTGTGGGTACGGTAACAAGCTTTACGGAGGCCCCGACTGTGCTGGCTAGCCCCCATGAACCGCCCTCATTCCCCTTCCCCCCACCGTTCTCCCGTACCTTCCTCCTGCCCTCCCGCCCCCCAGTTGGGCCACGCTGGTTGGCCTGGCGGTGCTGCTGCTGAGCACCCCCGTGTCCAACCTGGCGGTGAGGGCCACGCAGAAGCACCGCAACGCCATGCTGCGGGCGGCGGACGGACGGATGAAGCTGGTGGGTGGGGGTGGTGGGGGCCTGGCGGGATGGGCGTGAGGGTGGCGGGACGGGGTTGGCGGGACGGGAAATAACTGGATGAGCTGGTGGGTGGGTGGGGCAGATGCTGGGCAGCGGGCTGCTTGGATTGTGAGATAGTCCAGATGTCTCCGATTGGCCTAGTTATTGCACATATTTCGACTGCCCTCGACTCCACGTGCGTTGCACAAATGCACTGCGATTGCGATGCAGCTCGCCCTACCTTGTTCCCCCACCCCGCCCCGCAGGTGGGGCAGTTCCTGTCGGGAGTGCGCGTCATCAAGATGTACCACTGGGAGGAGCCGCAGGGCCAGGAGATAGACCGGGCAAGGTGGGCAAGGGTCTGGCTGGGGCATCGGTGATGGGCCGATGGCGCGGACAGGGGTGGACATGTGTGTGCAGGACAAGCGGGTTCGGGGCCCGGAGGCGTATACGGGTGCCGGAATGTGCGCGCTGGCTAGGTGCAAGGATTGCATGGCTGGCGCCTGCTGCCTGAACCTTGCGCCTGCCCGACCCCCCTACGCAGGGCTGATGAGCTGAGGGCCCTGCGCAACATGATCCCATCCAAGGTGCGGTTGGAAAAGGGCTGTGGGCAGCAGTGGCAAGGCGTGGCGGTCAATGAAGAACGCTGTTATTGCTACTTCCGTCGCTGCCGCTACAATTGCTGCCACTGCTGCGTCTGGCGGCGCTGTAGGGAGACCTTTGCCAGTTTGCTGGTTCCGTTGTGCCGGCACTGGGGAACCGATGCTAGTTTGCTGACACCTGGCTGCTTCAGCGAGTTGCTTGCTAGTTTTGCAATGGATTACTTTGCCTCCTTCCTTGCCCCGCGGCGGGTGGCCGTGCAGACGTTGCTGTACGTGCTGCCGCTGCCACGTCCCGCTTGCTAATACACATGCTAGTAATACACAAGTTGCCGCGTTGCCTCCCGCCCTCCCCGCAGGTGGCCATGCAGACGCTGCTGTACGTGCTGCCGCAGCTGGCGGGGGTGGTGTCGTTCGTGGTGGTGGGGCTCACCAAGCCAGAGGTAAGGGGCCGGGGTGGGGTTGGCGTAGTAAGAGGTGGTGACAGACAACGTCTGTAGGTCGACGTGGCTGATGGCTGTGCCACGGGCCGCGTGGGCCCATCAACCTGCTTTTCCTGCCTAGCCTGTTCATGTGCCCTCGTCACCGGTAACCCACTTACCCCTTGTCATCCCCTCGCAGACGCTCACCGCCGGCCGTGTGTTCAGCAGCCTGGTGCTGTTCCAGATCATGAGGTTCCCGCTGCTCACGCTCAGCACGGGGCTGGTGGAGGTGGGATGGGCCGGGCTGTGTGTGTTGATGCACGCTGTGTCCCGAGTGTCTTACAACTTGCTTGCACCTGCAGCGGACGGGTGCATTCGCGTGATGTCCCGGCTCGCGATGCAGCCGGCCAGGCAGGTTCAACCCTATGATCCGTCCCTGCGGCCGGTCGCCTATTCTCCAATCAAATAGGGGCTTCGTCGTGTCCTCGCACGTCCGCCCGCCCCTCTCCCCTTTGCAGCTGGGCGCCGCCGCCATCTCCACGCGGCGCATCACGGCCTTCATGGCCGCCTCGGAGCAGCGGGACTACGTCACGCGCCTCATGCAGCCGCCCGGCACCACAAACAACACCCCGCACCCCTCCGCGCCGCCCAGCCCCAAGGCGCACCGCACCAACCCCAGCCGCACATCCACCTCCACCCCCGGCGCCATGCCCGGTTTCACTTCCTCCTCCGCCTCCGCCTCCGCCTCCGCCGCCACCTCCTCCTCCCACCACACGCCCTCCCCCCTGGGGCCGCGAGCCGCAGGTCTGCCCCCCTCCGCTGCCCCCTCCCTGCACACAGTCAGCGCACCGCCGGCGGCAGCTTCCTCCACCTCCAAAACCACGGGCGGCGTATCAGCTGACGACGAGCGACGGCCGCTGCTGCTCACCGCCCTGCGCCACGCCGCCGCCACCGCCGCAGCCGCCAGCACGCCCCCCGGCACCCCCACCCGCCGTGCCAACAGCTACAGCCGCCCCAACAGCCGCCAGCTGAGCTTCAGCCTCGAGGGCGTGGAGCCGGGCATCACCGTCGTGGCACGCGGCTTCCGGTGGGCGGAGCCGGAGGTGACCAGCGCGTCCGAGGTGGCGGGCGCCCGGCCCGGAACGGGCTCCGGAACCGGCAGCGGCGGCGGCGCAGGAGGCGCCAGGGGAGGCTCCCTCTCCCGGCGGTGGGGCTCCCTGCGTCGGGGCCGCAGCGGTCGGCTGATGCTGGACGCGGTGGACGCGGCGGGGGAGTCCATGGCGGCGGGGGCGGGGGCGCTGGGGATGCGGCTGCACCGCGCAGTGACACGGACACGTGACCTGGACGCGAGGGAGGCGGGCGGCGCGGTGGTGGGCGGCTCCGGAGCCGGCGCGGTGTGGCGGCGGGCGGGGAGCTTGCTCATGCGGTTCGGGAGCGGGCGGTTGGCGACGCGGGGGTCGACGGTGGTGGTGGGGGCTGGTGGGGAGGAGGAGGGGGAGGAGGGGGATGGGAGGCGGAGGGGGAAGGAGCAGGGGAAGGGGTTGCTGGCGGGGGCGGAGAAGAGCGATGGGAAGGGGGCGGTGGGAGGGGAGGGGACGTCACCAGTGTGCGTGGTGGTGAAGGTGGGGGAGGAGTGGTCGGCCCAGGGGTCGTCGTCGGCTTCGGCGTCGTGCTCCTCGGGGCCCCCCTCGGAGGCGGGGGGCGGGCCGGGCGGGGAGGGCAGGGGGCTGGCAACGGCGGCAGCAGGAGGAGGAGGGGCCGGCAATGGAGGCGCGGTGTTTGCAATTGGAGAGCAGGAGGGCGAGCAGGAGGAGGAGGAGGTCGCCGGGCCGCAGTTCCGCCTGGGGACCATCCACCTGAGGGTGAGCGGGGGGCAGAAGGGGGAAAGTGTGGCATGCGGAGTTTGCTGTGTCACTGCACTCACGTGCTTTGCGTCCTCCCATTAGTACCTACCTCCTCATTGCGGTCCGCCCACCGGCCCTCTCCGCCACCCCCGCTTCCCCTCCCTGCCCAGGTCCGCCCCGGCGAGCTGGTGTGCGTTGTGGGGCGCGTGGGCAGCGGCAAGAGCAGCCTGCTGTCCGCCTGCCTGGGGGAGATGGAGGCGGAGCTGGGGCCGCGCGGGGTGGTGGGGCTGGGCGGCCGCGTGGCGTACGTGGCGCAGCAGGTGCGTGGGCATGTGTGTTGAGTGTGTGTTAGCGTGGTGGGGAGCCGAAGTTGGTGCACCGCGAGGGCGCGTGGCGCACGTGGCGCAGCAACTGGGGGCAAGGTAGGGGGAGGGGGACGAACTACTAGTAAAGCATGGGGTGGAGGCGGGGAGCTGGGGTGCATAGGGATGAGAGGGAAAGTGTCGGTGTCGTGCCTGCTTTTTTCTATCGACAGAAAAGGCTAGTCGGGCAGCTTGGCTCAAGCCTGCTGCCGCTGAACTCCGCTCACGCGCAGCATGCACGTACCCCGCGTTTCGGAAATGCCGCCTGCAACCTCCAATGCGCATCGGAACGTGCTTGCATTATCTGATTTTTCTAATACCTTCTCCACACCTGCAGGCGTGGGTCATGAACGCCAGTCTGCTGGAGAACGTGACCATGGGCCGCCCCCTGGACGAGGCCAAGTGGAGGCGCTGCGTGGAGGTGAGGCACAGGCCGTGCGGCGTGTGGCTCTGGACAGCAACGCCGACAGCTTGCGTTTGCCGGCCGCGTCGACCGTCGCTCCCGTCTTTCACCCGTCCGCCCTCGCGTCTGTGACCAGCCCCGGCCCAGGTGGTCCAAAACGCTGCACACTGCTTCCGCACCCCGCGCTGCTGCCCTGACGGACCCTTACCGTGCACCGCAATGACGCAGCCTAAGCTGTGTACGCTGTCCCCCCTCCCCCCCTTCAGTGCTGCGCGCTGGGCCCCGACCTGGCCCTGCTGCCCGCGGGGCGCGACACGGAGATTGGCGAGAAGGGCGTCAACCTCAGCGGGGGGCAGAAGCAGCGCCTGGCGTTGGCAAGGGCCATGTACCAGGTGGGGTGTGAGGGGTGGGGTGGTGTGGTGTGGCTGAGGGGGGCATGCGGGGGAGGCAGGAGGCAGGAGGCACGTCTGGGAACCACGGCGTGTGCTGGAGATCCGTTGATCCGTTGATCCGTTGGAGATCCGTGTTTGTTCCTGCTGGCTTCCTTCGGGTCAACGAGAAGCTCAGGACCAATGCTGCTGCACACACTAGTGGACCAGCGGCCAGCCGCGCATGCTCTGCACTGCTGCCCCACCTGCCCGCTACAGTAAGGCTCTAGCGTGCCACTGGCCTTGCAGCCGTACCCAACGGCCGGCTGCATCTCTGCCCCGCACATGGCCAACTACTGCCGTACCCGCACCCCTGCCCCCTCACCGTGCCGTACACTCACTGCCGTACACAGGATGCTGATGTGTACCTGCTGGACGACCCGCTGTCCGCCGTGGACGTGCACGTGGGGGGACACATCTTCAGCGCGCTGGTGCGCGGTGCGCTAAGCCACGCGGCCGTGCTGCTGGTCACCAACGCCGTGCACCTGCTGCCGCGGGCGGACCGCGTGCTGGTGCTGGATGCAGGGAATGTGGTGCTGCAGGTAAGGGGCAGGGGCGTGTGGACTAGCATGCGTAGGAAGGGCACCTACCATCAGTTCTCTTCCGAGCTGCAGTTTGCCGCGCAATGCACTCCACCTGACGTTTGACGATTGACCGCACTTGGCATGCCCGCCTGCCCTGCCCCACTGTGGCAACCCTGTCCCAACCACCCCAGGGCACCTACCAGGAGTGCCTTGACGAGCCGCTGTTCGCCTCCATGCTGGAGGAGTTCAAGCACGAGCAGGAGGAGGAGGAGGAGGAGGGAGGGGAGGAGGGTGGGAAAGGGGAGCAGGAGGAGGGAGGGGCAGCTAAGGCGCAGCAGCTGGAGGCGCCTCAGAACGCGCAGCCGCACACAGGCGGCGTGGCACCAAACCCTTTTGCTACCGTTACGGCAAACCGCCGGGCCAACAGCATTGAGATGGTTGGGGCGGCGCGCCGGCCCCCACATGTCAGCGACAGCGGGGACCGGGGGCAGGGCCAGGGGGAGGGGGAGGGGGAGCAGCATGGGGTGGACGGACCGCGGCGGGGGGGCCGGGAGGCCGGTGCCAACGGCGCGAGTGGC
>VFQN01004053.1_pt1 | contig 19866 bp, 21 predicted proteins | sample 3512371 | NCBI WGS metagenome assembly VFQN01 (sample SAMN10412370, study PRJNA504923) | tailings metagenome | isolation source: Replicate 2 from Balatoc abandoned mine | place: Philippines: Itogon, Benguet | collected 2017-08-28
AAGGGAAACCATCTACCAGCTGATGCCCAAACATCATCCACTGATAGCCACCAACCACCGACACGCCTTCCCCCTGTTGTTCCAACCTCCAGGCCCCTCCACCAGGGACGTCGACTGCCCTCCACTTATGTGTTGGCACTGGTTGGCACGTGCAAATGCGCAGCACCGTCACTGTGCGTGCTGATATACGGCACCGGTCGCTCCTTCCTAGAACACCCTGAGCGAGCATCCTGGTCAAGCAGGGGCGTGTTGAGCAGCAAGCAGTGATACGTAGAGCGCCCACGGCTGCAGGAGCAGCAGGCGCCCCGGCTGGCGTCCAGGGGAGGCCTGTAAGCATGTGTTCATGCCGTGCAGCACTCTTCAATACGACGTGCAGTGGCATCGTAGCCTGTAACATATGTTTAATATGTGTTTGAAGGTTGTTAATTGATGTTTTAATTGTTGGAACAAATAAGATAAATTTGCTTAATAATTGACTAAGGATTAATGTTTTTGTTGTGTTTACTGATTTTAAATTTAAATTTTGTTCAGATTTAATAATTGGACTTTGACCACGGATACTAGATACAATTTTATTTAAAATTTCTTCTTCGTAGGACCAGGTACGAGGTCCAGGGAAGGTGAGGGCCGCTGGAGCCGTGGAGGGCAGTTCAGTGTGGTTTGCATGGGCTTGCCACGTGGCGTGCGCTGCCGCAGACCTTGGCTGCTCATCGTCATGTGCAATATTGAGTGGTGTGTGACGATTGAACAGGGTGGCGCCCGTCTTATGAATTGAAAAACTCTCGGGCTGACGTATACCAACTGCCCAGCACTGACCTGCCTGGCGCAAGTCCGCCACCACGCCCAGCGCTGCACTGTCCTATACGTACACAAGATCTGCTTGTACACAGCACTATTTGTCATCAACTATATATATGGAGGCGGACGTAGAAGCAAGGGGCGCGACGGTCCCCCCAGACCTCATCGGTCGCATCTTTGAAGCTATGGGCATCAACGATACAACTATAAACGGACGCCTAGTGAGTAAGGACGTGTCTCGGCGGCTCAGCAAGCCACACCACGTAACAGCGTCATTCGTCCAGCCGCTGCCCCCATCCGCGGGCGATGCAGCCTGGCAGCTGCACCTCCAGCGCGCCTTCCGCCACCTCAGCTTCCGCGCAAAGCTGCAAATGCTTTCTGCCGCCGCTTCCAGCGGCAGCGAGGTCAACCTAGAGCTCGTCTGGGGCCTCCTGCAGCCTGGCCTGTTCCCGGGGCTTCGCTACAAATATCAAAAAGGCAAAGACGACCCGGGGAGCGCAGCCATGCGGTCCGGCCACCTGCACCTGCTACCCTGGCTGCTGCGCCACGGCTGCCCGGTGAGCTCGGACCGCTCGCTGGCGGTCGCAGCGGAGCGTTGCGACCTGGCAGGGCTGCAGCAGGCGTGGGGGCTGCTGGTCGACGATCTGGGGCCGCAGTACGACCAGCGCTATGGATTGCACTGCCTAATGGCCAAAGCCGCGGGGCGGTCCGGGGGCAGTGCGGCCATTGCCAAGCTGTCATGGCTTACGGCGGTGATGCGGGAGGTGCTGACGGATGACGGGAAGCAGCAGCAGTTCCTCATTGCAGCTGCCGCGGGTACAGCCGCGTGCGGTGACCTGTCCGTGCTGCAGTGGGTGCGGGACCGGGGGCTGGACCTGCAGTATTCCTGGTTTGGCTGGGGACTGACGCCGAATACCAAGTATTGTTGGGACGTGCTGGCCGCGGCGCTGGAGCACGGCCACGTGGCAGTGGCGGACTGGCTGGTGGATGAGGCGGGCTGCCCGCTGCCGTCGCAGCTGCAATATGGGCAGGGCCGCACGGAGCTGTGGAGGGGAGTGGGTAGGGGAGGCAGCATGGAGGCGGTGCGGTGGCTGCTGCGCCGGGGGCAGCCGGCCTGCGGGACAGGGCTGGAGGCAGCGGCTGGCAGGGGCTGGCTGGCTGGAAGGGGTGCAGGTCCTGCATGGGGAGTGCGGCCTGCAGCTGACGGAAGAGCTGTTCGTTGCGGCTGTGCAGTCCGGCAGCGTGCCCACCGCCACGTGGCTGCTGCAGGCAGGCTGCCCCGTTGGTGCCCAATGTAACTGCAGCAGTGCGTACCGTGCAGCAGCGGCGGAGGGGAATGCGGCCATGGTGGTGTGGCTGGCGCGGGAGGCGAAGTGTCCTTTGAGTGAGGTGACGCTGATCCCCATCATCAGCAGCTGGCCCGTGGGTGCAAGGAGCACGGCAGACCTGGAGCCGACGGTGCGTGTGCTTGTGGAGCAGGAGGGCTGCCCGCCTGGGGACAGCGCTGGCGCCGCTGCGTCCCGCGGCCACCTGGCCCTGGCCCGCTACCTGCACGAGGAGCTGGGGTCTGGGTTTTCAGGCGTGGTACTTTTTACAGCTGCAGTGCAAGGTTGCGAGGCGGGGCTCGAGTGGCTGGTGGGGAAGGGGTGCGTTGTGCGGGAGGACTCTGACGTGTACCGGTATACGTACATGCAGGCGGCCGCTCCAGGGGACCTCGCCACGCTGAGATGTCTGCGCCGCCTGGACGTGCCGTGGGACCCGAACGTGCTGACGTGGGTGGCGCGGGGCAGCGTACCTCTTCCCGTGCTGCGGTGGCTGGTGGAGCAGGGCGCGCCATGGGATGAGGCGTTGGCGAGGAAAGCTGTGTGTGTGCCCAATACTTTGGAGCACCCCGGGTGGCGGGAGGCGCTGGCATGGTTCGAGGCGAGGCTGGCCACGGGGTCGCCTAAGGGTGGGGATGGGGCATCGGGGCAGGTGGCGGAGGCGACTGGGTAGGTTGTCGCACCTCTGTGCACGGCAAGGGTCGCGGGAGGCTGCTAGTGTGACAAGGGTACGCTTCCATGGGGGTATGCTTGCAACGCATGGGAATAGTGTCCATGGGAGTGCATGTGGGGGCCGAGATGAGGCTGAGGCGAGATGCGGGGTGCTGTGCCGTGTGCTGTGCCGGGCATAAGGCCGCCATGATGACGCGTAGATATTTTGGCACTTGTGCACGTGACACTGGGACCTCCTATACTGTTGTGATGCATGCAACCGGCACGGCAGTGGGGTGAAGGTCCGTCAGCACGTGCCTGCTGGGCGGCTGCCAAGTGCACGGGAGGACTGCCCGGGCAGCGCTTTGTGTTGTGTTCGTTGTTCCGACCGTGTAGGGCGGCATGGCGCTTGCTTGTTAGCATAGCGAGTCTGCAAGATCCCCCCAACTAGCATGCTGGCCTGTCCATACCGGTAAAGATTTGCCGCACGATTGCTTGCTTGTACCTGCCGGTGCGGGCAGCAGGTGCTATGGTACAGTACGGTATGGTGCGAAACTGCTCACTGGAACGCGTGGCACTTACTCAGGACAAAGTGCATGTGTACGGGCAGCGCTGGGCAACGGCTTAAACGCTGGCATGTGACAAAACGCTAAGACTGCTAAGCATTACATCATTTGCACCTTTCGGTGTAAGGGCTAGCTGCACTCACACAGATATGCGGACGCAGCAAGACCATGCCAAGCTACGGCATCGACACGCAACTCTGGAGTTCAACGGGGTGTTCCAGTGCTAATTTGACACGGCACGCACACGCTACCGATCCGCAGTCACAAGCATAGTACGCAAACAGATGGTAAGCTCCTCGCACTTATTGATTTGGCCAGCGACAGTACGGTCGTGTACGGTAACCTGGCGGGTGACGTTCAGATGGGCCGCCAAGACCACAAAGCCCTGTCCGCCCCGTTCGCAGGGGCATGTTTAGGGACAAAAGGAATGATACTCACACTACCACGCTTGCACCCCGCACTTGCACATGTGTCAGTACGATTGCTACGACATTGTTACTCCGGAAGATAAGCATGCGGACAATATACTCGTGCTAAGAGCGTGACAAAGCGCAACGCCACGCCACAAAGCCACATAGGCCATCTACAGCCGCGCGGTACAACACTCGCCGCTCGTGCGAAAGGCCACATGACATGTTAGACCCCTTAGACAACCGACTTGCCGTACAGCATGGCCCCAGGAAAGGTATGCTGCCATGCACCGCCATTTGTATTTTCAACGTATCAAGCGTCCACAATGAATGAATGACAGCTCCGTTATTAGCATAGTACAGTACTGATCCTTGCTAGGGTGGATGTGTCATCACATGGGGGCCACCGCTCAACTGCCCCAAGGGGAACGGCGGCCCGAACGCCCAAGGTCTCAAGTCTGTGCCACGCACGTCACCGAAGGGTTCCCACAACGGTCCTGGAATCAACTGCACTTCACCCGGTCCAACATGTCCTGGTTCATGCCGTCCAACATGTCTTCCTCCCACTCATCCAATAGCAACATTCACGATAAGCCACACCGTCATACTACACGCCTGCACACCTTGTTGCCTGGTTTGCAGAAAGCATCACACACTCCCCTCAGCTCCTCAGAACTCTTCAGCTCCGCATCACTCCTCGTCACGAGCCCCACCACGCACGCGGCGCTTGGCCGAAGGCATCTCCAGCACCCCCGACAGGTCCGCGCCCTGACCCTGACCCTGCCCCTGCGGCCCCGCCCCCTGCCCTCTGGCCCCCGCAGCCAGGTCCCCCGCCATGAACTCCTCAGCGGGGTCCGCCTCCGGGTCCGCCATAGCCTCCTCAGCCACACCTCTGACCCTGGAGCCGGCCACCAATTCCCGCTGAGGGGACGCACCTCCGCTGGAGCCCGACCGGGCAGGCAGTGCTGGCGGCGGTACTGCCCCCCACCCCTGCACCGGCGGCAGCGTGGCAGCCCCTGCCGCTTGCGCCGCGTGCCGCTGTGGGCCCTCCGAGCTGGTGCTTCCCCCCGCCCGTGCACGCCTGGCCTGCGGGTACAGCTCCTCTAGCGCCGTCGCTGCAGCGTCGACGCTGCCTCGCGGCGGCGGCGGCGGCGGCGGAGGCATAGCTGGCAGGTGTGGCTCACCGAAGGGCGACGGCGGCACGAAGGCTCCGCTGCCGTGGCGGCTAGGTACGGCCACGGCCTGCGCGACGGGCGCCTGGCCGACCTCCATTGCCGCAGGCGAGACGCGGCCGGATGACTGCGCCCCCAAGCCGGCGGCGGAGGCGGAACGGTCGGGCATGACCCGGCGGCGCGACGGCGGGTACAGCGCCGCCAGCACCTCCTCCGGCGGTGCCGCTGCTGCCGCTGGAGCCCCAGCGGCGACGCTTGCAAAGAGACCGCCGCTGCTGCCGGCAGTGCCGACGGCAAGGCTGCTGGGGCTCCAGGGCCTGGCGGCGGCGGTGACGACCGCCGCTGACGGAGGCGCCTCGACGTCGCCGCTGGCGGCCGCCGACGGCCTGGCGTCTGGCGGTTGTAGCACCAGCGTGCCGCCACTCACGCGAGACCGCTGCGCCGGAGGGGACATGGATTGCATGGCCACATGCTGCTGCTGCTGCTGTTGCTTGGCGTGCACCCTACGGCGCGCACCCCAGCCGCGGCTGCGTCCGTGCGGCTCCAGCCTCCTGACGCGCCTGCCCGCCGCCGCAAGCTGCTGTGCCCCCTCTTGCGGCTGTGCCCCCAGCACAAACACCGGCTGGTGCTGCTGCTGCAGGGCCGCCAGCACGCCATCGAGGACGTCCTCCGCCGGCGCCGTCGCCTCCACCCCAGGGCCCTGTACGGCACCCATCGGCGGCTGCAGCACTGCGGTGGCGAAGTCGCGCAGCTCCGAGTGGCGCTCCATCAGCGCCCGGCCGCGCGGCGTGTGCAGCAGCACGCGCTGCAGGCCCCGCGCGAGGGCGTGTTGCTGCTCCTGCTGCTGCCGCATGGTGGCCCGCAACGCCTCCGCCTGCCGCACCAGCGCCTGCACCACCGCCAGCAGCAGCTGCTGCACCTGCGGGTGAACGGCACCACGCTCCTCTTGTTCCGCTGCCGACTGGTCCACTGCTGCCACTTGCTTGCTAGTTGTGGACGGCGCAGGGGACCCGGTGGTGGAGGTCTCTGGCAGTGGCGGCAGCGCAGGGTACGGAGCCCGGCCAGGCGCCCCTACGGCCGCGGCAGGACCCCGCGCTGGCAGTGGCGGCAGCTTGCCATGAAGCCCTGAGGACGCGCCCGCGTCTGCATCTCCGGCGTGGATCTCCGCATGCTGCTGCTGCTGCTGGCCGGCAGAGCTACTGGTGCGGCGGCGGCGCAGCTCTGCCGGAGCGCGTGGCGCAAGGTCGCCGCCCCAGGCCTCATCCTCGCCGGCGGCGACGCCACTGCTGCTGTGCCGCGGGGTCGGACCCTTTTCCTGCGTCTCTCCGCCAGCCACTCCACCAGGAGCGGCGCCGTCACCCTCCCCACCACCGGAGCTGCCCCGTTCCGGCGACGGCGCGAGACCCGCTGCTGCCCTAGTGCCACCGCCGTCCTTGCTGCCAAGAGCAGCGGCGGCATCAGACACAAGCCAAGCCGGAACTCCCTCCTCCGCTGCGTCGTCAGGGCCCAGCCCGCTGCGTGCCGCCACGGCAGCTGCCGCCGTTGCAGTTACTGCAGTGCCCGTCTGGCCATTGGCGACGGCGTCTTCCGCATAGACAGGGTTGGAGGATGAGGTGAAGCCGGGCGGTGGCGGCAGGCCGCGGAGCTGCGAAGGCGCGGCCCAGAAGTTGACGTCGCGGGAGGAAGAGGCGGCGGCGGCAGAGGAGGCGGAGGAGGCGGCGGAGGACGGCCGGCGCATGCGGTCAGTGGAGGGCTGGGCATCTGTTGCAGCGGCTGCAGCGGGTGCCCAAGCGGCGGCGGGCTGCTGCTGCTGCTGTCCCGGCTCCTGGACCTGGACCTGGCCGTGGCCCAGCAGGTCCAGCAGCTTGTGCAGCTTGGAGACCAGGGGGTCGTCCAGGGAGGAGGCGGAGGCGCGGCCCGTGGGCAGGGAGTGCGCCTTGTGGGGCGCCGCGCGCGGGTGGCCTGCCACGCCTGCCAGGGTTTGGTTGTCGGGGGCGCCGGTCCACGGCTTCTGCGGGGAGCCGCCGGTCGACGGAATAGCGGACGCAGGGCGGCGCGTGGTCTTGGGGGAGGAGCCCGGCACGGGGTCCGGCGCAGGGGCACGGGACGAGGGCAGGCCGCCGGAGGGGGAGGCGGCGGCGGCGGCGTCTCCATCGGCGCTGGTGCGCGAATTGGCGCCGGCGGGGACGGCCAGCGGCGGCGGCGGCCCCATGCGCGTGAGGCGCGCGGCGGCGGCAGCGGCGGCGCTGCTGCCTCCGCCGTCGGCGGCGATGGAGGCGGTGGCGCGGGGGGAGCCGGGGGGCGAGGCAGAGCCCGATCGGACGTCGGCGTCGGCAGCAGCCGCGTCTGCGACCTGGCGTCGGTGGGGAGACGCCGTCGGCGAGGTGCTGCCATCGTGCGGTTTGCCGTACGTGACAGCGGAGAGCCGGGAGCGCGCGGGCGGCGGGAACGCTGCCGCAGAGAGCGAGGGTGGCGCCGGCGGCGCATGGGCCAGCGGCGGCAGCAGCGTCCTGACGCTGCCGCCGGCAGGCACGGCCGCCGCTGCCGGCGATATCTGTAAGGCCTCGCCACCATCGCGGTTGTGCTGCTCGCCGGTGCTCACGCCGCCAGAGTACACGGTGCTCCCAGGGATGGCGGCTGACGCCACGGCCGTTGCTGGCGGCGGTGCGGACTGACTCAGCGACGCCCGGCGCGAGCCTGCGGACAGCGGCCGGGGGGACGTCGCTGGCCGATCGCCCGCCTCGCCGCCGTCGCCAACCTCGGCTGGCTGTGACAGCCGGCGGCGTGACGATGGCGCCGACGCCGGCCGAGAAGGCGACGGCAGCGCCGTTGCCAGGGCCCGCTGGGACGACGACGGAAGGCCAGCTCCCGCCAGCTGCTTTCGGCTGGCGCCCCAGCCCACCCCAGCCCCCAGCTGCTGCTGCTCCACCTTGGCCCGGTGCCAGTCCATCTGCCCGAGCCGCCGCACAAGCTGCGCCGCCACCTCGTGCTCCAACGCCTGCGCCGCCGCCGATGATGCCGTACCACCGCCATTGCCGCTGGCGTCATCCCCATCCGCTCCTTTCGAGCCCTTACCACCGGCCCGCCGCCGCCAAGGTAGGGCTGCCACGGCTTTCGCGACCGCCGCCGCCGCTGGCCGGCTCCACCGGCCGTGCGGCTGGGTGCTGCCGCCGCCGCCGGCACGTGTCTCCGGCAGGGCCTTCATGGGCAGGGCACGCAGCACGCCCTCCAGCTGCGGCGCGGAGTAGCGCTCACCGCCAACATCCACCACCATGGTCCTGAAGGGCCACGCGAACGACGAGCAGTCAGCAACAGGAGAGCGCGGATGGTGCTGGCAGGTCAGTAAGAGTGTGTCCAGCTCGCAAGACAGGCAAACGGGCCGAGTGACGGCAGCGGCAACCTTTCTTGTATTCCCACCTGTAGGCCGCTTCTGTGTTCCTGGCGGCCAGGAGCCTGGCCTTGAGCTGCTGCCGCAGGTTGGCGGCGGAGGCGAAGGACTCGGCCAGGCTGCGGCGCAGGCGTTCCATGCCGCCCTGGGGCCGCCCGCGGGCGGGCGTGAGGTGGCCGATGAGGCGCCACATGGCCTTGTTCTTGGGCGCACGGCGGAACAGGCGCTGCGGGGGTGAGGGGAGAGGCCGCGGGCAAAGGGTGCAGCAGGTGGTTCAGGCTGTTGGTCTCCTGGATGCATGACAGATGGCACCAGGGAGGACACCAGTGTGTGTCCAGAGAGTTAGACGGAGGGATTTGCCTTGCTTTTCATTTTGCGTCTCACCTGGCCGTACCACCTCATGATCTGGGCAATCTGCTGTGACGCTAGCGGTTCACCCTGGTTGGCCATCTGTGGGGTTGATGGGACGAGACAGGGTTTTGTGGAGCAAAGGTTCAGGCACGCACGCCGAAAAGCTCCATGGCGGTCAGCACTTCAACAGAGAGCATAGGGCCGTCAAAGGGTGCGCACTCTACTCGCAGGAGCTGTACGGCTATCCCGTTCAACCGCAGCCCTGCCCCTCCCCACCTTGAGCTCCGAAAAAGGGTATGCCAGGATGGCCATGACGAAGTTGGCCAGCGTGAACAGGAAGAACAGCGGGCAGCCCAGCACCACCAGCCAGGCCAGGAAGGTGTAGGCGCCGTTGGGCTGGCGGGCGGGCTGAGAGCGCAGGAAGGGTACCCAGGGTTAGGGGCATACAGTACACTTCCCTTGCACGCACCGTGCACGCACACTTGCTGAGGACGTGCCAATGTGACTGGGGCGCGTGATGACACCAGAAACAAGGTGTACGCGATACGCCTGAACATGTACGCCACTTACGTCTCGGATGGCGTCGATGACGGACGCGCTGTCCGCCTGTCCCGCGCCGTTTACAAAGTACTGCATGGCCCACGCCACCGCCTGGCCGGGCGTGCCCAGCCCCGGCACGCTGCCGCCCCACAGCACGCACAGCGCCATGCCCAGCGCCGCCAGCAGCGCCACCAGCACCACCAGGAAGTTGGCCAGGTCGGGCAGCATGCGCGCCAGCGTGCCGCTGATGACGGACAGGCGCGGCTGGAAGGACACGTGGTGCACCAGGCGCACCATCAGCAGCACCAGCACGATGCCCTGCGAGGCAAGGAAGGTGTGGCGCGCGGGGGAGGAGGAACGGGTTAACAATGATGAAAGGAAGGAGGGTGACTGGTCAACATGGATGAGAGGAAGGGGGAATGATGAGAGTACGTTAGGACCACACGTGGGGTGCACAGCGTCGGGCGAAGAACTGGGCGATATGGCGCCAGGTCACGGTGTGCGCAATTACGTTACGTGACAGCCGTACCTGGAGCATGCCGTACAGCACCCAGTAGTACGTCATGTGGTCCATCTGCTGGTACAGCTCCGCCACGGCCCGCAGCCCGCTGGCGTCCTCCGGCAGCGCCCACCGCCCGGCGGTACCCGGCAGCGGCAGCGCGCCACCGTCCAGTCCTGCCGTATTGCGCTTCAGCAGCCAGTACCGCGCCGGCGCATACCCCACGCTGTCGTACACGTCGTACCACGGCTGCATGGTGCCGGCGGGCGCCACGTGCAGCGCGTACACGAACAGCACGGCCAGGCAGGCGGCCATGAGGGCGGACAGGGCGCACTCGAAGACCAGCCAGAACAGCGTGACGCGCGGGCGGTACTTGCGGACCTGCGGACACGTATGCAGGTTGGCAGGTTCAAGGCACGGATTTGGGTGGGTTCGCAACCGGCAGCCGTGGCAATAAGCACTCCGATATTTCGCTTGCAGTTGACACTTTAACCTACCTTCATGCCATGCACTTCGACCACTTCATCTTCGTCTGCCGCCGCCATGGCAGCAGCAGCAGCACCGCCGCTGCCCGCAGCTACAAACCCGTTGCCGGCCGGCCCAGGCGACCGCGGGCTGAGCGGACCGTCCGACTCAAATGACGCTGAAGACCAAGTGCGGGACCCGCCGCCGCCAGGCCCCGCCGACAATACCATACTCCGTGACCACGTGACGCCGCCGCCGCCCAACGCTGCGCTGTCGTGCTGAGCCGCCCGGCCCTCCACGCCCTCCCCAAGGGCCCTCGGGCCATTTTCGTCCCCGCTGCCGCCTTTAGGCAGAAACCCCGCGCCGAGCGCAACCTCGTCAGCGGTGTCAGCATTGGGGGTTGGTAACCGCTCCTCCGACAGCCACCGCTGGGCGGTCGAGTCCGACGGTACGAACGGCCCGCTGCCGCTGTCGTACGACACGGCGGTTGGCTGCGAGGATGCCAACAGGTCGGGGTGCAGCGGCATGCCGTGCAGCTGTCGCTGGCTGCTGGGGCTGGTTGCGCCGCCCTTGGGCCCGCCGCCAGGGGTAGCAGGAGGCAAGGGAGTCGCCATCACTCGGTTGGACCGGCTGCGTGACAGGAAGGACCCGGACGAGGGGCGCTGCAGTGCGAGGAAGGAGTTGCGCCGGCTGGCGGCGGCGTGGCCGGGTGCGGCGCCGGGCACCACGCTGACGCCGCGGGCGGCCAGGTCGGCGGCGCGGGCGGCGGCGCGGGCGCGCTGGCGCTGCTCCCGGACGCTTGAGATGACGTCGTGTGCCGTGAAGGCGCAGTAGGCCGCCACCAGCACCACCAGCACCAGGTCGGGGGCCACGGACTTGGCGTCGCCGATCTGCAGAGGAGGGGCAGGTGGGGTGTTGGCAATGTGGTTGAATACGTTTCTTTGCATGTGGAAGGTCAGGCACTGTTTAGGCCGGGAGTATGGAGTGGTGGCCACCGCAGAGGTTGATGTGCACGAGGTTCTTACGGGCCCCTTCCCACCTTTGCGGACATGCGCCAGCTGACTGCCGGCAGGCCCTGCACCGCCAGGCGCGCGGTGATGGATCCCTCGCGCCCCCACGTGAAGGTGGCGCGCCACGTGCCGAACACGCGCAGCTCCGGACTGTACGACACCAGCCGCGCCGCCAGGCTGCGGGGTGCAGGAACGGCGCAAGCACAAGACGCCGGTCAGCGAGAGGCCATCAGCTTAATCCGAGTCCAAAGGGAGGGATGCAATGGCCAAGGCAAACATTCATTCCTTACGGGGAGGAACAGGTTGTGCTGCCTGGGTTCCCTACCTGGCAGTGGTGGCGGCGTCGAGGTACGCCCCCTCCGCCAGCGCCAGCAGCGCCTGCTGCACCCTCTTCTCCGTCATCACCGAGTCCAGCAACACCGGGTAGCCGTAGCCCACACCGCCCCCCGTACCAGCCCCGCCAGCGCCCTGGCCGTCGTCGAAGCCGGGCAGGTGCACGGGCGAGGGGAAGAAGCCGTACGGAACGCTGTTGGCGTTGACCTCGCCCGCCAGCGAGGAGTTGTCGTACCAGTCCGACACGTTGGGCGCCAGGTCAGCGCGGTACAGCTGCGAGCGGGCGTTGAAGACGGGATCCACGCCGATGCCGCGGGGGCTAGTGGACGAAGTTAGCGTCGAGGCGTTGGCGGTTGTGGCGGTTGTGTTGGTTGCGAAGATGTCCCTGGAGGAGATCTTGCTGTAGCCGGGCGCGCAGGGCGCGGCGAGTTTCAGCACCAGCCTGTCGGCTGCGGACTGGGTGTCGCAGCCGCCGTAGCGCTGCAGCAGCTGCTGCGAGGTGAGGCGCGTCTGGTGCAGGAACAAGCCCGCCAGCACGGTGGGGCCCGAGTGACCCACGGTTCGCAGCGGCGCAACGGCCTTGGCGTCGTCCAGGAGGTACTCCTTGTACGGCAGGGACTCGCCGTACAGTGTGTAGCCGTTGAAGGCGTCACCGCTGCTGCTGCTTGATGCCGAACCGGAGCCGCTAGAGTCGCCGGCGCCGAGTGCCTGCAGCACACGCTGCAGCAGGCCTCGCCGGCGGCTTGGCGCAGGGGTTGCCACCTGAGGCGGCGGCGGCGCTTGCGGCGGCGGCTGGCTAGCTGCTGTTCTGGCGGCGCCGCCGGTCATGTTGAATCGGAAGGCGATGCCCGCCCTGGACCCGCGCGCCTCCAGGCAGCCCTTGTACGCCTGCAGCTGCTCGGCGGTGACAGATGAGGAAGCACCGTCCAGGTCCAAGCCCTCGATGATGGTCTGCGGGCCAGGCCACACACGAGGCAGGTGAGTACAGCAACCATACAGTTACGCGGATGCCTTACCAAGGTACACATTTCTTCACGTCACACTCCAACAAAGGGGATCTCTCCCTGTCTTTGGGGCCCCCACCTGCGTGGTCAGCCGCGCCAGGCTGGTCTGGTCCTCAGTGGCCGCCAGCACGGCGCGCAGCAGCGTGGCGGCCGCCTCCGCCGCCGCACTGTTTGCGCTCTGCTGTGCCAGCGTGCGGTCCACCAGCTCCAGCAGCTGCTGCGTGCGGGCCGTGGCGTTGGACAGGGCCAAGGTGGCGTAGGTCTGCAGGGGAGGGGAGAGGTGGCATGCAAACAGGTGTGGGTCACGAGGGGGCCTCGGCGTAAGCGACGCAGCCCACACGGTGGCGCCAGGCAGCGCAGATGAGGTTGGGGCCATATGAGGATAGCGGCAGCGGCAAACATCGCCGACCGACCTGCATCTCCTTGTACGCTGCCGCCGCGGCGTCGTCAGTCGCGTCGAACTTGTCCCCGATGTCGCCCACGGCCTCGCCCGCCGCCGCCGCCGCCGCCAGCAGCGACGCCGCCAGGTCCTCCAGCGTCGCGACGGCGCCCGCCATCGCCGCCACCGCCACCGCCTCCACGTCGACCAGCGGCGTCGCGCACGTGACGCTCGGCGGCGACACCGCCACCACCGCGCCGAACCCGCCGCCGCCGCCAGCGCTGCCGCCGGTGACATTCGCCAGCGCCGCCATGCTGGTGATCAGGCCGGCGGCGGCGGCGCCGCAGGAGGTCTCTTGCAGCAGCCTGGGCCTGACGCGCAGCACGAGCGGCGACGCTGCCTGCCCTTGCCACCCGCCGCCGGCGCGTTGCAGAGCCGTCTCCAGCGCCGTCAGCTGGCGGGTGTGCTGGTCGAGCCGGGCATTCGCCGCCGCTGCCATCGCCATAATGGAGCCGTGCAGCGCAAGTACAGTGTCGGCGGCGGAGGCGGGCGCAGCGGGCGAGCGCTGTTGCGCCTCGCGCTTCTGCCACACCCGTATTGCCTCCACAAGAGCCTGAGGGTCTTGCAACTCCGCCGGACCCAACGGGGGGAGTGGAAGGGCCACATCATACGCTGCGGCCTCCCGGACCACAGTTCTCCTGCGCAGCACCAGGTTGCCGCCGCCGCTGCCGGCACTGCTTCTCCCTGCCCCGCTGCGGCCGGCAACGGTTGCAAGTTCAGCGTCGACTTGATGACGTGTGGACACGGCCATGCAGCGCTCCGGCGCCGCCCACCAGCCCAGCTGCGCCGCCAAGCGGGGTGCGGGGCAGTCGCTGCCGCCCACCGCAAGACCGCCAACTCCCACAACACCCGCGTCCGCATCGGGCCCCAAGCCTGCTAGCACCAGGTGCTTTTGCTGCTGCTCCTGCCCGCTCAAGCCCTTGTCCCGCTTCCTGGTCAGCAGCTGTCGCTGGTCAGGCCTGGCCGCTGCCCCGTCGGGGGCGTTCTGGCCACATGACCGCTGCTGCAGCGGCCGGCGTTGCAAGGGGCCGCCGCCATCGCCGCCGCCCCGCCGCCCTGCCCAGTGTCTGGGGTGCTGCTGCTGCTGTGCCAGGTACCTCCGCCGGGCGCCGGAGGGTGTGCTGGTGGCAGCAATTGAGGAGGCGGCGGGTGCCACCCCCACCAGCACGGACAGCGTGACGTTGAGGGTGGCGCTGAGGTCCGCGTAGTGGTCTGGGCCCACGCCGCCGCCCTCGGAGGTGCGGTTGAACGCCACAGCCAGGATCTGCGACACAGCGGATATATAGACCCGTGAGCATGCAAAAAGATAGGAACAGTCAAGAGCGTAGTTACCGTAGGTCTGTATGGATACCACCGTTGTGAGTGCAAACGGGTTGTGAGTGCAAACGGGTAGTACTGGTGGTCCCGTATCGCTGTCCGGGCTCTCATACCTGTACCGCCGTAATGTTGCACTCCCTGACACGTGTCAGATTGACGCCTAGCAAGGGCAGGTAGGCTGCCGCCAGCTGAGCCCGGAGGGTGGCGTTGGTGGTGAGGTCGGCGGCCAGCTGCTCGGCGGCGGCGGCGGCGGCGGCCAGTAACGCCTGCGTGGCCTCGTCGCGTGGGCTTGGCGGCGGCAGGGGCAGCGCAGGGGCCGTGAGGCCCGGCGGGGGAGAGGGACCGGACCGCGGGGTTGGCGATGGCGGCGGTGCGCGGGGCGGGAGGGAGGGCGGGGTGGAAGGAGGCGAAGGCACGGCGGGGCTTGAGGGCTCGGTGGAGGCTGGGGAAGCGGGGGGGTCCGTGGGGGTGGATGTGGGAGAAGAGGGGTTGGCCGAGGAGGGCGGCAAGGGCGGGGAGGGCGCCGGAGGAGGGAAGGGGAGTGACGGGAGGGCGGCCGCGAAGGCGAAGGATAGCAGCAGCGTGGAGCGCTCCTCCACGGTGATGGAAAGGAGGAGGGAGGCGGAGTTGCCGCTGATGTCTGACACCGTGTACCTGTAATGTGGGTGGGGGCAGGTAAACAGTGAGGGCAGGTCCGTCTGTACTTGGACAAGACAGTTGCAACTGCTGTGCACACCAGCCGTACAGGGCCTCCTATCGACCTTTCCGCTGCACTGCTGGCGCCCTGAAGGCCCATGCTGCCACTGGATGTGCCGGGCCGCACCTGAGGTTATACTCCCCAGGCGCACAGGTGCCCGCCGTGATCGCCTCGGCGCTGCACTTGGGGCAGGAGGAGGCGGTGTCGGCCGCGCCATCCTCGTCTGCCTGAGCGTCCTCAGCACTCGTGGCCGGACAGACCGGTGCAACCTGAGGACAGTAATGGCGGCGACAATGCAGCCTGGTTACAGCGACTCGGGCTCGCTGGTTGCGGGAAGATAGCCGCTATGACGAGAGGCGACAGTGCTTTGCAGCATCATGCGGCCATTTATGACAAGCTCAACCCACCGTGATGTAGGCTGAGAGGTCGCCTTCCAATGCGTCCACAGCCACGGCGCAGCAGCCTGACAAACTGCCCACAGTCGCGCAGGGCAGCAGCGAGTACAGCGCCTTGCTGCCGTACGGCAGGACCAGCTTGACGCCGCTGTCGTACAGAGGTCCGCCCGTGCCGTTGACAATTGCTGCACGAGCGGTAACATTGGTCAACGCGTTGACTGTGACGCGTTGACCAAGGTCAACGACCCGTGGGTCGCTGCCGTTGACCAGCAGCAACACAGGCACGTGCGACCGCGCCTCCGCCAGCGCGGCGTCGCCCGCAACCGCTTGTACGGCAGCCCGTACGTTGCAGTCAACGGCGCTGCACGTGTCGTCGCTGCACTGCGTCTGACCCGGGGGACACGGGTCTGCTATGATGACGTCACGGCTGGCGGCTGCGCGCGGGGTCTTGGCCCACTTGTCGAACACCACGTACAGGATGGTCTGGCGGGCGCCAACTGCAAAACACAAAGCAAAATATATGGCACGGCGGTCAGGTTTAGATGACATAAAGACGGAGTGGAGGACATAAAATGGTCAGTGCTCCATCGCGTAGCAACCGCCACGATGGACGTCATAGCGGGGCAGAGGGGTACCCGTCTCAGGGTGACGAGTCCCACGTTCCCATGTGTAGCCGCGGCACAGCCCACCTTCCGCCTTGGGGTCGACGCAGCTGGCCACGCCCTTCTTCCAGTACTCGTGTCCCACGCACTCCACGCCGTTGAGGTAGCATGCGTCGGGAGGGCACACGTACACCTGGGGCACGGCATAGGCGCGACAACACAGAACGAGGTCAAGGGAAGACCCTACCACGACCCTTGCGCCACGTCCTTCCGCGGCTCACACGTCTTGCTGTAACACACATAATGAGTTGGCATTTACAAGCGTCAGCGGGCGGCGCACCTGGTCCGAGATGTTGGCCCCCAGGCGGTTGGTTGCGTACACGCCCGGGTCGCACGGCGCCGCCGCCAGCGCGGGCTGGCCCTCCGCGCATGCCGCGTAGGTCATGCCACGTGGCAGCACCACCGTGCCCTGCACCTCGTCGCGCGACAGCAGCGTGAGCGTGGGGGAGTCGGCGGCGGCTGTGGTGGTGCTGGTGGTCGAGGAGCTGCTTGTTGTGCCCCCACTGGAGGTGGCTGTGGTGTTGCCCGAGGAACTGGTAGAGGAGGTAGCCGAGCTGATGGACGGAATACCGCATTGGCCGTCTGCGCAGCAGGACAAGTCATGCACAGCGCACATACGTGTTGCGGTTGTATACAGGCCAGAAAGTAGTCATCGTTGCTGTTGCAGGAGACCGCCTTGAATTGTTGACCATGACTGAGACCATGCATGACAGTGTGTGACCCTCAGACGCCTTCCATACTGCCCAGCCCCCTGAATACCCAACCGCTCACCCACTCCCGCTTTCGTTTCCCCACCAAACCCGCACTCACCCACGGAACAGGTCAGGTCGCCGCACACCACCTCCTCCGGCGGGCACACCCGCACCAGCCGCACCACGGTGGCCGCCAGGCCCCCCGTGTCCACCACAGTAAAGGTGATGGGGTACTCCCCCGCCACCCGGGGCTTCACGCCGCAGGCGCTCAGGCCCCCGCCCGCGCCCGCGAACACCGCCCCGCACGCCCGCACCAGCGGCGTGATCGCCCCGTCCTCGGCGTCCTGGGCCAGGGCCCCTGGGTCGCACAGGTCGGTGATGGCGGACCGGGGGGTGCAGGGCAGGTAGGCGGCGTCGGGGCCAGCGGTGAACGCCACCAGGGGCTCACCCTGCAGAGTCAGCACCGGGGGCGTGTTGAAGCTGCTGCTGCTGCTGCTGGCGGTGCTGCTGCTGCGGCTGCTGCCAGAGGACCGGGTGGAGGTGGTTTTGGAGGTGGTTGTGGTGGGGACCTGCGCCACACCGCAGATGCCCTCCTCGGAGCAGGCGGCGACGCCGTCGGCGGTTTCGGAGGGCTCGCAGCGGCGCTCCCCCGCGGGGCAGGCCACCAGCACGCGGCGGAAGGCCAGCTGGCGGTTGCCGGCCGAGTCGGCGGCCAGGTAGGTGATGAGGTAGGGGGCGTCCAGGGCACGTGGCACGCGGGTGTCCAGCGGCGGCTGGCCCTGGGGCAGCGTGCGCACCACCGCCACCGTGCCGTCCACGTCGTCCGTGGCCCTGGGGGGTGGGGTCGTGGGGAGGAGGGCACGTGCATGTTGTCGTGAGGGGCGGCGCACGGGGAGTGCTATTGTGCCGAAAGCGTCGGAGCAAGCCAGCGCCGGGGAAGAAGCGCGGCATACGCACTGGCTGCGGCGGGTCAAAGGACAGCTGCACATGGAGGAAAGGGCAAGGGAAGTACAGGGGAGCTCATGGCCGCAAGGCAAGCACTCACGTTGCGCCCGGGTCCACGAATTCGGTGTTGACCGGCACGGTGGTGATGATGCCGAACGAGGGGTTGTCGCCCGTCGTCCTGTACGGCGTGTCGGACTGGGAGTACCGCAGTACGGTGATGGTTGGCGGCGTCACGTCCTTGACGGCGGCCGAGCGGATGGTCTGCGGGCCGACAGCGGGCGGCATGCGTTCTTCAGGTGGTGGTACGGGTTCGGAGCAGCGACCCTCCATTTCCCCGTAGGCAAGCCCGCGCGATGCCCACACGTACGACACACCTCGCGGTACCCAGTGCGCAATGCCGTCAGTCGCAACCCACCTGCGCCGTGCCGTCGGCTGAGCTGCCGAAGCCGAGCCGCGAGGCGCTGCAGCTGCCTGCGGCACCATAGTGAACAGGGACCCCTAGTTCAACACCGTCACAAAATAGTCTTCACCGAACACAGTGGCTTGATCGTGTTCTCCCAGCCCTTCTAGGCGCGTGTCTGGTCGTGCAAAAGGCCATGAACAAATCACCCATTTTGCAGCCCATCAGAAGCCCCCTTACACCTTCGTCAGCCCCTCCCCTGCCAGCCTCACCCGCCAGGCTGCATTCCCCCGTGCTGGGGCACGTGGCCTCCCCCTGCTCCTGGCACTTGTCGTACACCGTGACCCGCCGTACGACCGGCGCCGCCGCGAAGCCGAAGGCGTCGGCGCAGCCGTACAGCACGGTGGCGGGCGCGCCCGGCGGCGTGGCGGCTGCCGTACCGAGCGGCAGGCCCAGCACCAGCATGTCGGCGATGTTGCCCTCCACGCTGTCGGTGCACGTGGCGCCAAGGTCCTGCCGGCAAGGGAGTGCGGTATATGATTACTACAGACTCTCCACGATGACTCCCCTGGTTGGCATAAAAGGTTGTCATGGACGTACTGCAACACATGCGGTAGCATTTGCACGCAGAGTTGCAAAATACGGTTCGGGCCTTATGGCTACACCTCCAACAGCTGCTGGTGAGGCTCTCCTTCATACCGGTAGGCAATACCACGTCACACCGTCGCCCACCTGATAGCTGGACAGCACGTCCACCGTCACCTCGGCCGGCCCCACCAGCCGCAGCACCGGCGGGTTGGTATCCGGCGGCGTGGCGGCAGCAGCGGCGTCCGCAGGCACCTCCCGCCCGACGGAGGCAGAGGACAGCAGGGAGGCGGCGGCGCCGGCAGGCAGCTGCCGTGCGACCGCTGGAGCCGCCAGCGCCGCCGCAACCTGCGCCGCTGTAGCACGTGACACCTGCATCGGGGGAGAGGACGGCGGTCAGCTAAGCCAGACATGCTAGCCGTACCAACTCCCCGCAAGGTGGTTATGCTAGTTGTAAGCGGACGTATATGAGCATACCCTCGATCTTGCGGACACCATCTGTGACTGACGCGCACGTCCAGGAGTAATCCCTGCGGACTTGCTCCTTGCCGCCCCTGAGACATGCCCAATCAAACACGCACGCACCTGTATGTACATGAGCACCTCCCCGCTCGTGCTGCCGCTGGTGCTGTTGCCCGACAACCGCCGCACCGCCGCACGGGCCGCAGCGCGGGGCGCGGGGCCTGTCCCGGCCGCGGCCGCAAGGGCCTCACTCAAGGCGGACGCGTAGGCGGCCTGAGGCACAAGGCAGCAGATACTTTCAGCCATGGGCCCCACCTGATGTCCATGAATTAGGCACTTGCGCGCTTCCACTTCTTACTGTGCGATGCAAAAGGCTGTAATCCGGGTTGCTTACCTGCACTGAGGTGCTGAGCGCCAGGCCTGGTGTGGCGCTGATGGCAGCTGCCGGCACCCGCGTGACCAGGACCACGGCGTGCAGCACGGGTATGACTGCAGTGCCTCCGAAACCCAGCTCCCCCGCCACTGCCTCCACACGCATGATGGGGGGCGGCGGTGCGGCGGGAGGCGGGGGGCGGAGGAGGCTGAGGGGAGACGGCGGGGGCGACGGCGGCGGGGGAGGTGGAGGCGGCAGAGGCAGGGGTGGAGGTGGCGGGGGCGAGGGGCGGGGCGAGGGAGGAGGCGAGGGCGCGGGAGAGGGCGGAGCGGGGGAGGGCGGGCGGGGCAGGGGAGGGGACGGCTGAGGGGAGGGAGGGGAAGGGAGGGG
>VFQN01004054.1_pt1 | contig 19863 bp, 15 predicted proteins | sample 3512371 | NCBI WGS metagenome assembly VFQN01 (sample SAMN10412370, study PRJNA504923) | tailings metagenome | isolation source: Replicate 2 from Balatoc abandoned mine | place: Philippines: Itogon, Benguet | collected 2017-08-28
CTCACGCCATGGGCTGGGGTTCTGGCGCCCCTCCGGGGCTTGGTTTGCGGCCCCTTCCGGGGCGCGGGTTCGGTGGGTGGGGGTGGGGCATAAATGGATAGCCTGTCCCCGTATTGGGGGGATCGGGTTCGATATCCGGATGGATCACGTCGCGGGCATGCCGTGCGGTGCGCGGGTTCTGGCCGCCCCTCCGGGGCTCGTTTCGTTTTACGGGCCTGCGTACCCATGGCTCACGCCATGGGCTGGGGTTCTGGCGCCGCTCCGCGGCTTGGTTTGCGGCCCCTCCCGAGGCGCGGGTTCGGTGGGGGGGATGGGGCATCGACGGATAGCCTGTCCCCGTATTGAGGTTCTCGCCGCCCCTCTGGGGCTCGTTTCGTTTTACGGGTCCGCGGACCCATGGCTCACGCCATGGGCTAGGGTTCTGGCGCCCCTCCGGGGCTTGGTTTGCGGCCCCTCCGGGGGCGCGGGTTCGGTGGGGGGGATGGGGCATCGACGGATAGCCTGTCCCCGTGTTGGGGGGATCGGGTTCGATATCGGGATGGATCACCTCGCGGGCATGCCGTGCGGTGCGCGGGTTCTCGCCGCCCCTCCGGGGCTCGTTTCTTTTTACGGGCCCGCGGACCCATGGCTCACGCCATGGGCTGGGGTTCTGGCGCCGCTCCGCGGCTTGGTTTGCGGCCCCTCCCGAGGCGCGGGTTCGGTGGGGGGGATGGGGCATCGACGGATAGCCTGTCCCCGTATTGAGGTTCTCGCCGCCCCTCTGGGGCTCGGTTCGTTATACGGGCCTGCGGACCCATGGCTCACGCCATGGGCTGGGGTTCTGGCGCCCCTCCGGGGCTTGGTTTGCGGCCCCTCCGGGGGCGCGGGTTCGGTGGGGGGGATGGGGCATCGACGGATAGCCTGTCCCCGTGTTGGGGGGATCGGGTTCGATATCGGGATGGATCACCTCGCGGGCATGCCGTGCGGTGCGCGGGTTCTCGCCGCCCCTCCGGGGCTCGTTTCTTTTTACGGGCCCGCGGACCCATGGCTCACGCCATGGGCTGGGGTTCTGGCGCCGCTCCGCGGCTTGGTTTGCGGCCCCTCCGGGGGCGCGGGTTCGGTGGGGGGGGGATGGGGCATAGACGGATAGCCTGTCCCCGTATTGGGGTTCTGGCGCCCCTCCGGGGCTTGGTTTGCGGCCCCTTCCGGGGCGCGGGTTGGGGTGGGGACGGCGGGTGGGGGTGGGGGTGGGGGGGTGAGCAGGGGGTGAGCAGGGGGTGTGATGTTGGGTGCGTTGCAACTTCGGGGCGGTTGGGCAGGATGTGCGGACGGATGATCAGCCTTGCGGAGCATGGTGGCGGGGCGTCGGACCCTGATTTGGCGAGCCAGGTGGCGGAGTTCTTTTCTCCGACCGGCCCGTTGGCGCGTGCGCGGAACTTCGAGTATCGGCCGCAGCAGCAGGCGATGGCGGTGGCGGTGGCGCGCGCGCTGGAGAACGGGGGGCACCTGGCGGTCGAGGCAGGCACGGGTGTGGGGAAGAGCCTGGCCTACCTGGTGCCGTCGATTCTCCACGCGGTGGCTCACCAGAAGAAGGCGGTCATCTGCACCCACACCATCAACCTTCAGGAGCAGCTGACGGAGAAGGACCTGCCGATGCTCGCTCAGGTGCTTCCGGTGCGGTTCGAGTACCAGATGCTCAAGGGGCGCTCGAACTACCTGTGCCGGCGCCGGCTGCACCGGGCGATGCAACAGGCCGACTCGCTCTTCACCTCGCCGGAGCACGAGGAACTCCGGCGGATCCACGCCTGGGCGGCCACCACCGCGGACGGGACACTGTCGGATTTCGAGGTGGAACCGGACGCCAAGGTCTGGTCGCACGTGTGTTCCGAACGCGGGCTCTGCTCGCCGAAGGTGTGCGGGTTTCCCAGTGATTTCGCCAAGGACCACGGCGTCTGTTTCTTTCAGAAGGCGCGGCAGCGGATTCTGTCGGCGGACGTGCTGGTTCTGAATCACACGCTGTTCTTCACCCTGCTGGCCGGGGTGGAGGAGTCGCAGGAGGGCGGGGTGCTGTTTCGGAACGACTTCGTGGTGTTCGACGAGGCGCACACCGTGGAGCAGGTGGCATCGCGGCACATGGGGTTGAGCGTCTCGAGCGGCCAGTTCCGGTTCGCGCTGAACCGGCTTTGGAATCCGCGGACCCAGAAGGGGTTGCTGGCGACGCTGCGCGAAGGGGACGCGGTGAAGCTGGTTTCCAGTGCGATGGGGGAGGGGGACCGGTTTTTCGAGGCGGTCGAGACGGCCTGCGAGGCGTTGGCGTCGGAGGTGAAGGCGGGTTCGGTGGGTGGCGGCGGTGCTGTGGCGGGGCGCGGGGAGGAGGCACGGGAGGAACGATCAGGACGGAGGCCGTGGACGGAGTTGCGGATCCGGCGTCCGGAACTGGTTTCGGACAACGTGACCCTTCCGTTGCAGCGGTTGCGGGAGGTGATGAGCGATCTGATCAAGCGGAGCGAGGATTCGGAGACCGGGCAGGAGTTGATGGACTGCAACCGGCGGTTGGCGGAGGTGCGCGATCAGATTGCGGAGTTCCTGAAGCAGGATTTCACCGATCACGTGTACTGGGTGGAGCGTTCGGGAAAGGCGCAGCGGAACCTGACCCTGAGCGGGGCGCCGGTGGATGTGGCGCCGTACCTGCGGCGGAGGCTGTTCGAGAGCGGCACCTCGGTGATCATGACCAGCGCGACGCTGGCGACGGCGGTGGCGAAGGGCGCGACGGGCGGGGCGGGGAAGACGGGGCCCGGGGTAGTGGAGGGGCGGGACGCGGCGGGGGGTGCCACGGGGCGGCGCGGCGCGGCGGGTGGCACGGGTGGGACAGGCGCGGGGGATGCGGCGGTGGGTTTGGCGTATTTCAAACGGCGGCTCGGGGCGGAGGCGGCGGAGGGGCTGCAATTGGGGTCGCCGTACGATTTTGAACGTCAGATGCGGGTGTTTGTGGCGAACAAGATGCCGGACCCGCGGGATCCGTCGTATCGCGACGAGCTGCGGCGGTGGATCGAGCATTTCGTGCGGAAGACCCACGGGAAGGCGTTTGTGTTGTTCACCAACACGCGGCTGATGCAGGAGCTGGGGGAACGGATGGCGGGTTTCTTCGACGGGCTGGGCATTCAATGTTTCGTGCAGGGCACGGGCACGCCGCGGTCGACGATGCTGGAGCGGTTCAAGGAGGACGTGGACTCGGTGTTGTTCGGGACGGAGAGTTTCTGGCAGGGGGTGGACGTGCCGGGTGAGGCGTTGAGCAATGTGATCATCACGCGGCTGCCGTTTGCGGTGCCGGACCATCCGTTGATCGAGGCGCGGATCGAGGCGATCGAGGCGCGCGGGGGCAACGCGTTCAGCGAATACACGCTGCCCGAGGCGGTGTTGAAGTTCCGTCAGGGCGTGGGCCGGCTGATCCGGACGCAGAACGATTCCGGGATCGTGGTGGTTCTGGACAACCGGGTGCTGACGAAGCGGTACGGCCGGGCGTTCCTGGACGCGATTCCGCGGTGCCCGGTCGAGGTGGTGTAGGGCCAGGGCGGCGGGCTGCGCCGTGGTCTGGGACGGCTATGGCTGCGGCTGGGTGCGGGTGGTGCGGCGGCGGGCGTGGAGGAGGAAGCCGGCGCCGAGGAGGAGGAGGGAGGTGGTGGCGGGTTCGGGGACGGTGACCACGAACGCCTGGATGCCCTGGTTGGCGCTCATGGCGTAGAGGAAGGCGGAGTCGCCGAAGGTGGGGCCCCAGGTGACGGCGCCGACGCCGTTGGCGTTGGCGGCGAGGGTTCCGGAGGTGTTGTTGACCGTGGCCAGGAGCTGGAGGTTGGCGAGGTCGGTGGCGTCGTAGATCCGGACCGCGGCGCTGACGCTGTCGACGCTGGCGAAGAGGGGGACGCCGGCGATGACGGTGTAGGCGATGAAACGTTCGCTGATGGCGGTGGGTGTGGGGCTGGCGACGAGGGAGCCGGAGGTGTCGGTGAAATCGGTGACGCGGAACGGGGTGGTGCCCTGGGCGCCGATGAGGGTGTCATCGTCGACGAAGGTCAGGCCGAGCCGGTATTCACCGGCGGCGGTGCCGTCGACGGCGATGAGGGAGCCGGAGCTGAGGGCGGGGTTGATGATGGCGAAGCCGGAGGTGCCGGTGCCGCTGGCGGCGATGCGGGTGTCGGCGCCGGAGCCGAAGACGGCGAAGGAATCGCCGAGCCTGGGGGCGCCGGGGTTGGCGTCGTAGACGGTGGTGGGAGCGGCGGCGTTGTCAGCCCAGCGGTAGACCTTGAAGTTGGCGGTGGCGGAGGTGGTGAGGTTGCCGACGTAGACGGCGCCGTCGGCGCCGACCCCGACCATGTTGGCGGCGAAGGTGCCGCCGGAGATGCCGGAGACATTGAGGCCGCCGAGGTCGGTGCCGGTGATCGGGGACAGCCGGCGGACGTTGACGCCGCCCTGACGGCTGACGAGGTAGAGTTCGCCGTTTCCGTAGGCGAGTCCGCGTTCGAGGTTGCCGGTTCCCAGATAGGAATAGCCGCCTTCACCCGGGGCGAACCAGCCGTCGCCGCTTCCGAAGGAGGAGAGCGGGGAGACGATGATGTTGGCGGAGGCGGTGGAGCAGGCGGCCAGGGCGGAGAGAGCGAGGCCGCGGGCGAGCTGGCGGGTCTTCATGGCGGGGGAACCGTTGCGGCGGAAATGACACGCCGGCCGTCGAAGCGCGTCAAGTCCCGGGACGGCGGCCGGGTTGGGGGGTGGCGGAGGCGGTGCGGGTGGCGGTGTACACCCGGGGCGGTCTTGGGCAGTGTCCGGGGCCACGACGATGCCGAAGACCGCCCAGCGATTGAACGTATTCACCGAGTCGGTGATCCGGGGAATGACCCGGATTGCGAACCGGCACGGGGCCATCAATCTGGCCCAGGGATTCCCGGACTTCGATCCCCCGGAGGTGTTGCTGGAGGCGTTGGAGCGGGCGGCGCGCGGGCCGCACCACCAGTATGCGGTCACCTGGGGGGCGCCGCGGTTTCGCGAGGCCCTGGCGCGGAAGATCGGGCGGTTCAGCGGGCGGGCGGTGGATCCGGACACGGAGCTGGTGGTCACCTGTGGCGGGACCGAGGCGATGATGGTGGCGATGATGACGGTCTGTGATCCCGGGGATCGGGTGATTGTGTTCTCGCCGTTCTATGAGAACTACGCGGCCGACGCGATCCTGTCGGGGGCGGAGCCGGTGTATGTGCCGTTGCGGCCGCCGGATTTCGGTTTTGACGAGCGGGAACTCGAGCGGGCGTTCGCCTGCGGGCCGAAGGCGATCGTGGTGTGCAACCCCTCGAATCCGTCGGGCAAGGTGTTCACCCGTGCGGAGCTGGAGGTGATCGGGCGGCTCGCGGAGCGTCACGACGTGTTCGTGATCACCGATGAGGTGTACGAGCACATCGTCTATGCGCCGCACGAGCATGTGTCGTTCGCGACGCTGCCGGGGATGTTCGAGCGGACCCTGACGTGCAATTCGTTGTCGAAGACCTATTCGATCACCGGCTGGCGGCTGGGCTACGTGCATGCGGCGCCGGCGGTGATTGCGCAGGCGAGGAAGGTCCATGATTTCCTGACCATCGGGGCGGCGGCGCCGATCCAGGAGGCGGCGGTGGCGGCGCTGGAGCTGCCGGACTCCTATTACGCCGGGTTCTTGGAGGGGTACCGGTCGCGGCGGGAGGTGTTTCTCGGGCACCTGCGGGCGACGGGGCTTCCGTTCACCGAGCCGCAGGGGGCGTATTATGTCCTGGTGGACATCGGGGGTCTCGGGTTCGCCACCGACACCGAGGCGGCGGAGTGGATGGCCCGGGAGGTGGGGGTGGCGGGCGTGCCGGGGTCCAGTTTCTTCCGGGAGCCGGTGAACCACCTGGTGCGATTCCACTTCGCCAAGCGCGAGCAGACGCTGAACGCGGCGGGGGAACGGTTGCGCCGGTTGGGCGGTCCGGGGTTCCGGCCGGGCTCGGCGGGTCAGGGTTCGACCCGGTAGAGGTGGGTGCGGGACCGGAGGATGAGGGCGTTGTCGAGGACCGCCGGGGACGCCATGAAGCCGTCGCCGAGGCTGTTCTCCGCCAGCTTCCGGTACTCGCGGGACGCGGCGATGACGGCGGTGCGGCCCTCCTCGCTGAAGAAGTAGATGCGACCGTCGGCGAGGATGGGGGAGGCGGAGTGGTTGCCGCCGACGCGTTCGTTCCAGAGGGCTTCGCCGGTGCGGGCGTCCCAGCAGGTGGCGACGCCGCCGTCCTCGATGCCGAAGAGCAGGCCGTCGTGGAGGAGGAGGGACGGTTTCTTGGGGATGCTGCGTTTGCTGCGCCAGACGACCTGGAGTTGGGAGGTGGCGTTGGAGTCCTGGGGAGCGTTGGCGTCGAGGGATTCGCCTTTCCGGCCGGGGCGGATGGCGAGCAACTGGCCCTGGGAGAAGCCGGTGGGGACGAAGACGAGGCCGAGCCCGTGGAGGGGGCGGGTGCTGGCGGAATGGTTCTGGCGTTCGTCGACGCGCCACAACTCGGCGCCGGTGGCGGGTTCGTAGGCGTAGGTGGCCTTGGCGCCCTGGCTCAGCAGCGTGGCGACGCCGTCGATCATGGCGATGTGCGGCGTGGCGTAGGCCTTGCGGAAATCGCCTTCGACCATCGGCTTGCCGTCGGGGCCGAGGTCCTGGAAGTCGACGGAGCGATCGACCTTCCAGACGGTTTTGCCGGTGTGCTTGTCGAGGGCGACGAGGTACTGGTGGTCGCTGCCGTCGAAGTGCATGACCAGGAGGTCGCCGTGGAGGATGGGGGAGGAACCCGAGCCGCGGTAGTGGTTGCAGACGAAGTCGCGGCGTTCCCAGAGAACCTTGCCGGAATCGGCGTCGACGGCGGCGGTGCCGGGGGAGCCGAAGGTGACGTAGACACGGTTCGCCTCGAGGACCGGGGTGGGCGACGCGTAGCTGTTGAACTTGTGGCAGAACTGCGGCGAGGCGACGTCGAACAACTTCCGGTCCTGCTCGACCCGGCCGGTGGCGGCGTCGACGGCGAGGATGGACAATTCCCGGCCGTCCTCGGTGGCGGTGGCGATCCAGATGCGGTTTCCCCAGATCACCGGCGAGGCCCAGCCGCGGCCGTGGATGGGGGTTTTCCAGCGGATGTTGCGGTCCTCGGACCATTCGACCGGCGGGCTGGCATTGCGGGCGACGCCGTCACCCTCGGGTCCGCGGAACTGGTGCCAGTGGGCGGCGGGGGCGGAGGCCGCGCCGAGGAAGGCGAGGACGAGGGCGAGAGGCAGGCGGAGCCGGTGCATGGCGGTGACGTTGCGCGGCGGGGAACCGGCTGCCAAGCCCACAGGCGGCGTCCCCGTTGTCCGCGACACGACCGGTCGCGGATCAGAGATCGGGGATCGGGGATCGGGATCCTAATCCGTCAGGTCGGGGTCGGGGATGGAGCCGGCGGGTGGGCGGGGCGGGCGGGGGCGGTCGCCGAAGAGGGCGGTTCCGATGCGGACGAGGGTTGAGCCCTCCTCGATGGCGACCTCGAAGTCGCCGCTCATGCCCATGCTGAGGGTGGGGAGTGGGGCGCCGAGGACCTGTTCCCCCTCGCGGGCCAGTTCGCGGCAGCGACGGAAGACGGGGCGGACCGTTTCGGGGACGCGCGCGTAGGGGGCCATGCACATGAGGCCGTGGATTTCGAGGCGGCGGAGGGCGTTGAGGGCGGGCAGTTCGGCGAGGAACTGGGCGGGGCGGTAGCCGAACTTGGTGGATTCGCCGGCGACATTGACCTCGATGAGGATGCGGACCGTCCGGGACGCGGCATCGGCGCGGCGGTTCAGTTCCTCGGCCAGGCGGAGGCTGTCGACGCCGTGGATCATTTCGAAGGCGGGGACGGCGTCCCTGGCCTTGTTGGTCTGGAGGTGGCCGATGAGGTGCCAGCGGAGGTGCGGTGGGCAGAGGGGGATTTTGGCGCGGGCCTCCTGGACCCGGTTTTCCCCGAAGAGGCGGACCCCGAGGTCGGCCATGGCACGGACCGATTCCGGGGGGTGATTCTTGCTGACGGCCATCAGTTCGACCGAGGCGGGGTCGCGTCCGGCGCGGGTGCAGGCCTCAAGGATGCGGCGCTGGATTTGTTCCAGGTTGGCGGCAAAGTCCACGGGCACAGGCTAGCGAGGGACGCGTTGGGCGAGAACCGCGAAACTCGCGGGCTGGCGGCGGCGCGATCCGGACCGAACCCGAATCCGAACCCGAATCCGAACAGGAACCCCGTCCCCATCCCTTTCGAATCCATGGCACAGCGACATTGGTTGGTGAAACAGGAGCCCTCGGACTACGCGTGGAGCCTTTTCGAGAAGGAAGGGCGCACGGTGTGGACGGGGGTGCGGAACTTTGCGGCCCGGCTGCATCTGCGGGGCATGTCGGTGGGGGACCTGGTGGCGTACTACCACAGCGGCGAGGGCAAGGAGGTGGTCGGGGTGGCGCGGGTGGCGAAGGCGGCGTATCCGGACCCGACGGCGGAGGAGGGGGATTGGTCGTGCGTGGATCTGGTTCCGGTGCGTGCGTTGAAGGCGCCGGTGACGTTGGCGGTGATCAAGGCGGACCCGGTGCTGAAGGAGATGCCGCTGGTGCGGCAGTCGCGGCTTTCGGTCATGCCGGTGACTGCCGGGCAGTTCGAGCGGTTGCTGGAGCTGGGCGGGGTGAGCGGCCGGCTCTGAGCGGGGTTGGTCAGGGTGCGGCGATTTCGGCGCCGTTGGCGGCGCCGGTTATGAAGGCGCGCGGGGGTCTGCCGGTGAGGCGACGGTAGGCGTCGGAGGCGTGGGCCACGAAGGCGTCGACGCCGGCGGCCTGGACGAGGTTGACGGTGCTGCCGCCGAACCCGCCGCCGGTCATGCGGGCACCGACGATGCCGGGGGCGTTGGAGGCGGCATCGACGAGGGCGTCGAGTTCCTCGCAGCTCACCTCGTAGTCGTCGCGCAGGCTGGCGTGGGACGCGGCCATGGCCTGGCCGAGGGCGGCGGTGTCGCCGGCCTCGAGGGCGGCGGCGAAGGCGTGGACCCTGGCGTTCTCGCGGATGACATGGCGGCAGCGGCGGAGGACCACGTTCGAGAGGCCGCCGGCGTGGGCGTTGAAGTCGGTCTCGGTCACGTCGCGGAGCGCGCGGATGGACGGGAGGAAGTTGCGGAGGAAGGCCACGCCCTCCTCGCATTGGGCGCGGCGGGTGTTGTATTCGCCGCCGGCGAGCTGGTGTTTCACCCCGGTGTCGAGGATGACGACGCGGAGGGAGGCGGGGATGGGGATGAAGCGGGGATGGAGACTGCGACAGTCGAGCAGGAGCGCGTGGCCGGTGCGGGCGTTGGCGGAGACGAACTGGTCCATGATGCCGCACCTGGTGCCGGCGAACCGGTGTTCGGCGCGCTGCCCGGCGAGGGCGAGGCGGGTGCGGTCGGCGGGGATGCCGGCGAGGGTGAGCAGGGCGAGGCCGACGCTCATTTCGAGGGCGGCGGATGAACTCAGGCCGGCGCCCTCGGGGAGGTCGCCGGCGAACCAGAGGTCGGCGCCCTGGAGGCGGTGGCCGTCGGCCTGGAGTTCGGCGGCCACGCCCCGGACGTAATCGCTCCAGTGGCGTTGGAGGGGCGGGCCGGGATGGTCGAGGTCGATGACCACGGAGTCACCGCGATTGCCGGCATGGGCGTGGAGGGAGCGGTCGGGTCGTGGGGCGACTGCGGTCCAGATGCCGAAGTCGATTGCGGTGGGGAGGACGAAGCCGTCGTTGTAGTCGGTATGTTCGCCGATGAGGTTGACCCGGCCCGGGGCGTGGGTGACGAGGGAAGGGGGGTGTTTGAAGGTGGTGGTGAAGCCCTGGGTGGCGGCGGCGCGGTTCACGGGGCGGAGGATAGGGGGAAGGCCGGGCGAGGCCAGTCGCGGGTGGCGGGGACGGGCCGGCGGGTGGGGGTGGGAGGGGCGGTTGTGCGTGGGGGGTAACGGTGGCTTGCCGGGGTGGTTCGGGCTGGCAGGGTGGGGCGGCGCCGGGCGGAGGGTAGGAAGGCAGGTCCGGGCGCGAATCCATGACCGCCATGACCACGACCACGACCACGACGCGTGCGCCGTCCGGTGGAGAACCCCGGCTGGAGATCGAGCCTGGGGCGGATGGCGTGCGGACCCTGCGGGTGAGCGGGGCGTTGGTCCAGGGGACCGTGCGGGATTTGTGGGCGCGGGCGGAGGCGGAATTCGCGGGGGGTGCTGGAGGGGGTGGGCGGGTGGTGGTTGATGCGGGGGGTGTGACGGCGATGGACGGTGCGGGGATGGCGTGGTTGTTGAAGGTGCAATGCTGGGTGACCACGGGGGGCGGGGTGGTGGAGTTGCGGGGATTGGCGCCCGAGTATGGGAGGCTGCTGGAGCGGTTCGAGGTGGGTGCGTACCGGGGAGTGGAGCCGGTGGCGCCGAAGCCGGTGTCGATGCCGGAGCAGGTTGGGCGGGTGACGCTGGACGTCTGGAGCGATTTCAAGACGCACATCAGTTTCATCGGGGAACTTGCGGAGGCGCTGGCGCGGGTTGCGGTGCGGCCGGGGCTGGTGCGGTGGCGGGACTTTCTGCTGGCGGCGGAGCGGACGGGGGCGGACGCGGTTCCGATCGTGGCGTTGATCTGTTGTCTGGTGGGGTTGGTGCTGGCGTTTCAGTCGGGGATGGCGATGCGTCCGTACGGGGCGGAGCTGTACGTGGCGAACCTGGTGACCATCGCGATGTTGCGGGAGCTGGGGCCGCTGATGACGGCGATCATTTTGTCGGGGCGCTCGGGGGCGGCGTATGCGGCGGAGATCGGGACGATGAAGGTGAACGACGAGGTGGCGGCGTTGACCACGATGGGGTTGAACCCGGTGCCGTTTCTGGCGGTGCCGAGGGTGTTGGGCATGGTGGTGACGATTCCGCTGCTGACGATGCTGGGGAACATCATGGGGATCATGGGGGGAGCGCTGATGTTTCTGACCCTGGACTATCCGATGGCGGCGTATTTCAAGCAGGTGCTGAGTGCGGCGGAGCTGAGGCATCTGGCGAGCGGGCTGGTGAAGAGCGTGCTGTTCGGGCTGACCGTGGCCGGGGTGGGGTGCATGCGGGGGTTGCAGACCGCGCGGGGTTCGAGCGCGGTGGGGATGTCGGCGACGCGGGCGGTGGTGACGTCGATCCTGCTGATCGTGATACTGGACGCCGTGTTCGGCACCGTTTTCTACTTCCTGGGATTCTAGGCTGCCATGAGCGACGACGACGCGGTGGTCATACGGGTGGAGGGGTTGAAGGCGGGGTACGGGGACCGGGTGATCCTGGAGAACGTGGGGTTCGAGGTGAGGCGCGGGGAGGTGTTTGTGATTCTGGGCACCTCGGGGTGCGGGAAGACGACGCTGATGCGGAACATGATCGGGCTGGAGGCGCCGTTGGCGGGGCGGGTGTGGATCGGGGGGGAGGACGTGGTTGCCGCGGAGGGGGAGGCGCGTCGGCGGCTGTTGCGGCGGTTCGGGGTGATGTTCCAGAACGGCGCGCTGTTCGGTTCGCTGACGTTGCTGGAGAACGTGCGGCTGCCGCTGGAGGAGTTCACCGATCTGAGCGACGGGGCGATCGACCTGATGGCGCGGATGAAGCTGCAATTGGTGGGGTTGCAGGGGTCGGAGGAGCGGTTGCCGGCGGAATTGAGCGGGGGGATGCAGAAGCGGGCGGCGATTGCGCGGGCGATGGCGTTGGATCCGGGGATCCTGTTTTTGGACGAACCCTCGGCGGGGTTGGATCCGGTGACCTCGGCGGGGTTGGACGGATTGATCCTGGAGCTGGCCGGTTCGCTGGGGGTGACCTTCGTGGTGGTCACGCACGAGCTGCCGAGCATTTATGCGATTGCGAGCCGGGTGATCATGCTGGACCGGGAGCGGCGGGGGATTGTGGCGGAGGGGACGCCGGCCGGGTTGCGTGATGCGCCTCCGAACGACAAGGTGCGCCAGTTCTTCCGGCGCGAGGCGCCGGGGAAGGGTGTGAGGAGCGGGAACGGTGGCGGGAACGGAGCCATGGCGGCGTCGACGCCGACGTCCTGATGCGGCATGAGCACGAAAGCGAACCATTTCAAACTCGGCCTGTTCGTCCTGGGCGGTGCGGGCGCGTTGGTGGTCGGGTTGTTGATGCTGGGGCTCGGGGGCCGGATGCAACGGCCGCTGATGGTGGAAACCTACCTCGACCAGTCGGTGCAGGGCCTGGACGTGGGGTCGAAGGTGAACTTCCGGGGCGTCCACTTCGGGACCGTGGCGACGATCGGCTTTTCGCGGGCGCGTTACGAGGAGGGGAAGCCGGTGGAGCAGCAGCGCAAGTACGTGCTGATCGAGGTGGCGGTGGAGACGGATTTCTACCGGGACATCGGGCGCGAGGAGATGGTGGCCTTCATCAAGACGGAGGTGGGCCGGGGTTTGCGGTTCCGGCTGAACTCGCAGGGAATCACCGGGCTGGCCTATCTCGAGCTCGACTACGTGGACCCGGAGCGGTCGCCGATGCTGGCGGTCACCTGGACCCCGGAGCACCCGTACATTCCGTCGGCTCCAGGAACGCTCACCCGGCTGTTGTCCTCGGCGGAGCAGGTGTTCCGGCGGTTGGAGGCGGTGGATCTGGCGCAGGTGCTGACCAATTTGAACCGCCTGCTGGCGACCACCGAGCGGGAGATCGCAGGAGCGCGAATCGCCGAGGTTTCGTCGGAGGCGACGCAATTCCTGTCGGAGCTGCGTGAATCCAACCGGTCGCTGCGGGCGATCCTGGACGATCCGAAGCTGCGCGGCATCCCGGGGCAGGCGTCGGAGGTGGTGGGGATGCTGCGGGAGCGGCTGGACGGGCTGGACCTGGAGGGGTTGGTGAAGCGGGCCGAGGGGGTGCTGGCTTCGGTGGAGGGGTTGGTGGCGGGGAAGGAGCCGGAGCTTGCGGCGGCCCTGGGCAATTTGAAGGCGTTGTCGGAGAACCTGAGGGCGTTGAGCGAGGCGGCGCGCAACCATCCCTCGGGCGTGTTGCTGGGGTCTCCGCCGAAGCCGGTGCAGGAGGACCGACGATGAAGCAGCCGATGAAGCGACGCGGGTTCCTGGGGTGGACGCTGGTGGCGGCGGCGGGGATGGGGCCGTGGCTGGCGGGAGGTTGCGGGCTGAGGCAGGCGCCGTTGTCGGTGCGGACCTACCTGATGCGGACCCCGGCGGTCGGGGCGGGTGCGGGGGGCGGGGACGGGGTTGGCGGCGGGGGTGCGGGGGTTTTGCTGGTGCGGCCGTTCAAGGTGGCCTCGGCGTTCGACAGTCGGTCGTTCGTGGTGCGGGCGTCGGAGGGTGAGTATCGGGTGGACGCGTATCACGCGTGGCTGACCTCGCCCGGGGCGATGCTGACGGAGGTGATGGCGGACTGGGTGCGTGGGCTTGGGGTGTTCGGGGCGGTGACCACCGGGGGGAGCCAGTTGGTGGCGACGCATGCGTTGGAGGGTGAGATCACGGAGTGGTACGGGGACTACCGGGACGGGGCGTCGCCGAAGGCGGTGGTGGCGGGGCAACTGCGGATGCTTCATCCGTTGAAGGGCGGGGCGACGGGGGTGTTGTGGCGGCGGACGGTGCGGTCGGAGGTGGTGATGGAGCGGGGTGGGGCGGAGGCGTTGGTGGCCGGGTGGGAGGAGGGGGTGGGGCGGTGGTGCCGGGAGCTGGAGGGTTTGCTGCGGGGTGTTGGGGATGGGCCGCTGACAACCGGGTGATGCGGGGCTAGAGTGGCGGCGTGCCGGATCCGGCGGAGACCCTCGACAGCCAATCAAGCCTCGGCCGGATCCGGATTCCGGATCTCTGGCAGCAGGAGGCCGTGGGCGCGTTGCGGGAGGGGAAGGACGTGGTGCTGCATGCGCCGACGGGGGCGGGGAAGACGCTGGTGTTCGAGCTTTGGTCGAACGGGGGGCGATGTTCCGGGCAGGCGATCTACACGGTTCCGACGCGGGCGCTGGCGAACGACAAGCTGGCGGAATGGCGTGCGAAGGGTTGGAACGTGGGGATTGCGACCGGTGATCTTGCGGAGAACCTGGACGCGCCGGTGGTGGTGGCGACGCTGGAGACCCAGAAGAACCGGCTGATCCGGGGGGACGGTCCGCGGCTGTTGGTGGTGGACGAGTACCAGATGATCGGGGATGCGGACCGGGGCTTGAACTATGAGATCGCGGTGGCGCTGGCGCCGGCGGGGACGCAGCTGCTGCTGATGAGCGGGAGCGTCCACAACCCGCAGCAGGTGGCGGCGTGGCTGCGGCGGCTGGGGCGGGATGCGGTGGTGGTGCGGCACGAGGAGCGGCCGGTGCCGTTGGAGGAGGTCTGGGCGGGGAACCTGAACTACCACGTGCCGCCGGAGGTGCGCGGTTACTGGCCGCGGTTCCTGGCGAAGGCCCTCGCGGAGGGGCTTGGGCCGGTGCTGGTGTTCGCGCCGCGCCGGAACGCCACCGAGCAACTGGCATCGGAGGTGGCGCGGTGCCTGCCGACCCCCGATCCCCTGCAGCTCACCGCGGAACAGAAGCAGCTTGTGGGCGATTCGCTGGCGCGGCTGTTGCGGAGCCGGATCGCCTATCACCACAGCGGGCTCAGCTACGCGGTGCGGGCCGGGGTGATCGAGCCGCTCGCCAAAGCCGGGCAGTTGCGGGTGGTGGTCGCCACCATGGGATTGGCGGCGGGCATCAACTTCTCCCTGCGCAGCGTGGCCCTGGCCGGCGACTCCTACCGGCGGGACTTCGTGGAACAGCCGCTGCGGCCGGACGAGATCCTGCAGATGTTCGGGAGGGCCGGGCGGCGGGGCATCGACGAGATGGGATACGTGCTCATCAGCGCGAACGAGATCCGGTTGAGGGACGGGCATCCCGGCCAGTTGACGCGCAGCGGGCTGGTGGACTGGGGGGCGCTGTTGAGCGTGATGTGGGGCGCGGCGCAGCGCGGGGAGGATCCCTACGCCGTGGCGGTCCGGGTGCAGGACCGGCTCTTCAGCAGCAAGCCCATCTACCTGGGCGTCGAGGAGAGCCTTCGGCACCCCCAGGTTCCCTGCGGCCTGAAGACCGACTCCGACCGGGCGCGTCGGGCGCGCGGGCGGTTGCGGCAGATGCGGAACAGCCGGGGCGAATGGCAGATCCTTCCGCGGTTGCAGGAAGTGCCGCTGGGATTGGTCTTTGTGGAGGCGTCGGTCGCCGGGCGGCCGGACGCCGTGGGCGGCGGGGACCCCCCGGGGCCGGATATGGAGGCGGAAACGGAACCGGGAACGGGCGCCGGGTCGGCGGCGGACGCGGGTGCGGGTGCGGGTGCGGGTGCGGAGGGTGGTGGGCCGGGCGTGCCGGGGAAGGTTCCTGCGTTTGGCGGGTTGGTGCCGGCGCTGACCGTTTCGTGGGCCTTGGACAAGGTCGGGCACGGGTGGCTGGTGGGGTTGCGGGACAGCGCGTGGGGGCGGGTGTACGGGCGGGGGACGAAGCTGGCGGATGTGATGACGGGGGATCGGGTGGTGCTGGTGAAGTGGGTGCGGCGGATGACCGACTGGCGCGGGCGGGTGGCGACCATGGCGGAGTGGGAGGGGGAACTGCGGCCGCGGGTGGAGGCGGGGTTGGAGGCGCAGGGCACGCCGGTGGTGGCGGTGCTGCGGCAGGGTCAGCAGTTGGTGGCGCATGTGAGTCTCGCGCATGTGCGGGTGCGGGTGCCGGTGGACGGGCACGGGGTGGCGATGATGCGGCCGGTGGAGCGGGAGGTGACGCACCCGGAGTGCGTGGCCTGCGAGCGGTACGCGGTGTGCCGGCAGATGTCGCCGGCGGCGGGGACGGCGGCCTTGTGGCGGCGGCTGCGGTTGGTCGACGACGTCGGGGTGCCGACGCGGCGGGGGCGGGTGGTTGCCGCGTTGTCGCAGACCGCCGGGCTGGCGCTGGCGGCGGCGCTGGAGGATGAGGGGTATCCCCTGGACGAACTGGTGTACGACGTGGCGAACCTGGACGCCGGGTTCCGGTTTGCCGGGGAGGACAGCCGCTGGGGAGGCCGGCTGGCCGTGGCGTGCCATGCCGCCTATGGGAACATCAACGTGCCCGGCTATCTGGAGAACGGGCTGCCGCCACGGTACGGGGCGGGGGCGAACGACCTGGTGCAGCTCGCGCACCGGCAGCCGGACAAACGCCATCGGGTGGCGGGCGAACTGCTCGGCGAAGGGGATGTCGACCGGCTGATCATCGAGTGGCGCAGCCTGCTGCGTCAGATCGGGCACGCCCCGGCGATCGACTGGCCGCGGTGGACCGCGTTTCAGGCGATGGCGCGGGGGATTCTGAAGGAGACCGAATCGCCGACGCAGACCGAACTTCCGCCGCTGCCCTTCGCGCAGACCAAGCGGGTGGATCACCGGCTGAAATTCCGGCGGCACTGAACCCGTGCGGACGCCGGGCCTCCCCGGGTTCGGTCGGAACGGGTCAGACCACGCGGGTCCAGAACACCTTGAGGTAGCGGCTTTCGGGGCAGTTGGAGAGCACCGGGTGATCGAGGCCGGGGCCGGTCTGTTCGAGGAACTGGAGCTTGCGGGCCTGGCGGTGCGCCGCCTTGATCACCACCCGCTCGAAGTCCTCCTCGGCGAGCATGCCCGAGCAGGAGCAGGTCACGAAGAGACCGCCGGGTTTCACCAGGGAAATGCCGAGGATGTTGAGATCCTCGTACTTCCGGCGTCCGCCGTCGGTGTCCTCGCGGTCGAACACCAGTTTCGGCGGGTCGAGCACGACGACGTCCCAGCGTTCGCCGTTGCGTTGCATCTGGCGGGACCAGGGGAGGGCGTCGGCGTGGACCCAGCTGATGCGGGTCTGGTTGAGGTTGGCGTTTCGTTTGGCCTGGGCGATGGCATTTTCGTCGAGGTCGACGGCGGTGACCTCCTCGGCGCCGCCGAGGACCTTGGCGGCGAGGGCGAAGCCGCCGGTGTAGCAGCAGAGGTCGAGGACGCGTTTGCCGCGGGTGAAGGCGGCGAGGCGGCGGCGGTTCTCGCGCTGATCGCAGAAGAAGCCGGTCTTGTGGCCCTCCTTGAAGTCCACTTCGTAGCGGATGCCGTGTTCCCGGATCTTGACCGAGCGCACCGGTTCGCCCTGGGGGTTGCGGCGGGGGATGCCCTCGAGGCGGGCGGCGCGGTCGTCGACCTCGAGGACGGTCCGCTGGGTGCCGAGGCGCTGGTGGAGGTGTTTGAGCCAGACGGGGAGGCGCTGGTGCACGCCGAGGCTGTGGGTGGAGACGGAGAGGACGTCACCGAAGCGATCGACCACCAGGCCGCTGAGCGAGTCGCCGTCGGAATGCACCACGCGGAAGGCGTCGGTGACCTCGGGCAGGCGGAGGGTGTCGAGGCGGAGGTCGACGGCGCGGTCGAGCAGGCGGACGAAGTCGGTTTCGGAGAACGGTTCGTGTCCGTGATGGATGGCTCGGAGGGGGACGCGGGCCTTGGGGTTCCAGAGGCCGGCGCCGAAGGGGCGGTCGTCCTTGTCGTAGATGTTGACGAGGTCGCCGGGTTTGGCGTCCGGGGAGGCGCCGCGGATCATCGCGGGGTAGAGGGTCGGGTGATAGCTGAAGGTGCGGAGCTGGACCCAGGGGGAGAGGCGTGAGGAGGTTGAGGTTGGCGCGGACGGCTCGGTCATCGGCAGTGCCGTACCGGGGGGCGGGCGGCGAGGCAACCACATTCCCGGGGAATCGCGACACCCTGGCGAACCCAGCTCCGTTGCCGCGCAGAAATCGATGGTCGCGCTTCCCATACGGCGTCGGTGGGATTGATCAATCGTCGACCTTGCCTTCGAAGAGATGTGGGTGCTTCCGGATAAAAAGGACGATCGCCCCTTCAAGGGTCGATGACAGGGCGAGGAGTTGGTCATCCACGGCTTCGAACGACACTTCGTCATAGGATTCCATCAGGGCCTCCATGGTGCCCACCTGCTTGAACCTGGCCATCTTGTGCCGTTCCTTCTCCTCAACCTGCAGCGCCTCCTCGAGGACTCGGGAAAGCTCGTGTAGCTCCATCAGGTCGGCGCCGGCCTTGGCATGAACCACCGCTTCCCGGCCGGAATTCCAGAACAGCTGGTTGAAGCCGCCGTTGTTGACCTCCGCCTCGACGATCGCAACGAAATAGACCGCGGAGAATCCGGGGCCGAGGGAGGGGACCTTTTGCACATCGTGTGCCCAGTCCTTGTCGATCTTGAGCGCGATGAAGTCACGGATGGCCTGCTCGAGCTTGTCGTTGGGAATCGACTCGAGGATCTGCGGGTTCAGCGCCCGGTAGATCTTCCGGTTCTTCAACTCCTCCATGTACTCGGTGAATTTCTGGATCGCATCACCTTCTCCAGAGGCCTTGTCGTCTTTCATGCGGTTCGAGGTACATGCCGCGAGGAAGGTCAGAACGACAGCGGCGATTGCATACGCTCCCTGCCGGAGTCGGCCTGGAAATCCCGACTGCGGGCCGTTTCCATTCATTTCAGTCCTTGTAGTACAATGTTGTCAGGGAAGTGTCTCAAGAGCGCGGACCGCCACGGTCAGGCGTGGCACCAGGGCGTGTTGGGTTGAGTCCTGATTCATGGTCCACCCCGGCCCAGTGGTTTCGGATCAAGGCAATACAGTACGGCGCTGTGCGCCACGATCAAAATACCCAACACCCTATACTCCTCTGCAGTTGTAGGTGGTTCTGATACTGAACCCTGATCTGCAGTAGCGTTCAGCATCTCGATGGCCTTTCCGAACCGGGCAAGCCCCTGGTTAGTCTCTACCCAAAGCACGCCTCCGGATGTCCTCTAATTCGGCACGTTCAATCGCTAGTCTCTCTTCAGGTGGCAAACCAAGGAAATTAATTGACTTCTCTGCCTCGGTAAACTCGGCTCTGAAGAATTCTGCTACAACGCTGACGATTTCCTTTGGGAGAATTTCAGTGCTCTCTGCAATGAAATTTTCAAGATTCTGGGCTTTTGATAGTTTCCCTCTTAAAAACTCTATCCCTGATTGCACTCCTACTCCAGGCCTCGGCATTGGATCATAGGGTCCTTCCCATGTTTCATACGTGGTGAGACCGTGACTCGCCATTAACGAGACCAAAGTTGGACGAATCAGCGGATCGATCTCAACGTTGCGTTCTTTGGCGAAGGGCAAAATGCCATTGTGTAACTGCTGGAATGGACTCTTCTCGGCTTCGAGTTGACGATACTTTTCATAGCCCGCTTCTCCCAAAAGTTTCTTCATCTCCAGGTCGTGCTGAGCCCTCTTCCTGAGGAGCTCGATTGTCGCATCTCCAACAACAACAGCTTCATTCCGCATAGTGGTGAGGCGCGCATGTACCCCTTCGATTTGCTCATGGGTGAGCCCCATTTCTTCGAGCCGAGCTGTGTAGTATTGCTGTCTGAATTGATAGTCGTTGATTTCGCGCTCTTGCGCCATGCGATCCAGGCTTTCCTTTCTTGCTTGGGCTAATCGCTCGGCGACGCTGTTTTGAGACGGCGAGGCGGGGTTCGGAACCTGTCGCCTCAACTGGCCACTGCGAAACTGAAGGCTTCTGGATTCAGAATCACTGACGCCCGAACCCGGATTACCATCGGAAATAGTTGGGTGCGGAGATGATTTCTGGGGGTTCCTTCTCGCTTGGTGAACCACGAGAACAATCAGAAACAAGCAAAGGAGCACTCTGAGAAGCCTTTGACCAAGCGTGCCTTGAGTTGAGAAGGACCACCTGTGCATGGTGTATGGAACTTAGGGCTCGTCTTCAAAATGTGTTGGAGTGAATAACGCATTGGATTCGTGCGTCTTGGAACTTGTTGTAGGTATGTCGAATCCGTCTCGGTTCACCCTTACGGAGCCGCAATGGGAGCGGCTAAAAAAATTAACAAGGCCGATGAAACCGCG
>VFQN01004057.1_pt1 | contig 19840 bp, 26 predicted proteins | sample 3512371 | NCBI WGS metagenome assembly VFQN01 (sample SAMN10412370, study PRJNA504923) | tailings metagenome | isolation source: Replicate 2 from Balatoc abandoned mine | place: Philippines: Itogon, Benguet | collected 2017-08-28
AACATGAACGACCTGGTGTCCGAGTACCAGCAGTACCAGGACGCCTCGGCCGAGGAGGAGGGCGAGTTCGAGGGCGAGGAGGTGAGCTGTCTGCCAACGTTTTTGTTCCTGTGACCCCATGGGTTCCCCTGCCTGAGTTCGCTGCCAATGTGCCCTCTGCTGTTCCGCTCTTCCGCTGCCTGCTGTTGCGCCCCAGTGAGCATGTACGCGCTTGCTCCCATTTACCTATCACAGTCCTAATCGGTTTCCTTGCGGTCTTATGCTTGCAGGAGGAGGCCTAAGCGGTCAACGCGGCTGGCGGGGTCAACGTGGCTGGCGTTGTGGTGTGCTGTGTGTTTTTACTGTACTTCCGACTGTGACCGTCCTGCACTTGGTGACCTGATTTGACCTTGACTGCCGAGACTGAGACTGTCTCCACTTCATCTGAAGCGATGCATGCATGAGTCCATAATACCATGCAAACAGCGGTGTGGGCTGGTGCGTGTGCAATATTTGCATGCGCGGAGGAGTTTAAGGTTGGCTTCCTCCGGTGGTCTCTTTGTTGCTCTCGTGGATGGCTGGTTGTGTGGCACCAGGAGGCAGGGCGCAAGCCTGAACTTAAGCCTGCATCGTAGTCAGCCACTTGATCGCATGGACCCACTCGGGAATCCCTGTAAAGTTTACGGAAGATGCGGGGCCTCGCTCCTTCTCGTTCGCCACTGCTGTTTGGGATCTGTGCGACACCAAGTGCCGTACACGTGGGATGACCGAACCCCAGCAGCACTCAGTATCAACACACTCCACTGAAACTCTCCGTAGAGCCCAGCCGCGTGGGCAGGCTGGACCTTGTGGGCTGCCTGACTGACTGACTTGTAGAGTACACGACCCGCGCCCACCTTCCCAACCTGCTCAGACCGGTATTAAAGGTTATAAAGGGGCCCGTACTGACATGTCACACAGTCATCTCAGCGCGTCAAGGGTTCAACATCCATTACCGTGGTAGCATGGCAGATTACAAATGTTACGTTACGTCGCACACTCAGCGATGTCCTTCCAGCCCCTGCTTCCAGCTCTGGCGGCCTTTTCCCGTCTTGTGGACGCCTTGCTACAACCACCAAGGACGTTGCATAGTCGCAGCAAGCCTGTCAGCAAGCCTACCAGGATGAATATATACGGTAAATGTCCAGCTGTACGTGTACATGCAGAATGCATGTCGAGGTCGTACCGCGTTTCTGCTACACTGCATGCATAATACGTGTGGTGCTTGTTCCTGCCTATCGCTTTGCAAAATGAGCATTCCACGTGATGCCGAGTGTTGATCGCTTACGCCGCCAGCCCTGCCCCAACATTTGTGTTGTCCCAGCCTGTCTAGTGCCTACGCCCTACCTAAGCCTGTACTTCCCGCAGCACCACCAGGTACGTCCCTGTCCGCTTTACTGCATCTGCGCTCACAACTGGAAGACCGAAATGCATTGCTTTCCCAGCAGGAGCCTGCTGCCCATCCTCTACCCCTGCCGCATCCATCCCACCTGCACCGGCGCCCTGTGCCGTCCCCCCCACCCCAAAGGACCACGTGTGCTCCCCAGCTTGGAGAAGAGCACCTAGCGACGGCTCCTCCCCTCCCCCTGAGCCAAACCCGCCACCGCCTCCAATGGCCACACCCGCGCCGGCGCCAAGGCTGGCAGCACGCGTGTGTGCCAAGGTTGCTGCAGCAGCTGCGATCTTTTTGCTAGCCGCCTTGCTCGCCCCCGCGCCCTCCTCCCGCATGGGCAGGAACACGACACGTGGCAGCAGCTCCGACGCCACCAGCGCCTGATCCTCCGGGGACACGCGCAGCCCAAGCAGCAGCTGCTGCTGCGCGGGCACCGGCCCCTGCACCTGCTGCTGCTGCGCCACGCCCGTGGTGCACTGCAGCCGCGGCATGGGTGGCATCAACGGCAGCCTGTCGCCCACAACCCTGATCTCCTCCTCCTCCTGCAGCACCGCCGCCCCACAGCCGCCCCGCACCTGGTTGCCCTGGCCCACAAGGCTCGCCGAGGCGCGGACAGCAACCCCGCTGGCCTCCCTTACCTCACCCTCACTCTCCACCGTGCCCGTCCCAGACGCCACCCAAGCCGCCCCTCTGCCGCCACCCCCATCAGTGCTGACCGACCGGTTGGACTGGCTAGCGTTGATGGCATGCACCAGCTGCGCCGCGCCCAGCGCCACGTCCCCTCCAAGCAGCCCAAACGAGTCCTGCCGCTGCGGCGCCACCGCCAGCGCCATTGAAGCCACCGTCTGTAGCACCTCCTGTGCCACGCTGCCCCTGCACAGCACCTGCCCCATCTGCGCCTTGCCGCCCATAGCCGCCAGGCGCTTGATCTGCTTCGCCGCCAGCAGTTCGTACAGCGCGCGGCCCGTGGGCGCGGCGGTCTCGAAGCCGACTGTGCCGATGTCGACGGCGGCACGTGTGCGCAGGCCCCGGAAGCAGCACGTGGGCAGCACCAGGGGCTCACCCAGGTGGTGCTCCAGGAGGGCTTCGGGCCACGCAACGCCTTCCCGCAGGTGGGACTGCAGCGCGAAGGCGAACGCGATGGCGCACACCTGCGTCGGGCAACGGCACGAGGAAGACTAAGAGCCTGATGACCGAAACCGTGGGATGCTGCGTGCACAGTATTCACATGATAATTGAAGAGGACACGGCTTCCGTTCAATACTCGCCAATATACAGTTGTTAAACCCGTGCCTTCCTGCGTCTTCCTGTGCACCAAGCGATCCTCAAGGCGGTATTGACCCATCTGCCCTTCATGCTCGACAGCCGGTCACCTAAAATCATATAACTCGCATGCCTCTGGCTACCGCACAGCCGTACAGCAGTCAGAAAGGCGCTACCGTACGCTACCGTACAGCCGTCAGGAACACCCGTCCTGCTCCTCCCCACACCGCCCCCTGCCCCCCTCACCGGCTCCACAAACGCCACCAGCGCGCTCCCGTCCTCCAGCGACGCCACGTATCCGTCCCAGCGCCTCGCCTGCTGCACCACCGCGTCCTCCCACAGCCGCAGCGACTCGGCCGCCACCTCCGCGTCCCAGGCGCGCAACAGCGGCACGCCCACCACCCCCAGCCGCACCAGGGCCACACGGCCCAGGAAGGCGTCGCACAGGCCTGGCAGTAGCTGGCGGCCGTAGCGCAGGGCGCAGGCGCCGCCCGCGTCTTGCTCCCAGTGGGCTAGCCGCGGCAGCAGCGCGACGCTGACCAGCTGCGAGGAGCATACAGAAGCAAGGGGTTGATTGAGTTCTGTTAGGTTACACATGCAAGTTATATACCGCAACGCAAGTGGGGGCTTTGGCAAAGGAGCTGTGCGGACAGGCCCCTGAAACGCACGCAAGCAGGAGACCCCAATGGGTAAAGAGCAGGTAGAAAAGAGTAGAGAACGTTCTTCCCGCAAGTTGAGGTCCCCGGTGGTTCGTGGGGTCCCCGGTGTCGGTGCTGTTGTGAGACAGCACCACCGTACAGCCTGTCAGGCCCCACGTGCATATGCAATATGCCCCGTAGCCGCTGCGCACCTGGTACACGTCTGTGACCACCGCAGCGCAGCGGTGCGAGGGCTCGCCGCCCCCACGCGCCGCCGCTGCCTCCGCCGGCCCCGCCCCCAGCTGCGCCGCCTCCCTGCCGTCCTGCAGGCGGTAGCGGCCGCAGTGGAGGGCGCGGGCGCCGGCCAGCTCTTCGGGCAGCCCCCCGGAGGCGGGTGCGGGCGCGCCGGGCGACAGGCCGTGCAGGGCGGCCCAGGCATCGCCCGACAGCAGCAGCATGCCGCCATGACCCGCATCGGACACCAGCTGCGGCCGGGGGAAGCCCGCAGGAATGAAGCGTGTGAGCGAGCGAGGCATACAGTCAAACGGGGCAAGGCGGGCAGGGTGCAGCGCGTGGAGCACGTGGGTATAGCATCTGGATTTGAGCAGACGAGGGCGACGCGCGGGGAGGCACTTTTGGTTTGCAGCAAGGCCACATTGCGTAGAAGAGGGCTTAAGGCCTGTATGCCCGTTAGGGCGGATCGGCGGCCAGGCGCTGCATGCCTGCCGAACAGCAGGTCGCCCTACGGTATTCGATATTCGGCGTTGGCGCACCTTGGTCATCTGCATGCAGTAGCCGCTGTAGGCCACCCTGCCGCTGAGCTTGAGCCACACCACATCGCGGCCTCGCACCAGGCCGCTGGAGATGCCCACGCGCACGCGGAAGCCCCTGCGGCACACCGGGCCGTGGGGCGGGTTTCGGTGCGGGTCATAGTGCTGAGGGGCGCACCGGCGTGACGTTTGTTTAACTGTTTGTTGAAGCCCATGCCATGCGAAGCTACATTATTGGTCAGAACTTGTAGGAATTCATAAGACACAGACAGTCCAAGTAAACAACACGTCCATTGGGGCGCGTGCGGAGTGCAATGGGTCCCATCTGAACGAAATGTAGGACGAACGCAGAGCGTACAGAGAGGTGCGCGCGCGGAAGCCCCTGCCGACTGACGGAGGTTCAGGGCACGTCGTACATGATTTACAGACGTGCAGTAGCGGGACACGCATGTGGGCTTGCTGATGCATGTTGCACACACAACGTGAAACCACGTAGCGGCTTGGAGCTCATTGGGATGGATGCGTTCCAAAGACGTGTACATGGCCCCACCTGAAGCACAGGTGAGACGGAGGTACCGTATGCCCCGTGCCGCTGGCCCGCCGGTGCGGCATCAGCCGAGACACAAATCCGCCATGGCCGTGCCCCTGGCTGTGACCATGCGGGGCCTGTACGGCAGTCCCCATGCTGCTGGCGCTTGCGGCCCCCTGCGTTTGCGTGAGCGAGGGGCAGGCGACCCCAGGCATGGCCGTGGGCGTGGGCAGGAAGGCCGCCTCCAGCTCGCCTACGGACCCCAGCGCGGGGCGTAGGGAGACCTGGCTGACGTTGCGGGAGTGGGCGTGAAGCGCGTACACCGAGCGGGGGAGCTCCGTGGAGTGCGGCCGGGGCGCCACGGTTTCCTGCGGTTGCAAGCACGTCAGGTGGGAAGGACTGCAATTAATGACCTTTGTGACGGTTTCAGCCTGTCCAGGTGCATGATGAAGAGGACAACAGGTTACAACGCACGCAAACCCGTATATCAGCAGCGTTACTGGCACAGCGTCGTACACCCACCCGCACAGCAGCCGGCCCCTCCTCGGTATGTACGTCCGACAGCTGCCCCTGCCGCTGCCGCCACTGCCGCTGCTGCTGCTGTTGCGCCTGTCCCGCCTCTTGCGCCTCCTCATGTGCTACCGCCTCGTTGCCAGCTCGTCCCAGTGACATGCTGGACATGCTCCCCAACGCTCCGCACCTCACCACTTGCACCACGCCTCCCGTGTGCGCCTGTGGCGGCAACGGCAGCAGCTGCCCCCCGGCCCCGACACCCGTCCCTGCTCCCGCTCCCGCCCGCAGCACCACACCCCCACCGCCAGGCGACGCCAGCAGCAGCTGCTGCTGAGCCACCAGCTTTGGCAACATGCCAGCCAAGACGTTGGTCCTGGCACCTGCCGTAAAGGACCCGAGCCGAAGGACCTCCCTCAGCTGCGTCATGGACATGGCGCTGCGCTGTGCATGCACCCGCGAACCCTGGCCCGGCACCACAGGCCCCTGCTGCGCCTCCGCCTCACTTCCTTGGCCTCCGTCACGTCCCCTCGCTACGCCTTTGCCCGGCCCCAGCCCCAGCAGCATGCGCGCCCTGCTCGTAAAGCCACTCCCCCTCAAGCTCCGGACGGTGTTGGTAGCAGCAAGACCGCCGGTAGTCCCGAGCTCACGGCTCGGTGGGGAGTCCCCAGGGGCCCCTGTGACCGTCACACCTGAAGCGACGCACGACGCAGAGCCCTGTCCACTTGTAGTCTGCTGCTGCTGCGGCTGCGGCTGCTGCTGGTTGTTGCTCTCCGTGCCCAGGCCCGTTACTGCCCCTCGCGTGGCATTGATCTCGTGCAGCACCTCCGCCGCGAAGAAGCGCGAGGGTCCGGATGGACCGTACGCCGCCAGTGGGTTCACAAACATGCCTGGCCACAGCGCCTCCATGCTGTTCCGCCTGTGCAGCATGCGGGAGCTCGCCAGCTGCTGCGGCGGCGAAAGCAACACCTCGGGCGGCGGCGACAGCTGAGGGGAAGCACCGCTGGCGGTGGAGCCGTCGTCCGACGGCGGATGCGCCGTCGATGTGACGGTTGCGTCAGGGCTGACGACCCGCGGGTCATTGCCACCGCCGTTGTTTCCTGGAAAGACCTGAAGCACGCCGCAGCTGCTGCCGCACGACCCTGCCCCGCTCGTGCTTGGCCCCGCCGTGACACCACCGCCCGTGCTGCCTAGCCCCGGGCTGGGAGCAGCGCGCTGCGTGCATGCATCACCGCCGGAGATAGACAGCACTGCTGGCCCGCCCCCAGTGGCGGGGGTTGCGTTGCCGAAAGCAAATGCAGCCGCCTGAGACGGCGGCGCCGCCGCCACTGGCCCCAGGCCACTGGCCTGCCGGGGGTACGGCAGACGCCGCTGTGGCGTCAGGCCGCGGGTCCTGGACAGTACGGCAGTGTGACTGGCGGCGCGGCGGACGAGCAACTGCAGCGGGTCGAGCGTGCCCCCGCGGCCGCCCGCCGCCACCGCCGCCGCCAGCCGGGCGCCGTCCATGACATGTACGGATCTGCGGTCCGTCGGCGACGCCTGTCGCCGCCGGCTTCGGGACGCCTGCTGAGACAGCTCTGGGCCGCCGGAGCCGCCTGGTGCGCGCGAGACCGCTGCTGGAGCTGTGTCACAGTTGCTGTACGGCAGCGTTGCATCAGGGCTGCTGCTCCCTGCTGGCGGCGTCTTTGCCGGGTCTGCATCCGCAGGGGCCCGGGCCCCAGCGTGCTGCGCAGCGGTTGCATGGGACTCCCCTGTGCCCTCATCCGCCCCGCTGCCGCTGCACCTCGGGTGCTCAGCCGACCACATGCTCCTATGCTGCTGCCCCCTCGCTCCCTGGCCCTGTCCGCCATCCCCGCCCTGGCCACTGACCCGCGGGTCACGCGGCAGGGCCTTGCCGACCCACGTGCGCAGGCGGCCGGCCAGCCCACGCGCCGTCAAGCGCTCGGAGTGTGGGGCCTGGGGCACGCCGGCACCGACGCCCTGGGACGAGCCCCTCCCTCCGGCCTCGTCAAGACCTCCTCTGCTCCCCCGAGCCGCTGGCAGGAAATGTCCCGATGTAAGGAGGGCCTCGGAACCGGCCTGCTCGTCCCCGCTCGCCCCGCTGTGCCCTCCGCTCGCGGTGACAGGGGATGTCTCCGCCACCCGGCCCTGGCTCACCAGCGGCATCGTTCCAGCCGCCATGCTCGGAAGTGTGGCTGCTGCGCGGGACACCTGCAGCCCCGACACCTCAAAGCTGCTCTGGCTGCTGCCCCTGCTAGTCGTCCGCACAAGCAGCAACCCCGACGTGGCCCCTGCTGCGCCTCCTGGCCCAGCCCCAAGGTCCAAGGGACTCCCCGCATCCAGGGTGCCCAAGATGCCGAGGGTTCCAAAGGTGAACAGTCCTGCCGCGGTAGCAACCTGCTCGTCGTTGCTGGTGCCCAGCCCCGTGTCAGTGCCCTCCGGGTCCCCGCTGCTGCTCGGAACCTGCTCCTCCGCACGTGCAACCCCCGGCACATGGCCCGTCATGTTTCGCCTCCGGCTGCTGCCACCACGGCCCCGGCCCGGCCTGACCCGTGCGCTGGGCAGGCCCACCAGCTGCTGACTGTGGCCCCGGCTGCCTGCATCAAGGGACGGCCTGCTGGGCAGCCAAGGCTGCAGGAGGGCGGCGATGCTTGTGTGCCGTGCGGACGCCGCGAACCCCAGCGTGCCGCCGCCAGACGCCTGGCAGTAGCACATCTGCAGCAGTTGCTGCCGATAGGTCCTTCGCTCGCGGGGGCCGGGGCAGCCGCCGTCGCCGGCGGCCGCTGCAGCGCTAGCGCCAGCTCCGGCGGCGTGCTTCCTGCCGCGGCTGAAAAGGCGACTGGACGCGAAATGGTCGCTGATGCCGTGGGCCGTCCCACGGGTCGGTTGGGTGCCGGAGCCGGCTCCGGAACCGACGGCGCCGAGGCTGGCAGACGAGGAGCTGGGGGCGGCGAAGGCTTGGCCCAGGCGCTTGAAGATGTGGGCAGAGGGGCGGGTCGGCAGGTTGCGTGACACGAGGGCGGCGCTGGTGCGGTGCAGGTCCACGCTGCGTGGGAGCGGCGCGGGGAAGAAGCCGGAGTGTGGGGCCGTGGCGGCGGCGTTGAGGACGCTGGTGGTCGTGGCGTTGCGGAAGGAGGTGGTGTTAGAGCTGCTGAGCTGGTTGCTGGCGGCGTGGGCAAAGGTGCGGAAGTGGTGGAGGTGCGGGTTAGGGCTGTGCTGTGAGGCGGTGGAGGCCGAGGGCTCGCGTGCGGTTCTGGGGAACTCCCCTGACACTAGCGACGCCCGCCAACTCCGGCTGGGGCCCGTCTGGGCGCCCACAGCAGCAGAGCCAGGCACACCCGTGGCAGTTGCACTTGTAGCGATACTGAGGGTGTTCGTGGTCCAGTGGGGGTTATCTGCTAGCACGGCGTTCGCGGCGGGTGGGCTGCGGGCCTGCACCGCGGCTGCGACTAGGCCAGCCCCACCAGCTCCGTGTTCAGGCCACAGAGGTGTGGGGCGCGGGAGCAGCTGCCCAGAGCGAGAGCGGCTCTTGGCTGCTGATGTCGCCGCGTCCGTCTGAGCCGGCCCGAACACGAAATCCTGCTGACGTATCGGTGCTGGTATGCCGGCCCCGGCCGGGAAGCTCTCGACCGCTGCCAAGACAGGCAGCCACATGGACTCCTGCGTCCCGGAAACAGTGTTCGCGCCCCCTGATTGCAGTTGTATCACGTCCTCAGGCCGCTGCTCTTCCGCTGACTCACGGGAGGGTAGGACGGTGTTGGTGGTGCTCGTGCGAAGGCCGCCCGCGCTCCGGGGCCGAAGAAGGAAGGGGCTCAGGTTTGAAGCGGAGGAGCCCTCGTCCTCTCCGGTTCCAGGCGTCTGGTGAGGCAGCAACCCGCTGTGCTGCTGCTTGCGACCCAGGCCCCCGTCCTCCGGCGCATCAGGCGCGCTGAAAAATAGCGGCGGCGGCGGCGGCGGCCGGGCCATCGGCACGAAGCTGAGTTCGTGGGTTAGCCCATCCGACAGGGGAGGCAGGGAGTCCTCTGCGAGCTCCAGACCCACCTCGCCCGCCCCCAACCCGTCTGCATCCACACCGTCGACCTCCACACCATCGGCCCCCAGCCCTGATACCAATGCCCGGGCCAGACCCAGCCCACAGGAGGCAGCGCGGACGGGCTGCTGGGCGGAGCCTGGTCCCTCTCCTCCTTGCTTCGCCACCTGCGCGCTCTGTGGCTGCAGCAGCTGTTGCTGCTGCGTAGGCGGTTGGGGTTGGTGGCGGGTCGGATGCGTTGGTGCCTTTGGCGGCAGCGCAGCTGTCAGGGCCTGCGCGAAGGCTTGGATTGGTTGCGCACCCGGGGGCATGGAGGGCAGGAGCACGTCCAGCTTGGCGCTGATGCTCCCCTCCCCCGCAATCTCCGGCCCCGGCGGCTGTTGCGCTGTTGGCCCCTCCGCCAGGGGCTGCTGCGGCAGCGCAAGCGACGGCTCGGCAGCATCTGGGGACACCGCAGACAACAGTGATGGGCTGCAGCGGACGGGCCCCTGTGCGGCGGCCTCCCTGTCCAACCCACTGCCGCCAGCGTCGCCGTAAACAGCCGCTGCTGCTGCTAGCTCTGCACACCGCAGCTGCTCTTCCGCCTCGTTCCACGCCTCCTCAAACACCACGATGCTGCTGCGCCTGCTGTTTGGGACGCGCCTCGCCGTGCTAGCCTCGCCGGGGCTGCCCTCCGCGCCTGCCCCCACCATGGCGCTTCTGACGGTCAGCCGGTGGCTTGGGGCCAAGGGCAGCCGGATGTTGGCTTCGCTGCTGTGGCTGGGAGTGTGGGTAACGCTGTGTGCCTTAGCGGGGGCAGGCGCTGCACGCTGCTGAACGTTTCCGGAGCTTGACGAGACGCCTGGGGAGGACGTTTGGGAAGGGGGTAACAGGAGGGGTCATGATTGGGAGGGCCCGTATCACGTCAGGCAGGGCGGTAGGTGCGGTCGTTCGTGGCAAGGTGGGTTACAGCTTCGGCGCAGGTTCAAGGATCTCAGGCATGTGGCCCGGAAAGCAGGTTCGTGTCTTGAGCCCTTAACCTTCGTGCCCCAAGTCCAGAGATGCACGCGCACATCGCGTTGCTAGCAAGGGACGTTACGTACCTCTCAGCCGGTTGCTGCCGCCAGCCACAGAGCACCACAGCGCTCCAGCAAGAGCCGACGACGGAGCAGCTGCAGCTGAAGGCGGAGGGGCGGCGGCAAGGGCAGGCCAAGCAGACGCGGCAGCTGTTGCTGCTGCTGCTGCCTCCATGCTCGCCCGCCGACTGCCAGCAGGCAGCGCGCTCGCAGACAGCCGGTGCAGGCCCCTTGCAGGTGACACGCTCACTGCCCCTTGGGCATTGTACCCCGGCACAACCACCAACTGCCCCGTGGACAGCAGGGTGCCTTCCGTACTGGGGCGGGGAGACTCCGTACTCCCGGTCTGCTGCCGTGGCGCAACCGCATACGGCACTGTGCCGTGTTGCGCGTGGGCATCGCTGGTGGCCACACCACCGCCTCCGGCGCCTCCGTTGCTGCCACCTGCTAGAGTGATGAGACTGCTGCCGCTGTGTGTGCGGCTGTGGTGATGGGGATCCGGGTGCAGCAGCTGCTGGGCGTGTGGGTTAGCTAGGAGCAGCTCGGCGCAGCTGGTGGTGGCGGGGTTGTGGGTGCGGGTGGGGGTGAGCAGCAGGTCGCTGGGCATGGTGTTGAAGGTGGAGGAGCGGAAAGTGGTGGGAGTCGCACGCGAGGAGCCGCCCACCAGCGAAGCGCGTGTGCTGTCGTTCGAGTGCTGGTTGTGGTGGTGGTGGTAGTAGGGCCGTGACAGCTGCGAGTTTGCGGCTGCGGCGGCAGCTGCGGTAGCAGCTGCACCGAAGGTGGCCGTGTGCATGCCTGGCGAGGCACCTGAGGCGGCTGCGGGTAAGGGGAGACCCTGGCGGCCGCCGGCGGCCCCATGCCAGGGTGCAAGGCCCACGGCCCCGCCAGCGTTGCTGCTGCCGGCAGCCAGCCCCTCCATGCCCGCGACAGTTGCTGCGTGGCGCAAGTTGTGCTGCAGTGCAGCCACCACGTCGTTGTGCAGCTGCTGGTGCTGGTGGGATAGGGGTCGCACAAGGGCGCCCGCAGAAGCGTTCGCCTGCCCGGCTTGAGGGGTCTCCCCTGCATCGCTCGCTCCGCCGTGGCCGTCTCCGCCCGCCGGCGCCGCCGCCAACCGCCAAGAGCCGCTGGTAAGCGACACGACTGCCTCCCTGCCTCCTCCACCGCCCAAGCCAACCACCTGTAACCGCCCTGGCTCCTGCCCCTGCGCGTGTTCACCCCCATGGCCCGAGTGCTCCGTGTGCGTCTGCAGCTGCTGATGGTGGTGCTGGTTGCTTCGGGAGCGGTGTCGCAGGGTGAGACTGATGCCGCCGGGAGTGGGCGGCGCGGTTGGCGGCGGCGGCGGGAGCGCGCCCACAGGTCGGCACGAGTCCGTCTGCAGCAGCCGCTCCGGCCAGTCCAGGTGTAGCAGGGCACCCTACAAAAGGGTCAAGGGAGAAACTGTCAGCATAAAATCTTCAGATCGTTGGAAGCGAATACCAGGAGGAAGACAGGGGTACTCAGGCACAGCGCAACAGCAACAGGTAATGCGTTGCCGCCTGCCGCCTGTGTGACCGCCTCCACCCTGGCCCCAAAACCACCCCTGCCCTGCCCCAAATCTGCACCCTCAGCCCCAGCCCCTGCCCCAGCTCCCCACACCGCCCAGCTCCCACGCCCTGCCGACCTGCACCTCCAGCGCACACGCCACTGCGTCCCTAGCCGCGTGGAAGGCCAGCACGAAGGAGTCGCCCTCCGTGTGGCACTCGTAGCCGCGCCAGGAGGCCACGATGCGCCGTATGCAGCAGTTGTGCAGCTCCAGGGCCGTGTCCATGACCTGGGGGCAAGGAAGGTCACGCACAGGGGCCATCAGTCCATGGTCAAGCAGTTACAAGGGCAAATACATGTGCGCTGTACGGCGCATGCAAGTCCATGTGAAGGAGCGGTTGTGCGAACCCAAGGCCGTGCCAAGAAACCGGGGGCGGGCAAGAGAGTTGGGGGCCGGCTGTGCGCAAGAAGCAAGCGGCACTGGTGTGATTGCGGCGGACTGCGTGCAGCGCCGTATGGCAGGTGTTCAGCCCGGCTCGAGGCACTTAGAGGCGTGGCCAGGTGCACATTTGACACGCGGCTGTGCTGGCTGAACAGCTGCGCACCTCTTCGTCCAGCTGCTCCCACAGCTTGGTGGAATCCTGGATGTCGGTCTGCGGGACGTCGTCGCAAAAGTGAGCACGCGCATCAGGAACGCAAACCCAGTACTGGGCTGTAAGGGCAGCAGGGATGGCTGCGAGGTCCCACGCCTGAACCACGGCCTAGCAGCTACGACTGGGCAGTATGACTGGGAATTTCCGGGCGCAGGAGGAGGGCCAGCTTGCAGATTGCGGGCGGCCTGCCTCCGGTGTTCATCAGTTTCACGGTCATTGCTAAAGCCCCAGTATTTCAGCGACCTGTGCGAACACTCTGAGTTTGCGTGTATGTTAACCAGGCCAACACGCACGGTCAGGAAGCTCACATGCTTGCTTCATGCTGTTTTCTAACCAGCAACTGCACCACCACTCACAATCATGAGGGAGCTGTTGGGGCCGTAGGTGGGGGCCGAAGTCCTGCGAGGCGTGGGAGGGGACGAGGATATGCACGCGGTCACAGGCGGAGGCACACAGCGCAAATGGCTCGCCTTCGGTCAGTGGCGGCATCAGGTGCAGCGCGTGCTGCATAAGGATGTAGCTGCCAGCTAGATCGACACGCGAACCTACACGGGAATACTTCTATGTGGCACCACGTCACACTATGCATCCCGTCAATCAGCCTAAACCGCAGGCTTCAAATTCAAGACATCAGAAAGCGTGTCTGCCCTCTATCCATTGGTAGCCTCAGGCTCGACCTTTCCACTGCCCCGCAGCCCGCCGTGCACCCCTTCGCACAATCAGCCCCGCACCTCGCCCCATGCCCCGCCCCATGCCCCTCAGCACCCCGTCCCCACGGCATCGCGCCCGCTGAGCCCTCCCCTCTCACATCCTGAGCCCCAGGCGCTCCCGCAGCTGCGCCCTGTTGCACGCCAGCAGCACCAGGAGCACCGCCAGCAGCACCGCGCCGCCCGCCAGCCCCACAGACAGCCCCGCAGCCTGAGCATGGGTCAGGCCGCCGGAGCGCGCCTCGGCAGACGCAAAGTCATCCACCGAAGGGCGGTAGCCGATGTCTATCCAGTACCTGGCCGAGGAGGTTCACAGGTATCGAAGTCAAGGGAGCAGGAGCGCGCCAGGTCTCAGGGTTGTGGCCATTCGCCGTGCGACAATGGCTTTGCTCAGTCCGACACAGGCAGAGCAATATGCACACCTCAACAAGATTCGGGAGGCAATACGTGCCGCTCGATGGCAACTGCAAGTGAAGCCAAAAGAAGGGCATGTGTTGCAGGAAGCTAAGAGGATGGCATGTGTTGCAAAAAGCCCTCCTTGCAGCTATGCACGCGGCACCGCGGCACGCAGCACCCCGCCTGCCTCACTTGCGCCGGAGCTCGGGGTCTGACGCGTTGAAGGTGGCGCTGAGGCTGGTGGCCAAATCCTGGTGCGTGGAGGGGCAGCGCCACTGCACGTTTTAAACCTAAAGCCGTAGACTGGTGCAATTCTGATGCCTTGGAGCGGGGAGATGTGCGCACCTACGCCAGTTGTCGCCTTGCCACGCTGCTACTTCAGCCCGACAAGGTAGGTTGGCTTGCAGAGGGCAGCTTCTTGCACGCGTTTCTGGGTGGCTCAGTGCTAACCCACCTGTACCAGCTGCGCTTCGGTGGCGTTGGTGTACTGCAGGACGGTGGCGGTGCTCGCCACGATGCGGCTTAGCGCCTCGGAGCCGGGGATGCGCGGCGGGGCCACGGTGTTGGGGTGGAGCACCACACCCTGGAACACCCCCAGAAAGTTGAGGGTCGCGTCACGGTCGTAGCCAGCAGACACCCACCTGAGGGTATCGCACCAAGCGTGGGGACAAGGCGGGGGGGTGAGGGATGACAGGGACTGATCAGCCGCAGCACGATGGAAGGACCCATACCGTGGCGAGCGTTGGAAAAAGGAGCATACGCTGGTCGGCAACAGAGGGTCAGCTGGCTGGTTGCAGGCCGAGAGAGGATCATCTGGGCAGACGCAGAAGAGGTGGGACAAGGCGGGGCAGGGTGGCTGGGAACTCGAGCCTGCCCATACCGGAATGTTGATGGCAAGGAGGTACCATCGATCGTGTGGGTAGTGGGAAACTGATGCGGCTCAAGCCCTGTAGTTCCAAGGCTCATCGGAAACTCAAATACTCAGCTCACCGGTCCACGTTGATGGCGCGCATGTGGCTGTCCCGCACGGGACTGTACGGCGTGTCGGGATTCAGCACCAGGCTCCACATCTTGTCCGGCGCCATGGCGCGTACGACAGCCCGCCACGCGGCGTACTGCGCTACGGCATCCGCCTGGCGGGCGATGGCGAACGACAGAGCGCCGCGGCCCAGGAAGGGCGCAAAGTTGACCAGCGTTGACCGGCTCACGTCGGCGGTTGTGGTGGTTGTGGCGGCGGCGGCCTCCACGGAGGCAGGCCCAAGGCTGCGCCGCGTGGCGATACTGGGCTCAGGGCCCCGCACGATAGCTTCCTCGGCGTAGGGGCACAGCTGCGGATCGCAGCGTGTCAGCTTGCCTGGGGGCCGTACGGCATGCGACGAAGCGCAGAGACGAAGGGTGAATAGGGAGTGGGTTGGCGAGGGCGGCTAGCCAAACCAAAAGGAGTGCCGTGGCGGTTGGTAAAGTCTGAGAGCGATCGGCCGCACCAGTAACGGGCATCTATCTTCAACAGTGGCCGGCGTCTCCACCGACTCTCCTCCATACACACATACAGCATGTTGTTGTTTATACGCTACTGTGTCCCCGCAACTGCATCGCTACACAACCAGCATGCCCTGACGACCCGTGGACGCAATCCAAGCAGTGTTCCTAGCCCACTGACCCTAACACACCTGTGTCGGAGCTCTCGACCAGCTCGCTGCCTGGCATGCGCGCCACCCTCAGCCTGCTGTGCAGGAAGGAGCCGCCCGACCGCACCGCCAGCTTCCACATGGTGCTCACCACGGGCACCATCGCGCAGCGGGACGTGATGTACTGCAGCGGGTGGCGCTCGCAGCTGGGCGGGTGCGGCTCCAGCGCAAACTCGTGCATGGCTCTGTGGAAAGGAGTGGCAGGAGAACGGTGTGCGTCACATGATAGAGGTCGATATTCAAGGGACTGGACGCAGCGGGGCGGGGTGCGGCTCCGTCGGCGGCTCATGGAGGGCGTTATGGGGTGGGGGAATGAAGGGGACAGGGTGCGGTGCAAATCGGGCAAAGGAGGTGAGGCGCTGCGGGGCGGGTAGGATGAGCAAACAAGGTAAGGGGAATGGTGGGCAGGGTGCGAAGGCAGAGTGGGCAGGTAGGGGCGCAAGAGGGTGTGAAGCGGGATGCCGTTCCTGATGCCATGGTGGCTCTCACCTGAAGATGCGCAGGGCTTCCTGCATGGCTTCGCCCGGCAGCCGGGAGCGCATGGTCTGTTGGGAAGAAGCAGTACAAACTGTTACTATGTCTACCGTGCCCATTACAAAGCGGCGCTTGTCAAGGAAGCGATCGCAAGAGCGCGTTACGAGCGCACCGAGTTGCTGCCATGAGCGGACGGCCATGCCACGTGCCCTTGCCACTGCATGCTCGGGGTCGTACCGCCGGGTCCTACTGCTGAGTTCCACACCATGTCCTGTAATGGGCGTATGGGTCATATACTCGGTCGTAACGCGTGTCGCTTGCCTTGGGGTCAAAGAACACGCCCGCGTGCTCGCCCTGTCGTGCCGCCATGCTGCTCCAGATGCTGAGCAGCGTGATGCCGTCGTAGGAGCAGCCGGGAGGGAAGAACTCGCACCAGCCCGCGATGGGGACCGTGCTGCCGTTGGAGATCTGAGGGATGGGGGCAGGGCAGTCCTCGTGAGCAAGCATCGCTAATATCGCTGCTTTACGGGGCGTGGAGACAACAGCCAGAGCAAGCGAGGGCTCAAAGCAGCGGTGGGTTTGCCTCGGAACGTCGGAAGGCCGCATCAGGCATTGCGCGGGGGCTCAGAGCTGAAGGACGAGGTACTGGGTCAGGACGGGCGAGTCGGGACTGAAGGTCCGTACGCCCGAAGGAGCATAGCGTTTCTTGTACGGCGGCTTGTTGCCGTGTTGCACCCACCGTCATGGGCTTGCCGTGCAACAGGCTCGCCACGTGCAGGTATTCGTGCCACGTGGCGGGCGGCTGCAGGCCGTACGCCTCCAGCACGTCCCTGGGGGCAGGTGGGGGTAGCGTAACAACTTGCCCATGTGTCATACAGGAATAGAGCAACAGCAAGAGATCACTGCCACCGTGGCGCAAGCGAAGCCCAACACATCAGCAGCCAGAAGCAAAAAGGCCGTCCAGCCCAGCAACATGCAGCGGCTGAGCAGTAGCATGACGTGCAAAGATGTGCCCCTCTAGGCACGGAAGGGCAATACGCAAGGGGGGCGGATGGCGAGGCGTGGCTGAAGCAGCCATCGGCTGGCTGCTGAGGCGGCATACCAGTAGCACTCACTCTCGGTACATGAGCAATGGAATCTCGGCCGTGTACGGGATGGAGATGACCCGACCGCCGTACACCGCCGCCACCTGGGGACATGTGAATGGCGGCAGGGGTACGGAAGTGTCGTACTGAAGGCGCTTGAGCGCCGTACCGCTTTGCCGTTTTGATGGACAGCCATTCTAGCTGCAGCTGGCCGGCGCCAGGTCCCACGTACGGTACGCACGCATCTCTCCATTCACGCACATGGGTAGCTGCCCACAACCACCACGACGGCGTGTGCCCCATGCTGCCCTACAACCCCAGCCGGACTCCGTCGCGGGATCCTGACTATGTTGCCCACATTGGCACAGGGCGCGGATATGCTGAGCAGATGCATAACACCGCCCTCTGCGCCCCACACTACCGAACAACCACCACCACCCCACAAGATCGCCAGCTTCAAGCCAAGAACACCGCCCGCCACCCGCCCCGCCCCGTCGGCCGACCCATAGGCCGCAAAGCCACGACCCACCTCCCGGAAGAACAGATTGATGTCCGTCCACTCCAGCTCCCCGCCGTCGTCCCGCTGCAGCAGGTCGTCCAGCGGCCGCGCGTCAGCCGCCAGCAGCGCCGTCACCGGCGGGCTCAGCGGGAAGCCCGCGTACGACCCCCACCGCGCGCCCGCCACCGACGCCACCGCCAGGCCCGTGCCCCCACCGCCGCCAGTGCTATTGTCCACACTGCCGCCAGCTAACCCACCCACCGCTGCCAGCAGCTCCTGCTCGTATGCATCCATGCCCAGCTGCACCACCCTGCCCCCCAGGCCCGGCATCAGGCCGTCCAGCTCAGCCTGCACGCCGTACGCCAGAGCGGTCAGGCCGGCGGCCCCACCGCCGCCGTCGCCACCGCTGCCGCCAACAGAGCTATCGTTGTTGCCGGAGGCTGCGCTGGAGCTGGGACCTTGTGCTCCTGCCGGGAGGGCGCTGCTGGTGGTGCTGGTGGTGCGCCTTGTGCCCCCCTGGTCCAGCACGAACAGCACATCATCCTGCTCCGCCACCAGCAGCAGCGGAGGTCCGGGCTACGCATACCACAGGGTGGGAACCAAGGGGCCAGGGTGCTCTGTAGCCACAAGAGACGTGACGGCGTGGGTGCTGCTAATCGTGCTTTTTACAGGTTCGCACGTACTGACATTGCGCCAACCACGTTGCCTTGCGTGTCAGCGGTGACCCTCGCGCTAGCACTCGGGTGCCTGCAACCCCAGCGAGTCCCAGAATGACTAGCAGCATGACCGGCACCCATCCAGACCAACAACTTATGAGCCCACCGTTACGCTGTCGGTCGCTTCCAGGCATGACAGCCACGCCCGTTCCGGCCCCACACCGGTGCACCTGCCGGGAGGAGCGAGCGATGCAAGGGCATGTAAGCCAGGCATGGGCATGGGGTTCGGACGGGGGGCCTGTGAAATCGGGTGGCACCGCGTTGCGTGGAGCAAGCGCCTGCGTGCGTGCGTGTGCGCGTGTGTGTGAGTGTGTCTTAACCTGGCGGCACCTGCACACACTGCCCTGCGTCACACCGCCGGCGGTGTACATCACTGGCTAGCCACCCATGGTTCCGAAGAGGCATGCTGCGTGTTGCGCTGTTGTGTAGCGCACATTCGCCAGTCCGCTACAGGTGCGGGACGCGCTACCAGTTGTTCAATATGACGTGTAACACACGCAGTTGTGCTTGTGGCCAGTGGTACTGCTACAGAACGTAAAGCAGATGCACTCCACAGGCTCCTGTGTCGCCACCCGTCCTACTGGCCCTGCCCTGACGGCCTCGAGGACACAGCAGGCAGTACGTACCCGTCTGGCTTCTGCAGCCAATATGTGATGCAGCCGTCCGCAGTCACAGCGCCTGCTGGAGCTGCACGGAAGGTGTAGTTTGCGCCATGCGCTTTGGCGCACAAGAGCAGGTGCAGGAGGAGCAGCAGTAGCAGCAGCGCAGGGTTGGGGCTGCGCCAGCTATGGCGCCCCTGCTGGTTGCTGCTTGACCGAGCAGCAGTCATAGGCGTCACAACTGCTGCCAGATTGTTGTGCGCGGCATTCCTTCCACGTGGCCGCAGCTCCCCTCCAGCGCTTCGCCATCGCGCACCCGATAGGGCCCCAACATGGTTTTACTGTATATGTCAGGTTTTGCCCCGGCTTGCTCAGGCGTGATATTTGAAGTCGGTACTGATTATCATAGCCTGTAACTGTTGACAGTGAACAAGGAGGGGCGCTGGGACGGAGAGCAGCTAGGCCGTGTTGCCGTTTGACGGGCGAGACAGCGGAGTACAAACGTTCCCTTTATGCCGGCAACGGACTTCCGTGCATGTCTCGCCGCGCAAGCATGGATACGCACTCTTTTCCTCTGCCCTTTGTAAAGCCGGTTTCAGGAGTCCTTGTGTCCTGTTACTATATTGTGAGCTTGTACACTATTGTAGGTCGAAATAATAACTCCAGTGCCGAAAGATTGCCGACTCGTGTAGTAAGCGACAGGCACTTAACCCCATGGAGGAGACGCTACCATGGATTGTATCCCTGTTTAAGTTACAAGGTGCTGTGGCAATGTACACGGGGTACAAGCTGAGTGAGGCGCAACCAGGGTGCCTCTCGTGGGGATCTCCCCTGGCAATCCGGCCTGCTTGACATGGCGTAGCAGGGCATGGCTCCTTGCTCGCGGCTCCCTTTCCTCAAAGTACCAGCTCACAAGTTTGCTACCTTGCTGACTGCTAGGGGTATAGGTAGTTCCCTGAGCTTGCAGGGACGAGCGCCGATAGCCTTCAACCCCTTCTGCTTCAACCTCCTGCCTGAGTGGTGAAAGCAGGGGGGTAATGCACCGTTACAGCCAACCGCCTGCACGCGTTCCCTGGAGTAGCACCGCCACCAAGGATGAAGGATAGCCAATGGCACGTAACCTCACACAACTCCAATAAACTAGGGTCAGTAGCTGCTAGTTGCTGTGGGCTAATGTCCAGCTGTTCCGCTCAGTACACCTGTCCCACCTTTTCTTTCTGTTTTTTTTTTTTTTTTTTTTTTTCAGGAGAAGGGTTATGGGATTATCGGAGACCTATTTTTTGCGGGTAGGTCCTC
>VFQN01004058.1_pt1 | contig 19840 bp, 33 predicted proteins | sample 3512371 | NCBI WGS metagenome assembly VFQN01 (sample SAMN10412370, study PRJNA504923) | tailings metagenome | isolation source: Replicate 2 from Balatoc abandoned mine | place: Philippines: Itogon, Benguet | collected 2017-08-28
CCCTCCTCCCAGTGTACTAAGGGGCTTCTTCGCCCCCTCCCCCCCCCCCTCCCAAAAACAATCCATCCATCCCTGCCTTTTCCTCTCCCTCACTCCCCAAACCAATATGCACCTTGGCTCTGCCCCCTCCCTGTCCTCAATAACCCTGGTGCAGGGCCCCGCCCTCACCCCGTGGGAGGAGGTCCTTGCCCCCCTTCCCTCACCTCCAGGTACTTCACCCCTGCTCCAGAAAGGTATACCTCCAACGCCCACCCGTCTGTCCCGCACCGCCCGCGCCCAGCATGTACGCAGCCCACATCACGGTATGTGTACCTTATGCCCCCCTCCTTCCTCACCTCCAGGTACTTGAGCACCTCGCTGTCGCGCTCCGTGATGAAGGGCCCAACCTTGTTGTGGTTGGCCAGCGCGTTCAGCCAGAAGTCGGGCACGCCCTCGTCTAAAACAACGGGAGGGGTGCAATAAAGCAAATGTACGTCAACAGCAGTACAGAAAGAGCAAGCCGTTGCTGTGACTGGCCAGCGCGTATGAGCCAGAAGTGCGGGCACGCCCTCTGCACGGGTGGAGTTGAGGCACGTACAAGCCCTGCCCCGCCGCGCCCGAACGTTACCTTGAACCCCACGCTTCATCCGGCCACGGCACGGCCCCGACACGTTCCCCCAGGGCGCAGCCCGGTGCACCGGTCCCCGGCCAGACCACCCCCACCCATGCCCCCACCCACGTGTCTTACGTACTAATACACATGCCCCCAGCAAACCGTGCACCAGCCCGCTGAGCCGGTCCCCGGCCAGACCACCCCCGCCCACGCCCCCACCCACGTGTCTTACGTACTAATACACATGCCCCCAGCCAACCGTGCACCAGCCCGCTGAGCCGGTCCCCGGCCAGCCCCCGTCTGCCGCACCCCACCCCACCAACCACGGGGGTCCCCATCGCCCTCCATAGCTTTTGTGCAGCACTTAACGCGCGGCTCCGTGTGTGTCTTACGTGTTCATACACATGCCTCACCACCCCACCCGTGCACCCACCGGGCTCGCCATCGTCCTCCAGGTCGAACTTGGACTCAACGGCCTTGGCGCCGCTGTACAGCGCACGGCGCTCGTCGTACAGGGGGGCTGCAGGGGTAGGAGGGGAAGGGGGGGGGGGGGAACATAGAGAGCGTAACCAGCAGGCCACGTTGGGTGCTGAGGAAGGGAGGACTGCGCGCCGCGTGTCGTACAGAGGGGCTGCATGGGGAGGGTACTGACGGTGACAGGAGTTGCGGCCAAGGTACCGTTCCGCAAGCGACTCCTGCCCGCGTCCCGTGTGCCCGGCTGCGCCCCGCATCACACAATTGGGGGATAGCCGACGAGACTCCGGTCCGCAGCGACTGGGCAAGCACGCGCCTTGGTGGCCGCTCAGCCCTTGTCACCTACCCCTACCCCGCTGCCATCACCCCTCCGACACCCGTGGCCTCTCATCCCCCAACCCGCCGGTGCACCCACCCTATCCCGCCGCCGCCAATCCAACTCCCCGTGGCCTTTCGCCCCCCAACCAGGCCCCTTGGCCGCACCTTGCTGCCCTCCCCCCCCCCGCCCACCCTCCCCCACAAACTGCACCTGCGGCCAGCACACACCCCTACCCACCCCTTGGCCGCACGCAGCACACCGCAACACACACATGGTTGGTGGTCAAGCGCCACGGCCCCCAGGGGCCTCGCGCCCTGCCTGGCCCTCCCCCTGCTACCCTCCCCCTGCATCCCACGCATAACCCGCCCGTGTTTAGCCTGACAAACATACCCTTAGCCTACCCGCCCAACTGCCCCCAACCGTTGGACGTCCCACTTGCTCCGCCGACCACCAACACCTGCTTCACAGTACGCTACTGTAATCGCGACATTGCATCCGACGCATACCCTACCTGCCCCCCGCACCCTACTTCGCTCCGCTGCGGGTTCGGCCCCAACCCAAGACCCTGGCCAACCAGCGCCTTTCGGCCGCCAGCGGCCTAGCTCTCCGCCGCGCCCTGCTAAGGCCCCTCCCCCCCCCCTGTCCTTGGATCCGCGCCCCCTTTAGGCGTCCTCCTGAGGCGTCCACAGCGGTGCCCCTGCTGTCGCTGCTGCCGTTGCCGTTGCCGTTGCCTCTCCACGTGCGATGCGGTGCAGTCCCCATCGCATGGCGGCCGCCTGTGTTCCTGCGGCTGCCCCACAACCCCCGCGTTTCCGATGACCCTTCAGATGCCGTTACGCCCCTAACACCCCTGCCTCGATCCCATCTCACCCCGGCCCCAGGCTCAGCCCCAATCCCCTGCCGTAACCCCCACAGCATTACGGTTACTTGCGCTGCAGGGCGGGCCCCGCCCCTCTCCGCCCCCCCACTCCGCCCCCGCTCTCTGCCCCCACCCCTCCCACCACCCACCCACCACCCCCTTGCCGTACTCACCGTACATCTGGTTGAACTTGTCCTGCAGCCCCGCCCCATCCCGACCCCCCGGCTGTCCCTTAACGTTTCACTACGTCTGGTTGAACTCGTGCTGCAACCCAGCCCCATACCCCCTTCCCCCCCCCCCCCCCCCTTCCCCTCTTCCCTTTTTGCCTCCCCCCCCCCCCCCCCCCCCCCCCCCCCCCCCCCCCCCCCTCTCCTCTCCCCTTCATGCCCCCCCCCCCCCCCCCCCCTCTTCCCCGCCTCTCGCCGTACTCACCGTACTTCTGGTTGAACTTGTTCTGCAGCACGGCCAGCTCCGCCAGGTACTCCCGCTGCAGCGTGTCGTACTGCTTCTGCACCTCCTTCATTGCGAGCACGCGGCGGCGCGCGGCCACGTTAAGGTCCTCCATGGGGTCAAAGTACTCGCCCTCCTCCATCTCCTCCTCCTCCTCCACGGGAGGGGGCGGGGGAGGCGCCTTGCCGCGGCCCTTGCCGCCGGACTGGGCAGCAGCGGCCTGGAGGGCACGGGCGAGGGGGTAGTGGTGGTGATAAGTACGGTAGGTGGTAAGCGGAAGCACGTGGGCGTGGTGCATTGCAGCGGCGGTTTGGAGTTTGTTGTTCCAGCTCGCACAGCGTGCGTCGGCAGGCTAGTGGAAAGGAGATGGAGTTCGGTGGGGCGGAGTTCGGAGGGAGTTGGGTGGTGCCGACAGGCTAGGGGTAAAGGGGAGGGGTTTGGTGGGCCCATTGTGAAAGGGGCAGCGTGGGGCAGCGACCATCGGATAGGGCAGCTTGACAACAAGGAGGGTGTCATCTCAAGTGAAATGCGGGAGAACATATGGTATAGGTTGCTGTATGTTGTCGTGGGCGCGATGTGGCAGGGCGTCGATCCCTCTTCGCGGAGGCAAAAGAAGGCAGAATATGCCCAGGCGACGTTCTGAAGTAACATTTAATCGTCATTGTATGCGCTGGCTTACCAGGTAGCGCTGGGGCAGGGGTGTCCGCGCGACCACAGCCTTTGCGGGCCTGCGAAATGCGCATAGCCGCCGTCCCGTCAAAGAGGCAACTAACTCCGACTTCACGACCACTTCTGGTACCACAATGTTTCAATTTGTCAAAAGTGGCAGCAATTATACATTCGTCGCACACCTGGACAGGCTCCGGCTGCAGAGCCCCGTTGCGCGCATGGCGTGGCGAGAGAGGAGCGCGAGAGCCATGGTGTTAGTGTCAAAGTAGTAGGGCAACTAGAGTGCCCTGTTGCAGAAAGTGGGTTGGTCGGGTTGGCGGTAGATGCCTTCCAGGGCTCCTGTCCCGATACGGCATCAGTCAGCTTGTGGCCATGACACGACACGGCCTGCCCAGAGAGAGAACCCGTCCCGCAGTGTCACACCCTTCCAGCACATCAGAAAGCTCTCAGAGACTGTTCTCAAACTCAGCTTTCCCACAAATCCAGCCAAGGTTGCTGCCACGCACGGGTCCCAACCCTGTCCCCTGCCACTGGCCCCCGCCCGGTGGACGGTGCAACGGTAACGGCCACGCAGGGGCGCTGGCCCTGACGTCCCCCGGTGCCCCAGGTGCCCTCTCTCCGCCCGGTGCTCACGCGTACCTGCGCCCCAAGCCTTCTGTTGAGGCATTCAAGCATTGCAGCTACGTTACGATGGGCAATTTAGCGGTTTGCAACCAGGGAAGCATGTACTGAGCCCCATGTACCCCACCAGGAGTTCAGTGTGCAACGAAGCCAAGACAGCGTGCATGCAGGTATGAGGCGCGCATGGCATTGAAGGCTCAGGCATCCCCACCCCGGGGGGCGTGATTTCCGCTGTCCTCTTCTTGGCAGCGATACAGGCCAGGGGAGCTCCCCTAATGCACACCCGTGAAGTCGGCACACTAGGGGGGCGGGCCAACATACATGAGCTTTCACTGCATTACGCTGACGGACAGTCAATAAACCGGCCTTGCGTGCGTCACCAGGGAAGCTTCCTTGTACGTGCCGCTCAGTGCCTCAAAACCACTGTACCGCACCTGCTGTCCCCCGCACGCCACGTTGCAATTTTAAATCCGACAGGCACGAACGACCGTGTGGTCCCCTGCCCAAACGCTCGCGCCCCGCACCCTGACGACACGGCCCGGACCAGGAACCCACTGAGGATCTGCCTCAGCAGCAGCAGCGTGTGCATTGCATAACGGCGCGCCTTTCGCAGCGCTCAAAGCCAAGCATGTGCGTTTCAATGCGTTGCTGTCTTGCCGGGCATGAGGCACCTCCGTGCCGCGCACAAGGGAGTGCCTACAACCACGGCAGCCCCCCGCCCACCCACCGTAAGGCCTGAACACGCCCCTCCGCGTAAGCTCAGATAGAAGCGACTCGTCACGCCTACTCGTCACCCTTCGTACTCCGGTATGGCAGCCTCCTAAAATCTCCAACCTCCCCTCGCCGCTCCCTGCCACTCGCACCCGTACAGCATCACATGTGCCATGTAGCTGAGACCCACAGCACGTGCACCTGGCATCCTCAATACCCCCAACAGAGAACAGACATGCACCAAGTTGCGCTTGCACGTGATGCCCCCGCCACACAGCCATGCTTCCCTCTCATGCCCGCAGTTACCCTACAGCCGCACCGTCCATACCCTCGCATTACATTGAGAACCCATCCCTACGGCCATGCAGCTTGCCCACCCGCCTCACGCAGTCCCAAGGGGCCCACCGTCGCCTCCACGCCCAAAGCCTCCGCACAGCACTCCTGTACCCCCCCCCCTTACGTACTGCCGTGGCTGCTAATCCCAGCTGCCTCTGCTGCCGCGTTAACCCACCGCCATTCCACCGCAATGCACCACAGCCGCTGCACCAGCTGTGGCCAACGGGCAGCCACCGCCTCCACGCGCGCCTCCCTTGTGCTCCTTGGTTTGCTGCATGCCAGGGGTGGGCGGCGTTGCCCGAAGTCCACGGAGTCCAGCGAAGCCAAACGCAGCGGGGTAAGCAGCAAGGCCACAACCCTGCGAGGGATGCATGGGCCACGGCCAAAACCATCGTTTCCTAGTACAGGCGGACGTAGCTACGTGGACAGCGTGCCGGCCACGCACATGAGCACCGGTAGTCAAGCACCAGGGCATGTCAGCAGGACAAGTGCCCATGTGGCTAAAAGTGTGGCTATGCTATAGCGGCGACCGTCATTAGGCGAAAAGACTCCAGTATAGTAGTGTTTGGTATGGCGCAAAGCCTCTGCTAGCTGCAAAAACTGCTGCAGATTTCGGAGCAAGTTGTAAACTGCCGTCCCGCCCTGGCCTGGCCTGCCCTCACACACCTGCTGGTATCCTCGCCCTCCCCTTTTCCTGCCCTGCCCCCACACACCTGTTGGCATCCTGGCGTCCCGCCCTAGGCCTGGACGCTGAGCGCGGCACCGTTGGGCCCGTAGCGCACGACGCCCAGGCGGTTGCACGTCTCCTGTACCTCCTCGTCCACCTGCCAGGACACGCACGCCCCCGCCATGAACACGGGGATGACCTCCTTGCCCGCGAACGCCGCGACGCTGGGGTTCCCAGCGCTGATCTCCCTCTCGATTAGCGCAGCCCGCCCCGCGACGCTGGCGACGTCACTGCAAGGGGGACCATGAGGCAATGGGAGCAAAGCGCATGTAAGCTGTAGGGGTGAGAATGTACGGCATAACGCAGACGTTACTGACGTTAGCATATACGTCAGGCACGGTGGCCCGCCGGGGCGGGTCCACGTGGACCGTAACAGATTACGGACCCCCCGGACTGCTGCTTACTCATATGGGTCTTTTGTGTCTTGGCCAGTCTAAATCCAAGCCATGCCGTTACCGTCTTTTTTGTACATAAATCACTTTTAACTGTAACATATCAGCATAGGCAGAACCCGAGATCCCATGAGCGGCAAGGGGCAGCCCCAGATTGGCGGGGTTGACGCAGGAGGGCGCAGGGAGGGCGGGGAGGGCGGGGCAGGGCTGGCAGGGCAGGTGTACGGCAGTAGTGATGACGACATGGCCATAGGGGCGCTGCCCAGGCGCTTAGCGAGCACAGCGGGCAGGCGTTGGCGGTGTGTCACGTGTGCAGCACGCACGCCTGGCTCCAGGCTAGCGCATAGTTTAATAGTGTGCTGGCAACAGGGCTACCGGTGTTACGTGAAGGGGCGTGCGTAAACGGCCACATCCTTGCGACCAGCAGGCATGCTGGTTACCACGTCCACATCTGGTCGTGCATAGCTTCAGTTCAGCTGAAGCAACAGGCACGGCATGCCACACCCAGTGGGCGTGTCCCCCAGTGGGACCTTGCAACCAGCAGGCTGACTACCAGGCATTTGTCCGTGCATTGGCTTCAGCTGAAGCAACAGGCACGGCACATACCGGTAGGTCAGACCCATCATGTCACCTGATGCAATGTGTCCCCCAGCCGCGCACCTGTCGGTCTCCACGTAGCGTTGGTACCAGGCGAGGTACACGCGGGACGGGCCCACCACCACGGCGTCCACCTCCATCTTCATGCCGCCGCCCGCCCACGTGAGGACGCGCAGCTCGGGGTCAATGCGCGAGCCCGGCTCGTGCAGCTGGATGGCCGCCGCCAGCTCCTGCACCTTGGCCAGGCGCGCGTACTCGAGCTCCCGGCAGATGTCATCAAGCTCCTTCTGCATGTGGTGAGGCCCGACGTTGTAGAGTTCACCTGTGCGGCAGGCCGGCGGGGCGTGCGGCACAGGCGACGCACACGGGCAGGTTTTGCAGGGGCCAACTGAGGTGCACGGACCGCGTTGCAAACCAGCAGGCAGCAAGGTAAGCTTGTCGTGCGCCATTTGTATTCTTGTCCAGTATAGGCATAACCGCCAATATGGTAGTCAGGTAACGGTTGTCAGCGGTGCAAGCTAGCGTGTGAAGGCCCAGCGCTGGGCCGCTGCCCCCAGGCCGCCAGCAACCCTCTGGGTCCCTCTGGCCCCTATCAGTTACCCTTGTGAACATATTGAAGCTCTTAGGGGGGATACGGGCTTTGCGCTCACAGGCGAAACTAAACGCAACCCACCGTCGGTGAGGTCCTTCAGCTCGGTGCACAGCGCGCCCGTGCTGCTGAGCCGCAAGCCGAGCACGCCCATATTCTCCTTCCATTCGTCATACAACTTTGCGTTCCTAAATTTTGTGTAGTAAGGCACATTTCGAATGAGAATGTAGACACCGCGGGCGCTATGCGACTCGGAGGGCCCCTTTGGACCCAAACAACCCGCTGAGGAAAGCCGACGGCTTCCCGCCCGTTGCCCGCGGACGAGCCGGGGCCAACGCAAACGGACGGGCCGCCGCGCGGCAAGCCCGATGAACGAGAGGATGCGCGACCAGCATCTTAGTCTGCAGGCGGCAAAAGGGCATCGCTTTGTACAGGTCCCTGGCTGAGAGCAGGGTGCGGCCGAGACGCTGTCGGAAGCGCGGCATGCAGGCGTAGCAACAAAGGCAGGCTGTATGCCTTGACAAACAACCACATCGGCTCTTCACCAATGTTTTACCGCAATGGGGCACTTACCGGAATTTGCGCTTTGCACTTTGCGTCCAAGGTAACTGAAGTAGCCCCAACAAGCCAGTCAACTCTGCCGTAGGCAATTGGCCAAATGTGTGGTAATGTAAAGCTGGAAATTCTCAGTTAGTCGGCGCGGCGCAGCCTTGCGTCAGGGCCGCTTACTTCTGGACTTCAGTGCTTTCCTTGTTAGCAGGAATCAGTTGGACGCAATGACCTCAACAAATATGCATGTAGTTATGTATGCAGGTTGACCTTCCTGATTGGTTTGTGGAATGGCACGGAAAAGGCACGGAAGAAAGGATCTAGCGATTTAGCGATGCCGCGTCCTTGACGCTACGTCTGACTTTGAATAGAAGTCGCAGCTCAATAGTGGTACTCTAATGTAGCAGGTGCGGCAAGCCTTGTTGGTCCCACTTGCCGCACCGCCGGAGCTGTTGCACGCTGCTTTTCGCAGCACGCCCAGCACACCTGCCCCGGAGCCTTCCCTCCTCCCCAGAGCCCAGTCCGCACCCTAGCCCCCAAACCTTCCTCGGCGCACCCCACCATTTCCTTACAATTTACCATAGAGAATTTAAATGCTGCATGCTTTCACAACACCATGACTGTCCTGCTCCAACACGATGTACGTGCCCAACAGGGCCCTCTGGTGCCAAGGCTGGTACCGTACCGTACCGGTACCGTACCACCACACACGCCCTCCATATGGGTCCATGGCGTGATAAGTGCTCCTCAGCGGGGAAACCCAGATGGGACCAACGTCATCACTCCCTCTATCCCGACAAGTTAGACAGAGCCGTATATGGTCCATACCCGCGCATTACACTGAGAAGCACAGCCGCACGACCACCCTCACTGAGAAGCACGGCCGTACGACCACCCCGTTCACCCACCCCCATGTGGACACGTGCCATCCGTACATGAAAGCGATCCGCGTCATGCCGTTCCCACGCCCCGTCCCCATGCTTGCACCCGTGCGCCTGCTGCCGTCATCACTTCCCGCAGCCACAACAAGGCCCTGCAGCCACGCCTCCTCCTCAGCGATAACTGTACCGAGCTCGCAAAATGCCACTCTGTCCATCTCCCTTCTGCTGCTCCCCAACGGCGGCCCCTGCTCCACCAAGTCCCTGCAGCCCCGCCTCCTCAGCGCTTACCGGTAGCACACCGCACCTCAAATGTGCAACACCCGGCCCAATACCTCCCGCCCCGACCCCACAACGAACACACGGTGAACAGTCCACCGCCATGCACCCAAACACCACCATTTACCCAAAACCTATCTCGTCTCCTTCGGAGCTGCTGCCCCTGCCCTAATGCAATCTGCGTGTGCCACGGCAGCCCACTGCCAGCAGTTTACCGCGATGCACCATAGCCGCGCCACCAGCCACGCCCGGAGGGCTGCCAGCGCCTCCGTCCCTCACGCACCCACGCCTCCCTGGCGCGCAAATTGCCTCTGCTGCCTTGCCCGCCGAATCCCACTGCCGTGCACCACAGCCGCAGCACCAGGCGCGCCTGGAGGGCAGGCCCAGCGCCTTCACCCCCACCCGCGCTGCACGCATGGCTCCCTTGAGCACCACTCCCACGCACGTGGACCTTGCTGGGGGTAGCAGACGGGCGGCCATGTCCACAGGGACCAGGGCAGCCGCCGCAGGGCTGCCAGCTCAGCAGCATGGTCACATCCCTGCACGGCACGGATGGGAGGCCAAGGCTGGAGCGGTCGTTTCCTAGTATGGGCTAAACCTGGGCAGTATAGGGTGCTGGTTACACGCGCGCCGGTGGACGTGTAGTGCTAGGGCAGGCAGGTATTCCCGTAGTTGCAATTGTGGACCTAAGCAGACCTCCCGGCGCCTGCCACTTTGCCCTCCCGTTTTCCTGCCTTGCCCTTCCACGCCTGTTGGTCATCCTAGTGTCCCGCACTAGGGCTGCCCTCCTGCCCCGGCCCCCTCCGGCCCAGCCCTGCCGCCTGCCCCTTCCGGCCCGTCCCTGCCCCCCTTCACCCTCCGGCCCTGCTCTGCCCCCTGCCAACTCCCGCCCTGCCCTGCACCCTGCCACCTCCCTCCCTGCCCTGCCCCCTCCGGCCCAGCCCTGCCGCCTGCCCCCTCCGGCCCGTCCCTGCCGCCTGCCCCCACCGGCCATGCCCTGCCCTGCCCCCACACACCTGATGGCATCCTGGCGTTCCGCCCTAGGGCTGGACGCTGAGCCCGTCACCGGTGGGCCTGTAGCGCAGGACGCCCAGGCGGTTGCACGTGTCCTGCACCAGGGCGTCCACCTCGGGGGACGCGCACTCCCCCACCATGAAGACGGGGATGACCTCCTTGCCCTGGTAGGCCGCGACGCTGGGGTCGCCAGCGCTCATCTTCTTCCAGATCGTCAGAGCCCGCCCTGCGATGCGGACGACGTTTCTGCAAGGGGGACCGTGGGGCAATGGCCGTGAGGCAATGGGAGCAAGGCGCGTGTTAAGCTGTAGGGTTGGGAGTGAGGGGACCTGGACAAGGGCGTAGGAGAGGTGTACAGCATCAGGGTGTATGGCATCAGGGTGTACGGCATCAGGGCGAACCGCGTGCACATAGCGGGCGTGTGCGTAAACGGCCACGTCGTTGTGACCAGCGGGCTGGTACACACGTGGTCGTGCATAGCTTCGTCTTAAGGAACAGGCACGACATACCACACCCCGTGGCTGTGGCCCCTTGCGACACGCACGCTGACTGCCAGGCATTGGCGCGTGCATAAGCGTCAGCTGAAGCAATCAGCACACGGCATGTACCTATCACACTCATTTTCATATCACATGCTACAGTTTGACACGTCTCAATCCACGCCTTGCCCTTGCCGAACATGCTTCACTGTGTCCCCCCAGCGAGCCACGCACCTGGCATCCTCCACGTAGCGTTGGTAGCAGGCGACGTACACACGGGTGGGGGCCACCACCACCACATGCGGGGGGACGGGCAGCTTGGGGGCAATGCTTGAGCCCGGCTGCTGCAGCTGGGTGGACGCCACCACCGCCTTCACCACCTCCTGGACTGCGTCCTCGAGCGCCTGGCAGGCGTGAGCAGCCTGCTCCAGGGCCTGCTCCTCAACGCTGAGGGGCCCGGTGGGGTCGGCATCGGCTGGGCAGCAGGCCGGTGGGGAGGGCAGCACAGGCGACGCACACGCACCGGTAAGGTTTTGGAGGGGCCATCTGGGTTGCACGAAACGCGTTAGTTGCAACCCAGGCAGCCAGGTCATCAGCTATCACAGGCAGTGCATTCCGGGGTGGCCGGGCGTGGGTTAAGCTAAGTAGCTAGGCGCGACGATTAGGCATTAACAACAGTTTGGGCAGCTTGCGGCACGACGCGACGAAACCCATCCTTGCATGCAACCCACAGTCAATGAGTTGCTCCATCCACGACTCCATCATTGTCACAAAGGAGAAAATGGCAGCACAATGCACATGCATGACGCCTGTGTCCGTTTGCAGCATGCTGGCGACTGTGGTGACGTGTGCTCCAACCAATTCCCAAAGGACTCTTCACTGTCCAAGTGCTCGAAGTAGGTCACTCACCCTCAAAGTTCATGCAGACAGTGAGCTTAGTGTGCGGCGCTGTGCTCCCCTCGGGCACGATCTTCTCGCCTTTGACGCGTATCCCCTTGAGCACAAGCGCGCCGCCGAGGGAAGCCGGCGTCTTCCCGCCCTTTGCCGACACCGCCCGCGCACGAGCTGGGGCCAACGCAGACGGACAGGCCGCCACGCGGCAAGCCCCACGGATGCGAGACTGCGCGACCAGCATATTAATCTGCAGGCGGCAAAAAGGGCATCGATGTGCACAGGTCCCTGGCTGACAGCAGGCAGGCTGGGGCTGAGAGCAGAATGCGGCCGAGTCGCTGCCGGAAGCGCGGCGATGCAAGGGTGTAGCAACAAGGGCAAGCTGTATGCCTCAGCAAATAGCCACATCGGCTCTCCCTTCTTTTACCTTCTTTTACCGCAATGAGGGCACTCACCGGCTTTGCGCTCCAAGCAGCGTCCAAGGTAACTGGAGCCGCCCCACCAAACCAGTCAACCTGCCGAAGGCAATTGGCCAAATGGGTAATAAGGTAAAGCTGGAGGTTCTCAGTTACGGGGTTGGGCGCAGCTTTGCGTCAGGTGCCGCTTACTTCGGACTTCTCTTCTTTGTGGAACCAGCAGGACGCTATGACCTCAACAAGTATGTATGTAGGTCTGTATGCAGAGCGACGTTTGTGATCGGTTTGCGGAAAGGCACGGAAATGGCAAGGACGAAAGGATCCGGCGATTAGCAATGCAACCACTTTGCCGCGTCCTTGACGCTACGCCCGAAGTTGCATGAAATTTGCAGCTTAAGAATGACACGCTGAAATGGAGCAGATGCGGCAAGCCTTGCGGGTCCCACTTGCCGCACCGCCGGAGCTGTTGCACGCTGCTTTTCGCAGCACGCTCAGCACACCTGCCCCTTCCCCAGTCCGCACTCAAGCCCCCAAACCTTCCTCGGCGCACCCCACCATGTCTATAATAATTTATTCAAATGCTATACACGCTTCCACGACAGTATGACTGTCCTGCTTCAACACCATCTACGTGCCCAACAGGGCCCCCTGGTGCCCCAGGCCGGTACCGTACCGTACCGGTACCGTACCACCACACACGCCCTCCATATGGGTCAATGGCGTGAGGAGCGCTCCTCAGCAGGTAAACCCAGATGAGACCATCTTGATCCTCCCTCTGTCCCTCCAAGCTGCCCTTCTCTCTGGCAGCGCACTGCCCCAGACAAGCACCGCCAGAGCCGCCAGCAGCCGCCTTTCCTAGCACCCCTGCCTGCCTACCTTGCGCACACAAAGCCTGGCGCTCGTACTGCGCCGCCATCGCCGCCGCCGCCATGCATCGCTCACGCTGTGCGGTGGTCGTCGCCGCCGCCGCCGCCGCCACCGCCGCCGCCACCGCCGCCGCCTCCTGCTGTTGCTGCAGGAGGTTCAGGTGGTGCTGCAGGCCCAGCTGGTGGTAGTGCATCAGGGGGTCGTCACGCGCAGTGGATGCTGCTGCCACTACCTGTTGGTGCCGGTGGATGTGCTGGTGCTGGTGGTCAGGGAGGTGCAGCAGGGGCTGGTGTTAGTGCTGATGGTGTTGGTCCGGGAGGTGGTGGTGCTGGTGCCGCTCTGCGGCCCCTTTGGGCGGCCCCTTTGTGCTTTGTCCTTGCCCCTCTAATCGGCTTTGCAGGTACGGTCCGAGTGGTCCGGCAGGTGCAGGTCGGTGCTGTTGGCGCTGCTGCTTCTGTTGGTGCGTGTGGTGGTGCGGTGGTTGGTTGTATTCCACAGGTTGCGGCGCCGCCAACACCTGCCGCTGCTGCTGCTGCGTGCTGCCGCTGTTGGGGGTAGTGCCGATGGGGATTCACATGGTGCAGCAGGGGCTGCTGCTGCAGGTGGTCCACGTGGGCCGGCAGCGAGGTCGCCTGGGAGGTGCAGGTGCTGCTATTGGGGGTCCGGATGGTGCAGCATGGGTTGCTCGTGTGCGCCGGCCGCGGCCGCTGCCGTCGCAAGCAGCGCCTGCTGCTGCTGCTGCGTGTGGTGCAGGGCGAGCTGGTTGTGTGCAGCGGGTGCCGCCGCAAGCAGCGCCTGCTGCTGGTAGTGTAGCACACCAGGGTAGTCCGAATGGTGCGGCAGGAGGTGGCTGTACGCAGCCGCTGCCGCCGTGGGAACCGCCGGCTGCTGCTGGTAGTGCAGGTGATGCTGCAGGTGCTGGCGGTCCGGGGGGCGGTGCAGCTGGTCCGGGTGGCGCTGCGGCTCCTCCGGGTGGTGTAGCACCAGGGGTTGTTGTTGGTGGTGGTGGTGCGTCGCTGCCGCTGCCCCCATGGCCATGGCCTGCTCTCCGCACACCACTCCTGCATCACCTGCGAGGGGGGAAGCGGGGGGGAAGGGGCAGGGGTGCACACTGACCAAGGTGAGTAACGGGCGCAGGTGCAAGAGGTCCGCTTGGCCTGTGCGTCCAGGCCACCGAGACCCGTCACGCCTTCCCGTTAACGGTGCGTTGGGTCTCGGCTAACGGGTTTGAGGAGAGGGATGCAAAGCGCCAGGACAGGAAAGGGTGGTGGGACACTGCAGGGGAGAAAGAGCGAGCGGGGGGTTGCACGTTTGCCCCGACCTGGCCACCTTGCTCCCACGGCCTGTGCACTCCTCACAACCATCGAACACTCCACAAGGTGCTTTACGCCTTGCCGAGCAACACAGTATTTTGCACCACATAGACCAAGTGTCCACGCCACGCGTCCACACCTCATACAAGCACGCGAGTCAGGTGGGACAGCCACCATATTGGCCAACAGCGGCTCGCACAGCTGCTGCTCTAATGATGGGTTGGGTGACCCGCCCCAGCCCACGCATGCGGTTGCAGCACGCACACCCACCTCCACGCCTCCCCGCTTCGGCCCCAGCGGCACCGCAGGCCACTCCAGCGCCATCATGCTGCTGCTGCTGCTGCTGCTGCTGCTGCTGCTGCTGGGGACCGTATATAGTCATTGCTACTGGATGGGTGATGTTCACCAAGTCCGTGTCACCAATTGTGCGTACTAGTACGGTATGCTGTTGATGCTGCTGCTGATGATGCTGCAGCAGCCCAGAGCTGCACCGTCGGCCACTCCACGGTATGCTGTTGATGCTGCTGATGCTGATGCTGCTGCCGCTGCAGCAGCCCAGGGCGCCATGCTGTTGGTAACACCACTCTAGCTCCTCCCCTCACGGCACGCCGCCAAGCGCTTTCTCATTGCAACGGCGTCAGGGTGCTGTGCGCCGCCCAGCACGCGATCGCAAAGCTCCAGCGCTTGCCGGTACAGCTGTTCCACCTCGGCATGCTGTCCCTGGCTGCTGGTGCAGATGGCTAGGTTGTTGATGACAACATTGGTGCCTCTTGAGGGCTGCTGGCACGGTATGAACGGCGCTGACGACAGGTAGACAGGTGCTGGTGCGAGGGGGGCGGCAGCGGGCTGTCCGTGGCAGTGCATGCGGTAGTGGAGGCCACGGCATGGGGGTGCGGGCCCGCACCAGCAGGCATTGGCGACGCTGCGGCTGAGTCCGCGTGCTGCTGCTGCTGGGGCTGGTCTCCTTGCACATGCCACAGCGGTGCAAGCCAGAGCCAGGAAGGCAGCCACGTCGACTTCTGCCCGCCTGGTGGCGTGGGCGGCGGCGCTGCGTGTACGGCACAGCGTGTATGGCACACAGGCACGTGTCAGTCCGGAACGTTGCACCGCACGTACAGTGCACACCACGTGAAGCGGTTACTGCCCAATGGCATGGTTGGTTACGGAGCCAACGTGTTCTGCAGCCTGCTGCCAAACACTAGAACTGCTCCCTCCCCCCTCCCCCAGTCGGTACTTGGTGCCCCGTTGCGACAGCACACTGTTTCAATTAATGCCCACGTCCGCCCTCCCATCTGAGACCCTAACCCCCGTCCCAACCCAAACGTCACGTAAACGACATCAGCTAAGCGACGGACTCACCGGCACGTGCTGTGCCCCGGCCAGCCGCCCCACTCTGGGGAAAGCCAGGGGAGAACACACCGGCGAGTCAGGGCTTGGCGCAACCGTCAGGTTCTTCCTTTCGAGGTGTGATGGGCAGGGTGGGGTGAGAGCAGGGCTTGGCCCCGCAAACCCGCAAGGCGGATGTACCGCGGCATGCCTCTAGCCCGATTGCCAGCCAAGCAGCTCTCAGTCGCCATGCGCCGGTCGGCACAAACTACTACACCCCAAGCCGTCCTGCCCGAGCAAAGGTTCGAACAAGATTACAAAGCCATGGTCCAGCAGCAGCAGCAGCAGCAGCAGCAGCGGCTTAAGTTCCCCTTCACCCTAAGTGATCAATGCACGCAATTACAATGATGGCCTGATTGGCATGTGTTGCAGGCTAGGCCGGTGAGAGGTGCGCACGGAGACGGGAGACGGCAGCCCAGGACGTGTGCATGCAGCAGGGTGATGGTGCAACACGCTTTTCGTAGTGCGGTGCCAAGGAGGACCGTGCTAGGGTGCACAACATGCAGTCGGTCAGCAGTTCGAAGGCCGCCTCACGTTCACCACAGTTGCGGTGCACGTGTTGAGCGGTGAGGTGGTGGCGTGGTCGGGTGTGTTGCATGTGGGAACCTAGGAAGTGCACCGAGACTGCACGCAGGACAGCCATCCGGGCCACTGCCCCTACCCAAGTTGAGTCCAATATATTTTGTCGGCCCATGACTGCCCCGAATGAGCCCGGCTGTGGTGCTCACCGATAAGGCCGTAAAATTTTTGAACGCAGACCACCCCAAGTGGAAGGCCCCCGTTCTTGAGGTCATCGGCAGACATAGCCGCCAAAGCGGTCAAGTTATTGCAGCCAAGGTCGATGAGCTTGTCGAGATGAACGTCCTTACAAGGGCCCCGGCAGTTATCAGGCAGCTTCTGCGCGAGCTGTGCTCTTAGCCTGTCCCGAGGAGACTGCTCCATTCCTCCGCGGTAGCCAAAGTTTTCAGAGCGACGGGCACGTCGGCCTGGCAATAAGAGCCAACGAGCGTATCCAGTGTTGCTGTGGAACGCGCGAACGCCACTGTCCGTAAAGCAGGGTTGATACTACTAGAGTTTATTACCGCGTTGGCTTGTTGGCATAGGGCGATACGTGCAAAAGCAGTATATGCAACATGCAGACTCAGGCTCGTCCGTACGTCGTTCCCATCACCGTCACCGTCGGTCCCTTGGCTCTGCCGGGCGCCCTATACCCCTGCGTACCGCACCACACGCATGCTACCTGCCACGTTTGTCCGGTCCTGAATCGGCGAGGATTGCAAGGGGACCACTGTACCCGCAGCAGTAGGACATGCGAATTCCTGCGTAGGCAGGAGTGGTATCCGGCACGCTGAGGCCCGGGGGGGAGGGGGTGCGTGGTGCAGGGGTGTTGGGGCCGTGGCGCGTGGGTTGACACGTGCCGGTGGCGCGACGGTGGTAGACGCGGAGTGGTAGCACAATCGTCCTACCTGCTCCCATTGGGGACTGGGTTCTGCCCGCCTAACGTAACACTGTCGTGCCGTGGCGTGGCTGGCAGGGTGGGGTTGGCAGCGAACGGCGGGCGGAGCACAGGGGCCTAGGAGGGGCCGGCAGCTCGCAACGTTCATGCGCGACCCGTGCGCCACAAGGAATGTGGCTGACTGCTGATGGTGGCGAACCGGTGGTGCCGCAGTGGTGCGTGCAGGTGGGGTAGACGGCCCGTGCCCCTGCATGTGGATAAAGCAGTGCAACAAACCTGTTGTGGCCGTTGCTGAACGCCCATGACTACTGTGTGCTTGGGCAGGGCAGGAGTTGAGCTGCGGGTCGCGGGGCATGCCGCATGCAGGGCTCATCGGTCCCTGCCCCAGAATGTGGATGAGGTAGTGTAACAAAGGGCGTTGTGGCTGTTACTGCACGTCCATGACTGTGTGCCTTGGCAGCAGTTGAGCAGCATGCAGGGCTCGTCGGTCACCGCTCCTGTGTGCCGCCAGTGGCCAGGTGTCAGCCACGTGGTGGCATGCCAAACAACTCATTTACAACACACTACTTGCACCTCAGCGCTACTCACCGACCCCCACGGCTTCAAGCCCCTCCAATCAATACGGCTGGGTCACTTTACAAAATGCCTACCAGTACAGCGCAAACACCAACCAGTACTGCGTAGGACTGCTGCCGTCTGAAATCACCTCTACGGTACGGCATGCCGCCATGTCCCCGACACTTCGCTCGCCGCCTTGGTCACGGCCGACACAAGACACAACCTCGCAACCTAGGGGACCAAGGCTCGCCGTACTCCGCACATCCACCGTTACGGTGGGCATTATTCGTCCCAATGGCCCCTGGCCCTCCAGACGTAGCTCGCTCATGGTCTGTACCTCTCCCCTGCCTCTCACTAGTACCGTACGAGATTGGATTGGTTGGCACGAGTAACCTGCACCATCGCACGTCAAAGGGGTACTGCACCACCAACACTTTACCACTGGCAGTCTAGGACCCCACACACTTGCACCAAAACCAGGGGATCCCCTGTGATCATTCAGCAATACCAGCTAGCACCGACCGATCCGTCGATGAAGGGTGAAGACCCGGGCAAAGACCGAGTGCCACGGTGGGTGACACGGTACCACAGCACGTTTCCATATACAGGAAAATAAGAAAGAGCAAAACTACCGGTAGGTATAATTCGCGCGCACGTGCAAGTACCGTAAAGAGGTTGCCCACATGGAAGGAAGAAAAGAGCGACACGTGGCCCTGTGCCTACCTGCCGGTGGCCGTGCCACCGGTACATCAATAACGAACAGCCGCAGCACGGAAGAAGTATGCAGATCGAGAAGAGGCATTATCCCACAAGGCTAGTTGCTAGGTGTACGAGCCCAGATGAATTAAGTGCCTAGGCCGCTCAGCCCTACTTGCTACCTTCACGTGTGGATGGGCTAGCCATCTGTTGTAAACGAACCCCGCCCCCTCCGTACGCTAACACACACAGACCTCGCACCTACGGTCTTCACTGCCCTCCCTTCATACACCTCGATGCATAATTGTGCATCCGCGCTCTGCAGCGGGGCTGACGGCGCGTCAGCCCCCAATCGCTTTCTCGACTCTGCACGAACCGCCGCACTGCGCTCCATCGTCCCCATCTAGCTAGTCCCGCTAATCGCGGGGTGGCTATTGCACCGCTCCATCGTCCCTCGCTTGCCCCGCCAATCGCAGGGTAACTATCGCAGCATTACATCGTCCCTAGCTAGCCCCGCCAATCGCCGGGTGGTTTATCCCAACAGCTGCCTCTGCTTATGCGGTGTCCTAAAAGTCAGCTGCGTGCCAGACGCTACTGAATGCGCTGAGGGTCAATCGCATAACCGGGCTACCATCTAGCCCTACAACCGCTTCCTGCATCGCTGCAGAAACGGGTCTTGCTCGCAATATCAGCGCCCGCTGTGCATAGATGGCTGTCACCCTACCGTTGCCCTTACGCTCCGTTGGATGACACGTGTCAGCGGCACGCCCACATGCCCGTACCGGTAAACCCGCAGGCTGCGGGCCCTCACAGCCCACCGCCAAACAACAGCAGCTGCGATGGGATGCCGCTTCCGCCGCCCTGCAGCTGCAGCCCCTGCTGCTGCTGGTGGTGGTGCAGTTGCTGAAGATGCGGTGTGTACCAGGCTTGCTGCTGGTACTGCGCCGCCGCCGGTACCGCCGCTAGTTGCTGCTGCTGCTGCTGGTGCTGCTGTGCCGCAGCCTCCGCAGCAGCCTGCTGCAGCATCGCCGCCTCTCGCTGCGCCGCCACCGCCGCCGCCGCCACCTGCTGCTGCTGCTGCTGCTGCAGGTCCCGCTGCTGGTAGTACGGGTGAAACACCAGGGCGTCGTTGTGTGCCGTGCCTGCCGCCGGCGCCGCCACCTGCCGGTGCTGGTGGTGCAGCAGGGGCTGGTGGTCCGGGTGGTGCTGCAGGGGGCCCAGATGGCCCGGGAGGTGCAGGTGCTGCTGGTGGTGGTGCGGGCAATGCAGCGAGGGCTGGTTGTGCGCCGCGTGGTGCGGCGCGGCGGCCACCACCCGCAGCTGGTGCTGCTGCTGCAGCTGCTGGTAGTGCAGCACGCCCAGCTGGTCCGGGTGGTGCAGCAGGGGCTGGCTGTGCGCCGCCGCTTCCGCCACGGTCACTGCCGGCTGCTGCTGCTGTTGGTGGTAGTGCAGGTGGCGCTGCTGGTCTGGGGGTTGCTGCGGCTGGTCGGGGTGCTGCGTCAGAAGGGGTTGGTACTGCGCTGCGTGGTGCAGCATGGGGTGGTGTTGCACCGCTGCCCCCATGGCCATAGCCTGCTCCTCCGCACACCACTCCTGCATCACCTGGCGGCGGGGGGGGGGGGGGGGGGAAGGGGGGGGGGGGGGGCAGGGAGGGGGGGGGGCAGGGAGGGGGGGGGGGCAGGGGGGGCGGGCGGGCGCGGTTCGTTGGGGCTGCGTGGAAGG
>VFQN01004059.1_pt1 | contig 19832 bp, 29 predicted proteins | sample 3512371 | NCBI WGS metagenome assembly VFQN01 (sample SAMN10412370, study PRJNA504923) | tailings metagenome | isolation source: Replicate 2 from Balatoc abandoned mine | place: Philippines: Itogon, Benguet | collected 2017-08-28
AAATCAGCCCAAAATGCGCCTGCTTCGAACCAACCGATGAAGATAGGAACGCTGGCTATGGGGAGCGGGAGAGCGGGTGGCAGTACGGTGAGGAGTGGCTGGAGAGGGTGGGGCCAGGGACGGGATGGAGTTAGGCGGGCCGAAGCAGGAGAACTTAAGGGAGGACCGCCAGCAGGGGAGCTCCGTCGCCTGACCGCCAGCACAGGCCTCCCCTGGGCCGGTGTGGACCAGGGGAGTGTCCCCTGGCCAATACCCTACCTGCCCCCCAGCCACCCATGAGACAACGAGTTGGTGCGGTATGATGTATGGACGGGTAGATGTTGTTAACCACCTGGCAACCTGGACATGCTCCTTTGCACATGCAGCGGTATTCATCAGCACAGCGGCAAGAGCAGGGCAGCAGGGCAGGGGCTGCAGAGAGGCATGACGGACAGCTGGTCAGTCGCGTCAGTCTGTGTCATGCTGAGCCCTCCTTACGGGCTCTGACAGACAGCAGGCCGTGCAAGTCATCAAGATCAAGTAAAGTATGAAGTAAAGTATCAACCCCGCTCTGATTCGCTGCCAGGTGCACCCTGGCCCCAGCAAGGTTACAGTTAGCTCCTGTAGCCGTGTAGGGTAGCTCCTTGCCCTTCCGGCCTGCATGCACCCGCCAATGCAGCAGGGGCCCGCATTAACCACACAACGGCACCTACACGCTTTACCCTGTCCCGGCGCCGCACCCTACGACTCTACGGAAGCTTCTATGGCGTACCGTATGGCACCGTACGGTACTGCACGGACTCGCCAGGCCAGGGATACCAAGGCAGGCTCAGGAAGGCTCCACCAGTCGGCCGATGATGCTGTGTGGTCGTGTGGACAGTTGTGCATACGGTACGCACGCAGCCATACGCAGCAAGCATGGACGACATGTGTGCACAGTATCTGGCCGCCCGGGTGGAATGATGGGGCGCTCCCGTGCCTGAGCCATGGACGGCATGTGGATGCGCAAACCATGGCGTACGTACGGCATCCGGTCGTCCTTGTGGAACGGTTGGCGCACTGAACGCCCCCGTGCCACAGCAACATGCAGACCGTCCAACATTTCTTGGCGCCTCTCAACAAGGAGGGCCTTGCATGGACGTGCATGCATGTGTGCCCAAGGGGCTGCAGCTTCAGCATGTGGAAAGCCGTTCGAGCACGGGCCCCGGTGACATGTGGCTGTAGGCGAGCCGCTGAGAGGAAGACGACCGCAGAGCGTCCAGGACAGCCCACTCCCTCTGGTGTGCCCAGTCTTTTCTGGCGGCTTGAGCGTATCAGCGGCTCAGGCCCGGGCGTGTGCTGGAGCCTGCAGACCAGCAGGGTGCAGAGCGGCCTTCTGGGGCCCAGCCCACTAGCTCAAGCCCCTGCAAACTGAGGGATTGATTGGTGCCAGACTACAAGCCCTTTCGTCGTTCCTCTCAAAGACAGGCTGCCGCAAAAGAGGCTAAAATGGAACCAGGGCAACTCCAAATGGGAACGAGGGCAAGTCGTCCTGTGCCAGACGCTATAATCTGTAAGTAATGGTACGTGAAACAGTATAGTGTTACAAGTGTGCGCAAGGGCTTCTGTATAGCCAATGTGCATTGGTTGCCGTGCATGACAGGGGCTGGGGCGCCAAAGCAGCGGAACCTGCCACCTGTTCCTCCTTTTCCACGGACTCCGGAAGAAACAGGCGTAATCATGGTCAAGTTCCTGAAGGTATGCAGCGCTACGTGCTGGCGGCCGGTAGCTTTACGTCCGGCGGCTTCACAGACATTGACGCAGCGCGGACTGCCTCTTATACCCGCAGCCTGGGAAGGTGGTCATCCTTCTGACCGGCCGCTATGCCGGCAAGAAGGCCGTGATCGTCAAGAACCAGGACGACGGCAACACGGCGCGGCCATACGGCCATGCTACCGTTGTGGGCCTGGCTAAGGAGCCCCGGAAGGTGCGTAGAAGAATAACCAGATTCCTTGTAATGTTCGCGCGGTTACATTCTCTGTCCTGGGGTTGGTGCCAGACGCCGATGCCGCCGGCGCTTCACCCTCGCAGGTCATTCGCAAGATCAGCCAGAAGAAGCAGGCCCGCCGCTCGAGCGTGAAGGTGAGCAAACTAGTAGTAACGTAACAGGGAGACGGCCGGTACTTCATATCCGAGTATTGGCACTCAGCACGGACGGCGGCGTTCAGTGCCTCAGTTTGCACGGTCGCCGTGCAATATATTCAGCAGCAGAGCTGGAGGGAGGCGGCTGGTACTGGACACTAGCAGCGGCGCGGGAAGCGGCGACGCCTGGGCCTTTGGGTCGGTGCCGATGGCGCGGTTGACGGGCTGGCGGGGGCCCATTCGGCATTCGCTGCAGCGCAGCGTCAGCACCGGTATTTCCCCGGTGTCTCAGCGCTATGTTCTGGTTTTCTCCTGCGGCGCAGACCTTCATTAAGACGGTCAACTACCAGCACATGATGCCCACCCGCTACACCCTGGACGTTGACCTGAAGACTGTGGCTGCCCCGGAGAACCTGGACAGCGCCACTAAGAAGGAGGAGGCCCGCAAGGTAGGACAGCAGCTGGGTTATGAGGGGGCTGGAGGCGTGGGGCGCGCCCCCGGGGTTTGGGGAGTGGGTTTGGGGAGTGGGGCACCTGAGACATTGTGTCGGCGCCGTCGGGTCCTGCGTGCGGTGTACGGGGAGGCAAATTGGGCTTGGTCTTAAGCAGCAGCAGGAGCAGCTGCAGAGGCGGGTGGCCAGGTGGCAGCACTGTGCGCGATGGAGGCGGTGCGCTGGAGCTTGGCGGAGCTTGGCGAAGCAGGGCAGCACGGCGAGGTGCTGCCGTACGGCCTGTACCGTATGGTTGCGCACCCTGCGCGGCGGGCGGCACGGTTTGGGGCCGTGGGTCAATCTGGCGGCAGCGCTCAGGCGGTCAGCGGCACGTGTTGCCGCCACTGCGTGCAGCGGACCTCTTGCGGCAGCTTTAAACTGCGCAGCGGCCGGCGCTGCTGCCCTTGGCTTTTCGCAACCGGCGCGGATGCCAGGCTGGATACGGCCGAGGAGTTTCCCGAGGGGTCCATTGCCGCTTGCAGCATGCAGAGTTCTTGGCGGTGTCAGGCACGGAGCTCAGCCTGCTCTGTGGCAGAGGCAGTGTGGCAGCCAGCGCGTTGCTAAAGCAATCTGTTGTGCAGAAGGCTTGGGGTGGCATGTTCGCCATGGTAGCGTCGCCAGCGTCCGCAGTAGCGATGCCAAGGACCGGCATGGGCAACGGCTGCTGTTGCCAGCAGCAGCAGCAGCCATGCTATGCCAGCCCTCGGTCTGCTGCGTCGCCTCAGACCTGTGGACTGCAAAGTGGCCAGCAAAGTCGCGCAGCTTTAGGCCGTGGGCCTGGAGCTGGAAGTGGCGGCCCAGCACGGGGGCAGGAGCAGCTTGCACGCACCGCAATCAGCAGCGGAAAGCGCAGCGGGGGTCGCCGCAGAAGCAGCTACTCGGGAACGCGGCGGCCAGCCTTGCCGCATCGGGTCTACGGTCCATGGCTTGCAAAGCTTGGGCTCTGGGCTGTCCTGTCGCAGCTGCGGCAGCAGCAGGCGACGGGGTGCCAGCACCATTGGGGCGTACTGGCGGACCGCCAGGCTCCTCCCCCTGCCACCCATGCATGACGGCACGGGACGACGTGCGCTAGGGCGGCTCTTGTGGGGTGGGGGCGGAGCGGAGAAGATGCGGGTTTATTGGGCATGCCGTTTCACGCTTGGTGCGCAGCCCACTGGTCGCGTGGTCACAAGTCAGCGGCGCCGTCGTGGGGTGCCAGCTTCCCATGTGACGGTGGCACTCGGGGTTGTGTGCGTGCTTCAGAGTGCAGCTGCCGCGGAGGAGAAAGCTCGGGGGCGGACAGGGCGCGGCCGGTCGCCTCGCGGACTGCCGAAGATGCGGGTGCAACGCGCGCAGTGACGTCCGCATGTGGGCTGAGACGCATGCGCCGACCTGCCCTCTGACGGTGTCTGCGCCTGTGCCGTGTGTCCGCTGCAGGAGGCCAAGAAGCTGCTGGAGGAGAAGTTCAAGTCCGGCAAGAACAGGTGAATTAGCAGGGCATGGGTTAGGGAGCTGCAGGTTAGCTACTTGCGAGGGTAAGCGCGTTCTGGGATCACGGGGCGAGACGCAAGGGGAGACGGGGCGGTCGGGATGCCGCAGGGGAAGTACGGCACGTGTGGGAGCGTGTGACCGGCAGCACGAGTGTTCAGGGCAGCGTGTGAAGGAAGCGACGGGGTACCGCACTGGAGTCGGTTCTCGTGGCGGGGCGGGGACGGAAGGGCAGGTGCCTTGGGGTAAAGCACACAGGCCCTTGTGGACGGCGCATGGGTACGTAGCACACAGTGCTGCCACTGGGCACCTGTCTATCGTTTCGAGGCGGCATAGGCGGCGGCGCTCGCGCGTGCGAGTGAGTGGTTGCAGTTCAGGTTGTGTACTGGATTATGGGACCCCTGAGTCCCTAATTGGTTGGCCTTGCAGTGGGAAACGTTCAGGCCCTACAGTCCACGCACGATTGTACGGCACACGGCACTGACCCCACACCTACACCCCTCCGCTGCCTCGTCCCCACAGGTGGTTCTTCTCCAAGCTCCGCTTCTAAGCGCTTCGCCATCCGGCGGTCGTGCGTGTGTAACTGGAGCGTAGTATCGGCGCCTGTCTGACCTGTGTAAACGGCTCTCCGTGGGACTTGCATCGCTGCCAGCTTCTTTCTACGGCATGTCCGGCATTGATACCAGCCCCTTGTTAACAGCACTGCAGAGTCTAGGGTTGCCTCGACAGCTGTGCGCGCTGGGCGATGAGTATCGTGCGTCCTAGGTGCACCCCATCACTCAGCATTGCAGCCCCAGCAATGGCCGCCGGACTGCTGCGAGGCAATGTGCAGAACGCAGCGCATATACCGGGGCCTAGGACGTGGGAGGGACCGGGAACGTTTCACGGCTGCAGCCATATTGGCATCGAATCTTCAGGCAGGCTGCATGTGCGTCGACAGGATTTGGGCATGAACCAATGTCCCTGGTGGCACGCACTTGGGTAGGCAGGCTGACGGGGATGATGCATCGGACAGCGAAATTGAGCCGAAATTGAGGCATCGACATCCCAGGCACGGGGGCAACTGAAGCGCTTACCGGCATTGGAATACCAGGGGCGCGCAAGGTGCAACCTGGTGCAACCACGCTCAGCGGAGTGCATACAGTGGCTCCAGGGGTGTCCAAGTCACGGCTGCGCCACCTGCCGCGTGCCGAGCCGCAACCACGTGCGCCGCGTTGCTTACCCGCAACATGCCGCCACCATGTATAGCATGGGCAACGTACAGTCGTACAGCCTTGTCCCGACCCGACCGGAAGAAATGCATACCTTGCACGTGCCCATGTTCCCATAAGGCCTAGGGCGCCTGCTGGTCTGCTGGTCAGATTTATGAGGGCATTGACAATCTGTGAACCTTCAGTGCAGGCGGGGCAATACAACCTAGTTAGGTAGGGCAAGCCGCCAAGGCCAGCACCCCAACGCCCACCGTTTACGCCCACCATCACACAGCACCGGTACCAACGACGCAGCACCTCCACAGCCAACCCAGCCCCCTGCCCCCGGTGCCCCTCTGTCCAGGCCCGTCATCCACTGTGCGGCCCCCGCGCACGCTGCCGCCACCCTCAGCCCGGAACGACCCACCACCCACGCCCTGCCCATCGCTGGCCTCCTCACCAGCCCCCGGCCCCGCCCCGCCCCTCCCCTCTCCCCACCCCCAAACCCGCCTCTACCCCTGTCTCCCTGCCGCTCTCCAAGTCTCCCCCGCAGCCACACCTCCACCTCCCGCCGCTCCTGCTCACGAGGGGCAGGGTACCCGGTCCCCAACTCCGCCAGCGCGTCCTGAACCACCTCGCTGCAGCACGGCGCGCCCTGCTCCACCAGCCACTTCAACACGACCAGGGGAGCCCCATGCCGTACACCCCACACCAGCAACCGGCCATGCAGCGGCACCCCCAGCCGCCGCAGGCAGCTCAGCGTGCCCCGGTCGCCGTTCTGTACTGCCTTGAAATACCAAGCACACTCAAGTGTAGCCCCGTTAACCTCGTCAGACACGTGCTGCTCCACCACGGCTTCTACCGTCGCCTCACAGCCCGCGTACAAAGCGAGGTATCGCAAGTTGCCGGGCAGCTGCTGCTCAATCGCTTGCTGGCCGCCCAGGTCCAACAACGCCCGCCACACCGCCCAGGGGTGCCGCAGCGCCGCAACGGCAATGGGGCCCAGGCCTACGGACTCCAGGGGCCACCCCTCGGCTGCCAGCAGCTGCACCGCCTCCACCAGCCCCTCTAAATCCGCGTCCGTGTTGTTAGGCCAGAAAATCACCGCATAGGTGACGCCCAGGGTGCCGCGGGGGCAGCCGGCCTGCATCAGCCACCGCAGCATGGCCAGGTCCCCCTTCTCAAAGGCCGCCAAGAAGCACCCGTCGTACAGGCCGCAGCCCTGCTGCTCCAGCCACATAGCCGTAGGAATATTCCTGGAGACAACCGCGCAGAGAATCACATTTAGTGACTCCACCGCCGAGAGCGTCACCGCCTGCTGCTGCCATGCCTCACCCGGGCCCGGGCCCTGGCCGCGCAAGTGCACCACCAGCAGCTGCACCACCTCCAGGTCGCCCCGCGCCGCCGCCGCCCTCACCGCACCCGCCCGCCCCAGCGCCGCGCCCCGGGCCGCCAGCCACCCCAGCTTATCCGCACTCTCCCTGGCTGAGCCCGCCGCCGCACACACCGCCGCGCCGCTCCCCCAGAACTCCTCACCCGCAGGCGGCAGGTACCCGCCCTCCTGCTCCATACGCACGATCAAGCCCAGGTCCGCGTGCCGCAGGACCGCTGCAAGAGGCTCAACCCCGCTCCACAAAAACCCGCGACTCCGGAGCCAGCGCAGGCGTGCCAGGTCCCCCGAGCCGGCGGCAGCGCCCCACACCTCCGCATGCTCCAACGCCAGACGGCTGTGGGCACGGGGGATCGTGTCCGTGTCAAGCACCCACGCCATCTTGGCCTCAGCGTCAGGGCAGGGCGAGCCGGCTGCGGCCGACATGACACGCCGCCACACACCGTGCGCCTTGTGTGCCTCCTGCGCCTGCTGCTGCTGGTCCTGTCCCGGGTCCCCAGCTGCATCCGCCCGATCCAGGATGCTGAGCAGCCGCTGCCCCACCGCCTCCCACGCCGCCTGCAGCCCCGCCGGGTCGCAATGCCGCGCCGCCGCCTCCAGGGTGCGCCCCGGGTCCAGCAGGCCCGGGCAGCGCTGAGCCAGGGAGGGCAGCAGGTGGGCCAGGCCCCCGGCTACGACCGCGGACCCGGCGTCTGGCGCTCGCTGCATCTCCGTCCACCGCTGCAGGAACTCCAGATAATATTCTGTCTGCAGCAGCTCTGAGAACACGTGCGGCTGCAGCAGCTCCAGCGCAAATTCCACGTTGGCCTCACAGCCGCTGGCGGCAGCGGCGCAGAGGAGCAGCAGCTTGCGCCTCAAGGTCAGCTCCCGCAGTGCCGCCTGCGCGTGGCTAATACACCAGTTGGCGGCCGTTGTGTCTGTTGCTGTTGGTGCCACGTGGCCGGGAAGCGGCTGGCTGAGGCGGGCGGTGCGGTGGTGCGGCTCGCTGAAGCGCTGTGCCGCCTCCTTGCAGCTCAGCCTGCCGCCCAGGGCCAGGTCGTTGGGCGGCAGGAGGGACAACACGTGCAGCAGCAGATCGTGCGGCAGGAAGGGCGGGATGCCGCAGGGGAGCGCCCCTGGGGGGCCACGCTGCAGCTGGTGCGGCTGGCTCACTGCAGTGGTCTCCCCGCCGGCTGCTGCTGGGAACGACATGACTTCCGGGTCGACAGCTCGACGTCTGTGGCTGTGACAGCAGCGTGTACGGTACGCAAGCACGCAGCTCGGCCCCTCCTGATAGGTGTGCAGGACGGGATTGTGGCATACGTTGTAAACCCATTTGACAGGCGGTTGGGAAGGTTTAGCACGTTCCGGCGGCGACCGGCGAGGGCAGAGGTGATGTTGCCCTTTGTTACGTTACGTCCGCAGTGCGCACGAGTCCATTGTTGCGCCCGCTTGTGATGCGAACTCACGCGGTTCGGGTGTGATGCGATCTCACATGGTAAATGCGGATAGTGCAGGCGCGAGGAATGGGCAAGGATGGTCCAGGAGCACTGCGCAAGTGCCGGATAGATTTTGTAATGAAGGCATCTTACCTAGTAAAGGCCAATACTGGCTTCGTAGCTGCGCTGCCTTCCCTTTCCGAGAGCCGTCCAAGTGTGTGAGCGTGCTTGTTCGTTACCTTGGACGACACCGCATACTGTAGGATGTGTGTTGAACGGCTGACAGGGCGTCTGCCTCGCATCAAAAAATTCAGCGCAATGTATTGTGTACCGTAGCACTTTTGGTCATGGAATGGCGACGGTGGCGAGAGGCTCGGCCTCAGGGATGGTGACCCATGGGACACGTGCAGTAACGAAGCGGGACCATGATATGGGGAAGCACCTGGAAGCACCCACTCGTTTTCGAGGCATGAACTGTACTGGTAACCTGATGGTGATTGCAGAAATGATGGCAGGAGCAATGGCTCTCGAGCTCATTGGACAGCTGCAGTTGCCGCCTTGAGTGACTGGTCAAAGTTGGGCAGCTCGATGCAGGGGAGGCTCGAAGCTTCCTTCCTGACACGCCCTGCCTCGGCGTGGCCATTCAGCAACGCGTCAACGCCTTCCACTCGAGTCAAAGGGGATCAGGATTCACCTGTGTTACCTTGACATTCTAACCCAGACACCGGGCTACAGGATTGGCAACATTCAGAAGGTACCGTACGCCAGGGGCTGTCCGCCTCGCCTCACAGGGACCAGCCACAGGGACTGGTTGAACTAGCAGCTGATCCCACGCCCGGGCCACCCTTGGGCACATGCATGCTACAACGCGCTCAAACGAAGCTCCATCTTGACTCTTTCAATAATCATTGCGTGAAAGTCATGAGCACCTGTACCATTAGCATCAGGTTGGCACTCACCGCCCTTAGGACCTTATGCTCACGACGTGCGCACCATCCAGCACGCCACCCCCCAAGGGGAGCCTCCGATTTGAGCATCCACGCCTTCCCGGCGCTCCGACACCTCCAGTCCCCCCCGTCATACTCTGCTCCACACTGCATTCCCCCGTTACAGCGAGCTCGTCCTCGACAGCTCCGTATACCCACCGCGCCCGCTGCGCCCATGCCCCTCCCCGTCCCCTTGTCCCACATGCGCTCCCCCCGCCCCTGCCGCTCCCCCTGCGCCCCCTGCCCCCCACCCCAAGCCCTCCGCCCAGCCCATCAGCCCACCTCCACCCGCACCCGCGCCTCCCTCCCGGTTACCTCCCACCGGCCCGCCACCAACTGTACCACTCCCGCCGCCACCACCACCGCCACCCAGCAAGCTCTTCTTGCTTCCCGCACCTCCACCACCTCCGGTCCTGCGCCCGTGCGGCAGGCTGGCAGCAATGGATGCAAGCTGGCTGCTGGTACCGCCGACCAGGTGACCCACAACCGTACGGGTGCCGTGCGCGGTCCCGCCCGCCATCACGGCCCCCCGCGGGGGCGACTGCGGGCGGTTAGCAGAGACGCGCGCCAGGCCGTGGGAGCCCCCATGGCGGCTGCCGCCGCCGCCACCTCCGCTAGTGCCCAGATCAAGGGAGGCCCTCTGGCCGTTGGCGCCCGCGTTGGGGTGCGACATGGCTCGGTCGCGCTCCCGGTTGTGGCCCCCGCCGCCCGTCACACCCGCCAGGATGCCGGCCAGAGAGAAGATGCCACCCGATCCGTTTGCTCCGCCTCCGCCTCCGCCCGGCTGGGGGGCAGCTACCCCGCTGTAGCTGGTGCTGCCACCTCCCCCGCCCTCAGCGCCGCCCGCCTGCCCCCCTCCGCCTCCACCACCGCCAGCAGTGAACCCGGCCGGCAGCACGTTACCCGACGCAGAGCGACGGTGGCGCACAGGCCCGGCCACGCCGCCACTCCCTCCACTCCCGCCGCCGCCGCCGCCGCCGCCACCGCGGCCGAAGTTGAAGGGCCCCGATAGCATGCTGCCCAAGCTGCTCGCCGCCCCCGCCAGCCCGCCCCCGCCCGCAGGGGCCTGCGGCGACAGCGCATGCGACATGCCACCCCCTTGCCCCAGCAGCAGCTCCCCAGACCCCATGGAGTGCAGCGTGGGTGAACTCACCGCGCCCGGCACCGCACCACCACCACTACCAACGCCCAGCCCCAGGCGGCTCAGCGCCGCCGCAGTGCCGGCGGCTGCGCCGCCGCCGGTGGCATTTACGGCAGCGGCGGTCCCGGGCTGCGGTTGCTGCTGCTGCCCTGGCACGGCCCCCACGCTTGTGCTCAGGCCCAGACCCGCCAGGTTGTCGCGGGACGTGCGGCGGCGCAAACTGCCGATCTTGGACAAGTGGGTGGAGGCGTCGCGGCCGGAGAACAGGCCCAGGACCGCCTGAGGAGGAGGTGTAGGGGGGAACATTTGCGTCAAGGTGAATTCGTTGAAGTAAAGATGGCTGATGCCCCAGGCATGCTGTCGGAAGGTAGATGTGCTGCCTTGGCAGCTCGGCACAACTCCTCCCTGCACGCCCGTAAAGTGACGTGTCCCCTCCTTGCCCGTTAGCGGCCACAACGTCCCACCAACACGCCCTCGCGGCCTCTGCACCGCGCCGCAACACCTCCCAAGTGACACACCTGTAGCCTCTCCGGCAGCGCCAGCGACAGCTCCTGCTTGGCGTCTGTGGCAGGCTTGGACTTCTCGTTGTCCATGAACCTGAGGGCAGGGAGAGAATGCTGACACAGTAAAATCCACATCTTGAAGTTTGGGAATGGGGATTTCATTGAATGTCTCGCTGGCCATGAACCCGGGGCAGGAGGGGGGGAGACTATTTGGGCGGGACGGCAAATTGCGCTACGCGTGTCGTGGCGAACGAGAAAGGCGCACCCTGACGGAATACCGGGTACCGTCATACCTGGGCCTTCTGCTCGTGGCCTTCTGCTCATGGCCCCAACCCCACCCAGCAGCAGCCCTGCTCACTGGTCTATCTCTTACATGAATCCGAATCGAATATTGACTGCTCCCAGGTATCCTGCGTCTACAGGTGCACACTGACCCGAACCACTGCCCCTGCCCGGTACTCACTGGTCCGTCTCGTCCATGATCTCGAAGCGCAGCAGCTCTTCTATCACGTCCTCGATGGTGATGATGCCGATGGGCTGGCCGGGCAGCACGCGCTTGTCCTGCACGCGTGTGTGTTGAGAAGAGGAGGAGAGATCCCTTACCGTAAGAAGGCACGGTGCAGCAGTAAGCGCTCCGTCCCATGTGCGCCATGCATGCCCCCGCCGTACCCAAAGGTCATTTTTTGCCCAATCGCCCCGATGTGCGACGCGTTACGCGACAGGCCCCAACAACGCATAACGACAGACCAACGGACTGGGATCATACGCCAACCAGTCCGCAAGTCCCCCCGGTTTGCAAAGCGCCCCAACGGCCCTGAAGCGTCGTCATACATATATGCTACTTGCATTGCGCCACAGCGGACTGCCGGCACGCAAGCTGCAACTCCCACAACCCCTCACCCTCCGCCACGCCTCACCTCCAGCGCCATTCGGTCCCACCATTCGCATGACCCACAGACCGTAACCACCCCACCTCGACCTGGTCTTCCACCGCATCAATCACCTAAATGAGCGACGCATTGTCCGACAGGCCCGACCCCAAACAGCGACAAACACAAAGCTCACAAAGCAAGAACCCATACCGCTTCAGGTACTTTGACCCACCTCCAGCTGGTCTTCCAGGGCCTCGATGGCCTCAATGAGCGGCGCATTGTCCGACAGCCCCGACCCCTGCGTGCGCATGTGGCTGTGCGGCCCGTCGCTGGACGAGCTACTAGACGAACTGGACGAGCTGGAGTCCGAACTGGACGAACTTGAACTACTGGACGAGCTCGCCCGCCGGCTGCGGCTGCGGCTGCGCCTGAAGAACCGGCCGCTGCCCTCCGCCTTCTCCCCGCCCTCCCTGTCCGCCCCTGCCGTGCCCGCGCCTCCTCCTCCCTTGTGGCGATGCTCGCTGCCCTCACCCCCCGCCCCGCCCTCGCTCTCCGGATCCTTGTCCTCCTCCCTGTCTCGTTCCCTCTCCCTCTCCCTGTCTTTATCCTTGTCCTTACGCCGACGGCGCTTGCTTTTGTGGTGGTTGCCCAGGACGAACGATGCCATGGTCTGCAGGCCGTGACGCAGGGACTTGGACGTGCCAGGGCCGCCCCCACCGTTGGCGGTTGGCCGGGGGGAGCCCCCAGCCACGCGGTCGCTTCCGGGCCCGGGCGTGTGGGAGGGGCCTGGGGAGCCTACTTCAAAGGAGGAGTGGCGGCCGTGGCGGAGGGTGGAGGTGGAGGGGTTGTGGGAGTTGGAGCGTCCCGCCTGGGGGGAGGGAGGGCGGGGAGGAGGTGTCACCGGGGGATAGGGGTTTGGTTCGGTAAGTTTGCGATGTGCGCCCGGCCGCCACCAGGTTGCATTCATGCAGCGATTTGCAAAGACTGGCCAGCAGTCGTTAGTGCTCAAGGCTAAAGTCGTACGCACTCACCTCCATCGCATCCGCCGCCCCCGACGCACTGATTCCTCTGTCCCGCATGCCCACGCCCCCCTCGCCGCCGCCAGCCCCGCCCTCGGACGTCGCCGCGGCCGCGTACGATGACCACTGCGGTGGCGGCGGCGGCGACCCGCCCACCGTACTGCCGGACCGCCCCAGCGGCGGCGCCGGCAGCAGGGCCAAGGCCGTGGCGGGCGGCGGTACGGCGTCCGACAGCGGCGGAGCGCCGGGGCCGCCCACCAGCCTTTCCCGCTCGTCCACGCTGGTACGGCGGCTGCTGTCGCTGCTGCTGCTGCTGGATGAGGAAGAGGAGGATGTGCTCCTGCAAGGCGGGAAATGGGAGGATGCGGCAGGTGTTGCGTTTGGTCAATGTGTTGTGTGCAGGACAGGGTTGTTGAGGAGCAGGAGGCGGGAGCAGGCATCATGCGGATGCTGCCCTAAAAAATCCATATCCCACTGTCCAGAGGAGGATGAGCCCCTGGAAGGGCGGGAGGGAAGAAAGGCGGCTGGCAGGGGCTGCTTTTGGGCACCGTGTTGTGAGCAGGACGCAGTTGTTGTGAGCAGGACGCGCGAGTACCCAGGAAGTGGATGCTCCACCGCTAAGCCACCTCTCGTTACCCTTTTAGCCCACACCCCATGCACTAGTTAACCCACACGCCCGCTGCCACACACCTGTCCGGCGCCACCTCGTCCAGGATCTCCTCCAGCTGCTCCTCGTCCGGCTGCACCAGCACTACCATGTGGGTGCGGCCGATGGAGAACAGCTTGAGCATGTCGTACATGGCGGTGGCAGCCGACACGCTGTGTATTAGGGAAGAAAGAGAACACACAGCAGGTTAAGTCGGGCATTGGGAGAACATCTTGAGCATGTCGTACATCGCTGTGGCAGCCGGCACACTGTGGGATAACACACACGAGGTAAGGGGGAGCGTGCGGCCATGGCCGATGGAGGACAGCCTGTGCATGCCGTACATTGCCGTGGCGGCGAACACGCTGTGTGTCAAGGGCAAGCACGAGCGCACGTGCGTTGCTGGTCCGGGTTGAAGAGGGGGAGCAGCGTGCGTGGCGGCGGCAAACAGGGATGAGGATCAAGAGCACCTTGCCAGGGCTTGCGAGCCGCTGCGTACATGCTGTTGCGCATGTGCACCCGACAGCATGGGAGGCATTGACGCAGGGACCCCAACGTACACGGTATCGTACGGTACCCACCGTGGCAGCTGCCGCATCTTGAGTGCAGACACGGGCACGTCCTGCGGACATGGCACGTGGCAAACACGGCACGCGTGTCACTCGGGGTGCTTTCGGGGTGTGCATATTAAGGGGCGACACACAGCAAGGTCGCTTATTGCAATATAATTTAAGGGTAAGGGCGCCAACCAAGGCATGCGCACAGGGCCGAGCCTTGTTACACGACAGGACTAAAGGACGTGCGGTGCCTACACGGACAAGGTTAGCCCTGATATCACTCCCAGCAAGCCACCGCAACCCAGCTGCACCTCGTCCATCGGTTTGAAGCGACAACCTCGATTTCGTGTTGACCCACCTGGTCGCCCCTTATGGGCATTTGCAACAGCAGCTCCTTCAAAGGCACCAGGCCCGCCCTTGTGAGCACATCACCCCACCCTTAACCCCCACCCCGACACCTGGCCTCCTTTTTTGCGCACAGGCTACGTCAGCTCCTTGACCAGCACCATGCCCACCCAGTTAACCCACACCCCATCCTTAACCCATACTCCGTCTCCCACCACACCCACCTGGCCACCCCCCTTGCGCACGTGCGACAGCAGCTCCTTGACCAGCACCAGGCCCACGATGTCTGTGCGGTCGGTGCCGCGGTGCACGGGGATGCGCGAGTGGCCGCTCTCAAGCACCGCCTCGACCACGGCGTCGTTCAGCGTCTCGTCCACCGACAGCATAAACACCTGGAAGAGGGGTCATGGTATCAATCGTTTCGGTCCCAACCGCATCTCCAACACTTTGCGGAAAGGGGGGCATGCCACTTGCAACCCTTTCAAGCAGCTGCGTCTCTTGTTTCCTTTGCCAGCATACACGCCCCAGAGCACGCAGCTGCATATTGCTCCTAGCCTCCACATTCGGCGGCACCATGCCTACCCACATCCTGTGTTCCTGTCACCAGCCCTGCATCCTAGAACGGCGCACCTTGTCCAGGGTGGTCATGGAGCGGAACGCGATCTTGTGGGTCAAGTCCAAGGCACCTTCGGCGGGGACGGGGCAGCATTGGAGCGGACGTTGGCATGACATGCAGCAGCAGACACAACAGGCACCCTGCAACGATGCATAGGGACCGGGTGCTTGCGGCATTTAACGAGGGCAGTTGCACTGTGCCCATTCGCTGGCACGCACCTCCCACCACCACACCACCGCCATGCGCCATCCCGAACCAGCGGCCACGCCACTGGCCTGTGTCCCTCACCTGGGTCACTGATGAACATACACAGCACGGCACTGACGACACGGCACGCCCTCGCACGCCCCCACGCACCTGTGATGACGTTGATCTCGTCCTTGGTCAGCTTGCCGCCAAGGCCCGTCTCTTCGCCGTGCAGGTCAACCAGGGCCTGCGCGGAGGACAGGGCATATCAATGCAAGCCTACCGACGCGGTATGGGCATCGACACTGGACCCGCGATATAGCAGGTGCATGGAGAACCCCCGCATTGTACAAAACCCGCAAGGGCCTGAGGGGCCTGAGTAAAAACGCCAAGGCGCGGTTTCTCTATCCTGCCTATCTGCCGTGCCAAGACTTACCTTGAGCTGCCCGCGGCGGAACAGCGTGTGGTGTTCTGAGCCCAGCAGGTGGTCCTGGGGGTGGAGGGGCAGGAGGTAAGGGTTACGGGGCAAGCGTCAAGGGCAGCAAAAGGGAGATGCCTGGGCGGGACCGCCACACAATAGCACGCGGAATGGTGTTCAGCGCCCAGCCGGTGGTCCTGGGGGTGGAGGGGCAGGGGTGAGGGGTGAAGGGTAAGCACCATGGGGAGCCAAAGCGGGGACAGATGGACGGGGGCAGGGCCGGTGCTTGGAGTCGAGTGAGAACGTGCGCAGCGGGGAAGACGCAAAGGGCACGCGGTAGGTGGGGGCGATGAGGTGACCTGCAAGCTACGCCCACGGACGGTTGTCGTACCCCAGGCTCCTTGGGCGCCTCAAGATGCCGCCGGCCTCAATGTGCGACCGGCCCTGGGCCGCCCCACTCCTGCTCCCCTCCCCTCCACATGTACCCTACTGGGAAAACTGTACGCGGTATCTGTCCTACCGCCATGCCTTCGTAACCTTGTCGCTACGCGGCTACCCTACCAGGCGTGCTCGCTAACCGTCAACTGCCTACGTGCCCCCAACCCCTGCTCCTGCCCCTGCCGCCCTCCGGCGCTCACCAGCAGCTTCCCTGCAGCAGCACGGGCACAGCACCAGCACCAGCACCAGCACCAGGGATACATGTGTATGGTTAGCACACGGCTTTCAGTGCAATAAATATGCTGCGCATGCCGGCGGTTAGCACAGGGCTTTCACAATAAGTACTCTGCGTGCCGGCGTTTGCAGCACACAGTGGATACGTACGGCGCTGCCAATGGAAATTGGGGGTGGATGCGTACGGGACCGCACCGAGGCAGGCACGTACACGTGCTGCCGCGCGGCGGCCCCACCAACGAACAGAGCGGCAACACGGCAACAAGGCCCATGGCCGCGTGCATTCCTTGGCGCTGTGGCTCCGTTGCGTAAGCTTTCACGCCATGCGCCGTGGTATCAAGCTGCCCTCCGCTACCACGTCCGTACAGGTCGGCAGGCACCGGTATGCAGGCCCGTCCCCGCACGCACCTATGGGGTAGGCGATGGGGAAGGTGAGCCACATCATGCCGCGCACCAGCCACGCCAGGTTAGCGCCGATGGCCAGGCCGAACCTGGGGGCGGTGGGAGATGTTGGCGGTTTTGGCAAGGGAAGGCAGCACCCGCAGCACCAGCTGTGGCAATGGGGCATGAGGGCAACAGACGAAACGTAGCACGAGTGCACGGCTAGGGAAGCAAGGGGCAGCAGCCACAGTTGCGTTTGTTTGCTGTTTGTTTGTGATGCCTAGCGCCGTTGCTGCCGCACCACTACTAGTACCAACATGGCACCCTACGTCCGCTATAGGTACCTGCAAGGCGGTTCACAAAACCGAGCCCTGCCAAGACACACAATGCACGAGGTCCCTGCATCCGTCCTTTAACCCACCTGCTGCACGGCGCCTGCGGAATGATCTCCCTGAGGAACACACAACCCAACCGCCCACGGCGCTGCATCCCATTCATAGCCTACGTGCCCACAGTGGCCCATCCATCCCTCAACCCACTTGCTGCACAGCGCCTGCGGGATGAACACACACAGCCCGCCTGCTCACAGCGCCCCGTCTGTTGACAACCCACCTGCCCACAAAGCCCCATCCATCCTCAACCCACCTGCTGCACAGCGCCTGCGGGATGATCTCCCCAAAGAACAGCACTGCCGTGACGGACACGATGATAGCAGTCACAGGATTCGCCAGCTTGTCCAGGAAGATAGGCAGCGCCTGGGGGTGGAAGGCGTGTGTATTAGGGGTGTGGATTAGGGTGTGCGTATGTACCCCAACTGTGTCCAGGCAGGTGGGCACGGCCTGGCAGGACCAGCGGGAGCCAACCCATACCGATACACGTCTCCGCTCTTGCAAGCCAGCCAACCTCGCCCGTACACAGCTCACGGCTCGCCCGCCCTGCAAGCCCACCCTTTGGAGGCCAATCCCTCAGGCTTCCCTTCCCCAGACACACAGCCAGCCAGCCGGCTGTTCACTCAAAGGCTTTGCTGTGACCTTTTCCGACGTAGGGCAACAGCCACCGTGCCACAGCCCCTTCCAGCAGACCCAGTGCGCCAAGTGTATATTAGCTGCTGATCACAGCACGCAGTGTACGGCACGCACCTCCATGGCCCCCGCGTTGCACAGCAGCAGTGTGACCAGCAGGTGGTGCGTGTTGCGGATGACGGGCATGATCTGCATGGGGGGTCATGTGGGTTAAGCCGTCATACCGCAACTGAGGGTACAACAAAGTGGATGGCGGGCAATGTGTAGATTTTTTGGCGGGAGAGACGCACGGGATGCAGGGCGAGTAAGGTGAGGTGTATGGGGCCTAGGAGGCACGGCGAGTCCCGACCCAGTTACCTCGCCGCCCCCTGACCACCACCACCAGCACCAAACGCCCCACCCCACCCCACCTTCTCCGCGTACATCTGCTCCTTGGGTTTCCCGCACCGCTTGAGCACCTCCAGCTCCACCACATCAAGAGACAGCAAGCCTGTGGCAAGGGAGGGGGGTGCGTGTGCGATGGCAGGGAATTGCAGGGAATTGGCAGGGAAGCTCACGGTTTGAGTTAAGTGGATATGGACTCGCAAGCAAGCGGGAGATCCATGTGGTAGCGTCAATGGCGAGTTGTTGCCGCAGGCTGTCGGCCTCCAGGCTCATACTACGGCCTCCTTTGTGAGGTACGGGCCCAGCCGGAAGCCCTGGAGTGCAGAGATGCGGGCCTGGTAGCTTCGGGCGTTGGTACTAGTACCGAGTACTCGGCACTGCACCGCACAGCGCAGCCTGAATCCCTCCCTCACCTAGTGTCAGGCCAGAGCATAATCCCGATACAACGACCAGGAAGATGCATACGAAGACGTAAAACACGTTGAAGGTGTGTTCCTCATGCTGCACAAGGTGGAGTGGGTGTTAGGGCATGGGTAGGGGTTGTGAGCCTAAGTCCACGTGCCAAGCAAAAGCGTGCGCGGGGTTCAATGGTAACTCGGGTGATGGATGATAGCATACACTTGCATGCTCATGGCTGCTGTGGATATTCCACCTTCCGCCAGCATGCGGATGTGGATCGGTGGATTTTGTCGTGGTCAACAACGCCCGGACTCACCTCGAGGTGCGAGCAGTCGTTCAGCAGTAGACGAGCAAGTAGCTGGCGCATTCTCCGACGGTCCGCTGTGATCACAGCTGGTTAGCAAGGCATCAACAGCATGTAGGGGTACAAAGACCAAAAGCTATGACGGCCTCCAGCTGCTGTTAGTTTCTTTTCAATGTTAAATGCCGGTTACTACTTCTAAGAGGTAAAGGTGGTGTGCTGCAAGGCCCACTCGGCCGGACTCCGTCGTTTAGCGGCAACATGGCCTAACAGTTACTCGGTTTCACGGCGTCGTGTCTTTGGTTGGTACTATTGTCCAGGTCCTGTGACTCTTGACTGGGCCAGAGGTTGCGCTATGTTGCGCTGGCCGGTACTTGGGCAGCACGTGCGTAATGTTCCTTGCTGAGCACTGCGCCAGACGTTGCAGGCAGGGAATTGTTGAACTTCTTATTTGAGTTTGTTTGCGTTGCACTGAGGACAACGCCCTGACCAAGACGGACGAGGTCCGCTAGGCGGGCAGGCCGCAGCGCAGGCGCCTAAGATTGGGCCAACATTTAGCTGCTGATAATGTCCGCATCACCGGCACGGCATCAAGCCAGCACACGCAGGCGTTGTGGCGATGCATGTCTGGTTGACCGAAGGACACGGCACGTGTCCGCATGTGTCACCGGCCTGTGTGGCGTTTCCTTTCGACCTCTTTCGAGCTGCCTCGAATGATGCCGGACTCGCTGATCCTCGCTCTGATGCTATTGCCATGCTCCTGCCCTTGCCCGCCTCCCACACCGTAGCATACAGTACCCGTACCCAGCCAACATGCCTGTCTCATTGTGTCTCGCTCAAGGGCATTCCTGGGTCGCCGTTTCCTGTGGGGATGCGTGTGTGGGCGGGTAGGGTCGAAGATGGCGTACGGCTGCATGCGAGAAACCGTGGCAGGTGGTTTGGAGGCCTGGGGCAGCATACTAGGAAAGAGCGTGGGTTGGGCCCTCTGCCGCAGGCCTGCCAGTTGAAGGTACGTCCGCCAGCCGGAGACCTGTAGCCATGCGTTGATGCGTGGCCCCTGATGGCCCTCAACAATCATCAGTAAGGGACGGCCTGCGCAGGCATTAGTCAAGCCTGCCCTGTCTGCATGTCTGGCTCTGGGGTGGCTCTTTGCAGCAGGTGCGCAGGACTGCATGCTACTGCAGCCGTGCACAGGCTCAGGGGTAAGGATCGGGGCGCGAAAGTTGATTCTTAGACCGACTTTCCCGGGATTTCCAACCCGGGTTCGAATCCTACCTCAGGCGAGATTCCAGTCCTCGTCTGCCTGTGCGGTCTGCCCGGACCCATGG
>VFQN01004060.1_pt1 | contig 19832 bp, 24 predicted proteins | sample 3512371 | NCBI WGS metagenome assembly VFQN01 (sample SAMN10412370, study PRJNA504923) | tailings metagenome | isolation source: Replicate 2 from Balatoc abandoned mine | place: Philippines: Itogon, Benguet | collected 2017-08-28
GCTTGCTCCGGTATGTCGCCTACCGCTGACACCGATCTCCGCATACCAGCTGTTCCAGCTTGTCACTTTGCCGCTCTGCGGTTGACCCCCACCCGTGTATGTCCGCGGGGCACACCCATGCACGTGTGTATCACCCACTTCGCACCGGCCCTTCCACCGCACCCATGCACCTGCCTTTACCGCGCCACAGGCGCCTTCCTGTGCACACACCCACCCACGTGTAATCCAAGCAGCTACAATACGCACCACCGCTACCAACCTAACACGGTTTCCCCGTGCTCCAGCCGTGCTGCACCCACCTGTGTGTGGGTCCACGGCGCACACCCACGCGAAGCACTCCAGGGAGCCGGGCCGGTGCAGGTGCGCGGGGCCCACGCCGCCCTCTATGGACACCACCAGGTCGGAGGCCGGGGGGCGGGGCTGGAGGCCCGAGTAGGGGCCTTGGGCAGCGCGGCAGAGCGCAGCCACACGGTTGCGAGCCCTGGGGGAGGGAGGGGGCCGGGGGAAAGCGGGTCGGGTGCGGGTTGGGTGGAGGGGCGTTTCGGCGGTAGGTGCACTCGAAGAGCGGGGAAGACGGTGTGGGCAGTACGGCGGTGCAAGGTGCGTGAGAGACGGGGTGCGCTCGTGGGGAAGGGGCGTGGGGGAGGGGTGCTGGGAGGGTGGGGAACACAGGCGACGTATCTCAGCTGCCGCCATGGTACTGCGCCCCTTCCGGATGGGGGCCCCACCACCAGGGATGCATGCTTGTGCCTCGTAAGTACACCCTTGTGGCGCAGCTGTATCTGCCTGTAAGGAGTGCTGTGGTGACGAGCGGAAGTGGCCTCCGCCCAAACGCTCACCACCGCCCAAGGCAAGGATGCGGTTCTGGAGCGGGAGGGTTTTAGCGCCACAAGTATTACCCACCCGAGAAGCGTTTCCTCGTCACCGAATGGCTGGTTGGGGACGCCTGACGGAGCGCCTCGGCCCTCGACGCGCAGTCTAAGGCGCTCTCCGAACATTGCGCCCAGCGCTTTCTCCACGGCATTGATCTTCACAGGGTTTCGCGACGCTACATATATTGTTCTCAAAGGCTTATCTGTTTGTCGTTGCGGCTGCGCAAGCGCCACTGGGCTAGACGAGCTTTCGCGCTGATGTGAACATCGGGCCAACACGCAGCGACGACTCCTGAGCATGCTAAGGTGGGTCATGGCTCCAAACTTTGTATGTGACATGGTGTTGGGAGGCAGGTTGTCGGGTCTCGGGTGCCCCAAGAAACGCATCGAGCCGAATCGCAACGGCATACCGGTCAAGCTACCGGTCAACCAAGCCCTGGTGACCGTACATCTGCTGCCCTGCTGCCCTGGCGCCCACAATACAACAAACAGCGTAGCAGCGCACAGCGACTTTTCGCCGCCTCCCATGCAGGACGCAGTGCCGCACATCGCACGTCAGCTGCCTGCATGGCCTAACGGGCGGCCGGCATGCAGGCCGCAGCTGCTGCTCGGTGAGCTTAGGGCTGGGGCTGCTTCCTTGCCTCTGGCCCAGGGGGTCGTGTGGTTGTGCGTGACCCGCCTGATGTTGCGTCGCCGCCTGGCTCGCCTGCTGACTAGCTCTCGTCTTTTGCATGCCTGCCCATGCCAGGTCCGTCTAGTGAGGGGGTGTATTGCCGTGTGGCCCTTCCGGTGACCTAGGTCGGTGCGTTGGGGTGCCCTTGCTTGGGTTGGGGCCCCCCCAGGGGAGGGGATGTTCTGCCCCTCAGGTCTTAGGTGCCCGCGTACGGCGGGTACCCTGGCCCCTCTGTAACCATTGCCTCTTAGGGCTGGGAGCTGAGATTTTCCCGAGCGCACATGTCAAACCCCGTGCATCACCCTCCATACGCTTTTGAACTTAACAACAGCATCACATGCATCGTCGTACCACACCGACACTTCAGGATAGGATGGGCACCAGGGGCCCCCTGATGGGCACTAGGGATGGGCACCGCAGCGCACCAGCTCGCACCAGTGCAGTGAGCCCCCGGTCCCAAACCCCCTTCGTTCAACACGGCGCTTCGAGACTCGCGGCTATTGGGATAGTAGGGATCAATAGGGACGTGGACGGCAGCGGTGCGTGCTGGGCCAGCTGCGTGCTGAGCAGGGGGTTCAAGGCGTATTGGTGGACCAAGAGTACGGCCTCCGGCTACTATACCACATGGGAGGGCGACCACTACTTCAACACGGACGCACAGGGCGGATACATGGCGCACAACAACATGCAGCCCACGCAGTTTGCGGGCCGCCCGTCACATACGGTGGCATTAGGACCAAGGCTTGAAGGCAGCGTTAAGCATGACGCACGTCATAGTGGCTGGCTGGCTGCGTGTGCGCGTGGAGTGTAGCTGTGTGTAGAGAGAAGCGTGGCGTGTGCAAGCGCGTCGTCAGAAGGCTGTAGCAACGGCGGGTCAGCCAGTGGTAGCGGCCAGGACCCAGAGGCCTGTTGATTGCAACATGTGCGCATTGTTTTTGGCTGCAGCTAGATGGCTCTGACTGTCCCACACCTCCCAGACTTGCCAGGCTGTGACACCTGGCTGGTTCAGGGCCGTACCGCTGTGGACCGTTGAGCAGGCGAACTGTGGGTCAGCACGGGTCTCCCCTGATTTCCAGAAACGAGTCAAGCCTCTGTTGGCGCTTTACTGTGTGCAGGACTGTAAGGCGTTTGTTGTTGCTTGGCGTATATGCACAAGTATACATGGCGCCAGGCATCCGTAGCCGTCCATCAGTGTGCGTGTAGCGCGTCTCGAGGCAGGTGCTGCGTTCGGCGCAGGGTGTGGCGCGCATATGGCCTTTACAAGACGAAAGTACCAGCCCCTTGCCAATTGCTGATCAGACGCGCTGCTCTGCAACGCAACACTTCCACACAGGGCCGGGCATGGGCCGTCCGCTCCCCCGACCCCAATAGTCAACAGCAGCCGCGCTGCCTAAAGGCCGCACACATGCTCATGTGGGGCACGCTTGTCGACCCCACCACAAGTAAGCTGCACCAACCATCGCTGTGAGCCTGTAGTTTGCGATGGTGTGTCAGCCCACATGGGTGTGAATGTCCTGGCCAGCGTGCGCCGCCCACCCCTACCAAATGCCCTTTGGTACGGGTGCCAACAGTCTGTGAACAAATAAGCAAGTCAGGTCAAAACACTGTCATCACGGATGCTCCAATGATGCATTCCTTTGACCTCCCTCTGGACATCCTGTAAGCGCCAATAATGTACAATAGCGAACACGCCAAACACGCGTACACCCCGCCCAGCCCAAATCGCAACACCACTCTCCTCTCACCCCCACCGTACTACACCCTCCCTACAACTCACTCTCGATCTCAAAACGAGTTGCCGCGATGGGCGTGGGTGCACTCTTACCGCTACCTATGGAATGCAGACCACGGCCTGAAAACCCGTGTCGCATGCAGGCCAGGAGAGGGAGACAGATGGGAGCCCACTGAGGCGAAAATGGAAGGCGGCCGCGAAGCGTCCACCACTTGTACACAGCCTATACTCGCACCGCGACCACCAAACCCGGCACACTAGCAGCAGATGCAGCCGCGCGTGCCCACCCGACACGTGGCACATGGCACGCGGGCCGCATGGAAACAATAAGGGGGTTACGGTACACACGTCACTGCCTGGTCACGAGCCCATGTGGGCATGCCACCCACCCATTGCCGTTGCCGCTTTCCACATTCGTCATTGGGTAGTGAGGGGTCAACAAGCGCTAGGTGTCAGCCGCAATGACATAGCCGCCCGCGCTTTGCGCGCCCCGCCGCAAACACGCCTCCTAGTTGCCATCATGGCCGACTGGGTTCAAAGCTGTCGCAAACCTTGCAATGCAAGTCCCAGCACAGACTAGTCGACCCAAGTCAACAACCACCTCCCTATCCGCTGAAGTACACTGTCCCAGCCGGTCCCAATCAACGGTAACAAACCTAAGCTACCCGGGGAAGCTGTCGTCCCAGGCCCAGGCTACCCGGACCCGACGGACTCGTACCCGGACGACGCCTCCCCTGCCGCCATCGCCGCTGCCGCCGCCAGGCTGTCGAGACTCGCCGAGCTGCCCACCGCCGCCACAGTCTGCACCTCCTCCTCCTCCTCCTCCTCGTCCTCCTCCTGCTCTTCCTCCTCCTGTGCCTCTCCCTCCTCTCCCGATGCCCCGCTTGCCCCTAGGGGTACCACCAGCGTCCGCGCGCTGACAGCAGCCGCCGCCATGCCCCTCGCATCCTCATCCTCATCCTCATCGTCGTGCGCACCTCCATACACGTCCGCACCTAAGCCACCATCCCCCTCGCCCTCCTCCTCCTCCCCACCAACCCCCACCCGGCCGCCCCGCCTGCCCACCGCTCCCTCCCTACCCGCGCCCGCCTGCCACGCCTCCCCCACCTCATCAATGTCCGGCGCGTCGTCATCATCTTCTCCGCATTGATCATCCCCTTCATCACCTCCTCCGTACGCATCCGCATCCGAACCCGCGTGCGCGCTCCCTGCACCCCCGCCCTCCACGCCCTTGCCGTGGTCACCTTCTTCGCCCACGGCCATCCCTTCTTGTCCCCCTTCCTCACCCTCCTCAACCTGCTGCTGCTGCTGCTGCTCCTCCCGCCTTTCCTCCCCTGCGGCGGCCGCCAGTGCCGCCGCCAGTTGCAGCCCCCGCCCCTCCAGAGCAGGGTGCGCTGCAGGACCCGTCCAGCGCCCGCCGTTGCCCCCTCCCTCCCCTCCATCCTCCTCCTCCTCCTCCTCCTCTCTCCCCAAAGGACCTCCCCTGTGCACATCACCACTACCACCAACAGCAGCCCCCTGCCCCTGCCCCGCCAGCGCCCCACCGTCCCCCCCCGCCGGCGTGCCCGTCCACGAGGGCTGGAACTGCAGCCCGCTGCCGCTGCTCATGCCGCTGCTGCCGCCGATAACGCTACCACTACCGCTTGACACGCTCTCGCCTCCGCTGCCGCTTTCCTCCGCCCGCAACCCATGCCCCCCCGTCTCCTCCTCCTCCTCCTTCGCCCCTTGCCCGGCCTCCCCCTCCTCCCCTGCACCTTCACCTGCCTCCCGCCCGAGCCCGAGCCCGACGGTCGCATCCTCGCCTGTCCCAACTGCAGACGCTCCCGCTGCTCCCTGCGGGTGCTCCTGCTGCTGCCCACCGTGCGGCTGCACCCTGGCGCCCGCCCGCCCTCCCCTCCCTGCCAGCCCCGGCGGCGAGGGGAGGTCCCCGAACCCCAGCCGGCCGGACAGGGAGCCGCTAGTAAGGCTGGCACCCATGGAGAAGGCCGGGAGCGACGTGGCAAACGGCAGAGACCCCACCACGGGGATCTCCTCGGCCCCGCCTCGCCCTACTGCAATTGGTTCGCCGCCGTTTCCCCCGTCGCCTGGAGCCCACGGGGTGACCGCAGTGATAGCGGCGATGGGAACAGGCACAGGCACGGGCGACGCCCGCGCGCTCTCCACACTGCCCGAAGCAGACCTTTCCTCCGAGGGCCCCGACTGCAGCTGCTGCCTGCGCTTCTGCTTCCGCCGCTGCCCGCGCGCCCCGCCTGCCCCCTCCCCTGCCTCCGCGCCCGCTGGCAGCTCACCGCTAGCCACCGGGGTCACTTTGCAGCTGCCCGTGCCCCCGCTGCTGCTCCTGCTCCGGCGGCCCTCCGCCCCACCCGCCATGCCCTGGCTCAGCGTCGGCGCCTCGCTGGGCCCCGCGCTCCCCAGGCTATCACTCCCCTCTCCCTCCCCTTCCGGCGCCACCTCACCACCCTGCACAGCCGACCCTTGCGCCTCCGACACCGCCGGCTCGCCAGCGTCCCCCACACCACTGTCCGCCCCGAAGCCCCTCCGCTGTAGCCCCGGGTCCGCAAACGGCGACGACGGGGACTGAGGCGAGGCGCTCAATCCCGTCTCCCGCCCCCGCAGCTCCTCCCCCTGCCCTCCCACCTCTATCCCCACTGCCGTGACGTCCACAGACAGCTCCGCACGGCCCCACTGCTCTCCGCCGACCTCCGCACCCTCAGGCCGCTGCAGCCCCGCTGGTGAGTCGCCGGCCCCGAATTCCGCCGCCTCCTCCGTATCCCCGCCGTGCGAGATGCCACCGCCGGACTCCGCCACCGCCGCCGACACCGTCCCCCCCGCTCCTGCCGCCCTGGCCAGCGCCTCCTCCAGCGCCCCAATGCGTGCCTCGTACGCCGCCGCCCGCGCCGCCAGCGCCGTCACCTCCCGCTGCTGCCTGTGTATTAGGTCCTCCTTCATGGCCAGGGCACGCTGGAAGGCAGCCATCAGCTCCTGCGGGTCCCGGCCTTTCCCACCCTGGCCCTGGCCCTGCGCCGGCTTCCCCGGGCCTGCAGCGCCCCCGCCCTGCTCAGAGGAGGCGGCGGCGGCCTGGGAGCCGCCGGCCGCAACTGTCCCTGACCCCGTTGCCGCTGCTGTCCCTGCCGCTGTCCCTGTCACTGGTGCTGCGGCCGTCTCCGACAGCTCCCGGATGCAGGCGGCGGCGATGTGGTTGGCCAGCTCCGCCCGCAGCCGGGCGTTTTCCATCTCCAGGCCTGGGGTAGCAGAGAGGGTGCATGGGTAAGTATGCCGACCTGCATTTCCTCTTTTGCTGGGCTATACCGCTTACATTTACCATTCACCACGCAATCCGCTACTGCTACTCACGTAATGAGCTACCTGCATGTATGTCCCAGGTGACCCACCGCACCCCCCTCACACCGCAGTAGCCACTCACTGGTGGAGCTGGTGGGCGGCGGCGGGTCGGCGTCCAGCACCGCGTGGGTGCCGGGGAATGAGCCAGGCGCCGCCAGGCCCTCCGGCCCCGTCCCCGTCCCCATGTGCATGCTAGCACTCGCGCCGTGCCCCCCAGGGTCGTGCGCCCCGTGCGGCCGGGCTTGCTGCTGGTGCTGCTGGTGGCCTGCCCCCACAGGGGGCGAGCCGTGCGGTCCACCGGGCCCCCCTATGGCGGACGATGACGCCGCTGTCCCGCCCATGCCGGCTGCTGTTAGGGCCGGGGAGGCCGAGGCGCGCATGGCGCCACCGGCCCTGGACGTGGATGCCGCTAGGCTGCTGCTGGCGGCCATTCGCTCGTCCAGGTATGACAGGCGCTGCAGCTCCTGTACGGCGACGGAGATGGGCGGTACGGCGGGCGGCGGTACGGAGACCTGGCAGTGGGGCGGCTCCGAGGCCAGGCCGGCGCGCGACAGCAGCTCGTCGGGCAGGTAGCGGTGGACCTGGGGGCAGCGGCAGCGGGTGGGCGGAAGATGGTTCACCACGTTTGACTGCCTTGCGTCACTGGCGTGGGCAGGGTGCGGGTATCGGATGCCACTGCCACAAGTCGCACAGCAAGGGTGTACGACAAACACTGGCTTTCACTCTCCTGCTGTCCCGGCGCCTGGTCACAGGCGTTCCGCCCACCCTGCCAACTCCGGCCCACCTGCGCTCCGAACGCGCTGCGCCTGGCCGCCTCCTTGTCCCTGAAGCGCACCATGTGCTCCCCCAGCCTCGCCGCCTGGCCGCAGTACAGGTCGTGCCACGCCGCCCGCCGCACAGCCTCAGCAAGCAGCGCGCGGTAGGCGGAGGGCAGCCTGGGGTTGGGATGGCGCATAATGGAGGATGCGAACCGGTTGGATGGATAACTGGTGGGTTCTTTAGGCGTATTGGCCGCATCCTTGAATCACCGAGGGCCGAACGCGCTGTCCTGCCTGCCAAACCTGCCCAGCGCCCCGTGCCCCGCCACCAGGGCCGTTTACCGTATACACACCCCGTGAACACAGACGCCCTCTCCCTGCGTACCCACCTGTGCACCACCTTGAGCTCCGCGAACGCGCTGTCCTGCCTGCCCAGCACCTCGTGGAAGGCCGCCAGCTTGTTCTTCATGTCGCGTATCCTGCTCTGCTGGCTGCTGATGCGCTGCAGCTGCGTCACCACGTCGCGCGTCATGGCCACCTTGGAGGCCTCGGCGGCGGAGGCGAAGGAGGACAGCTGGCCGTCCAGCTGGGCAAGGCGCGGCAGGACCCGGGTGCGGTGCCTGCAGGGGGAGTAAGGTGGGCCTGGGTCAGCGCGCGCGCACGTGGTGTGGGGAGTGGCGGTCGATCATGACCGTCCACCTTGGACGAGCCGGGAGGTGGCCAGCGCGCGGTGCATGGCCAGCCTGTATGTCACCTCTCCCCCCAACCCCACCATTGCTTGCCCAAGGCACCACCTCCTGCAACCCAACCTCCTGCCCCCGTTTCCCTCTCCACCAAAAGCACAAGGACTGAAACTCACGTCTCGTGGATGGCCTCCATGGCCGCCGCCGCGTCGTGCAGTGCGCCGTGCCGCAGCCCGCCGCCGCCGCCCGCTGCCCCTGCTGGCCCCCCTGCTCCTGCGCCTGCCCCTGGCCCTCCCGGCCCCGGCGTCCCCTGCCCGCCCTGCGCCCCCAGCTGCCGCACCACGTCCTCCACCAGCGAGCGGACAGTGCGCAGGTCCTTGGACAGGACCTGCAACACGTGTAGGGAAGCACCACGCAGTCAGTGTTGTGGACACGTAATTGCGTACAGGGATGGACGAAAGGCTCAGAAAGACCTCCACGATCGGTGCGGATGGCAGGGTCAAGAAGACCTTCACCAGCAAGCAAATCGTGTGCAGGTCCTTGGACAGCAGCTGGGACAAGGGTGCGGGGGTCAGACTCGTGTCCAGCACTATCCGCATGTGCAGTTGCCTGAGGTTCACCAGCGCATGGCAAGGGGGGAAGGGCCGTGCGTGCGCAGGTGCCTGAAGAGGACCTGCGAACGGTGCGACGGCGGAAGGGGGCATGCAACCAAGCCCGCCCCCGAAAGTACTGCTGCTATCCTGCACCATGCTGCTGTGCCCCGAGCGTTGTATTTTGCTCGCTCCTGTCCAATTTTCCCCGCTTTCCTTAAATTACCATATGCGCTGTGCTGCTGAGGCAGCGCCCCGTTGGATATTTGATGCAGTTCTGCAACGAATACTCCATTGCGACCGGCTTGCTACCTCCTCCACACACACACCTGCACCATGCTGCTGTGCTCGTCCAGCAGCGCCTCGCTCTCCGCCAGCTGCCGCCCAAGCGCGTCAAGGTCCACGGAGGGGGCCTGTGGGAGACACATGAAAACCATGTAACTTGGTGTAATTGCATGTCAGTTGGAAGGCGGGCGGGTGGGAGCTGGATCGCAGCGGGGCCAGGTCCGAAGGCGGCCTGCGCTCCTGGACAGCAAGGATGTACGAAAGCTGCGCGCCCGCCTGCATCAAGAGCGCTTTTACGTTTCCCGCCTCTACCACCCAACTGCACTCCGCACGGTCGTACCCCTCTATCCCACCCATAACCTACATCAGCAGCGCCCCTACGTCCCCCCTACATCAGCAGCGCCCCTACGTCCCCCCTCCGCTCCACCTTGCCATGATCCCACGCCCCCAACTGTCCCACGCGAACGAATCCGCCATACCTCCCAGTCTCACACTCAAACCCCCCTTTCCCCCCCACCTGCATGAACAGCGCCTCCACGTCTCTCCGCAGCCCCTGGAACAGCGCCCCCAGCTCCGCCACCTTGGCCCCGAACGAGGCGTGGCTGCGGCCGCACGTCTCGTGCCACTCGCGCAGCCGCGACAGCGGGTACAGGTCGCCCAGCGTGCGGGCGGTGGGGCTGGGGGGAGCAGGGTGCGTGCGTTTGGGGTTACAGGACCGCAACGCTGATGTTTAGCCTCGTTGGTGTTTGTCACCCAGCGTGCGGGCCGTGGCGCTGGGGGCAAGCTGTGTGTCAGGAGATCACAGCTCGACATACGATACCATTGCAACAAAAGGCCGGCTCAAGTCGGGGGCCTATGGTTGGGCCCTGGACAATCAGCGACGACTCAGCGGCCCCGGCCACGTGCGCAGGTCTGGGTTTGTACGGTACGTCGCACGCGCCCACTGCCACTCACGTCTGCAGCGCCGGGTGCAGCGGTATGGCCTCCAGCGCCGCCAGGTCGTGCGGGAAGGTGGACAGCAGCAGCGCGTGGGCGGCGTGCTGCCCCGTGTACCTGACGGCACGGAGCGGTGTGTGAGAGTTGGTGGGCGGGATTAGTTCATGGCGTCCTGGAGAGGTCTCGGGTTTGGTCGAGGACAGGGGCTTTGCCAGACTGCGAGTCATCAACGCTTCCGGCGCTACCGCTTTCTGACCTTAGGCCCAAGCATATCCCCTACCGCGGCGCGGCGTACGGAACGCGCGGGCCTTGCCCCTTGATCCCCTAGATCCCCCAGCCAGGGAATCGCAGCCGTCCCGCACAACACGGCGTGTGCACCCGTCACGACCAGCAGGACCCACTTGTCAAGGAACGTCTGGTAGGAGGTGAGGATGTGGTTGTAGTGCGCCTCCACGTTGGCGCGGGCGGCGTCCGCGGCGCGCGCCTGCACCTCCTGCTCCGACAGCAGCTGCCGGCACCTGCACGTGGGGGCGGCGCGGGGTCAGGGGTGAGCCCGCCGGGTTTGCATGGTGTTAGGCGGCACCCGCACGGCACGGCCTGCCCTTCCTGCTCCGACAGCGGCTGCCGGCCGCCGCTGACGCGGAAAGGCACAGGCGAGCGCTCGGCGTGCGAGCTGGCGGCCGCTCGCACATGCCCTGTGTACCAGGCCCCGCGGAGGCCGTGTTCCCTCCTTGCAGCGGCAGCGCCCAGGCCACGCGCTAGCAGGAGGAGTATATCTACGCTTCTACAGGGTACACCAGACGGAAAACACAAGCCGAGGCGCCTTGAACGGAACTCGGTCTTGCCGGCGTTGGTGACATGTCCGGCTTCGGCTCCAGCGGCAGGCAAACAGAGCTCGTGCGACTGCGCCCCATACACTTCTACAGTAGCCAACCCCGCTGCTTGCCGTTGCCATCATGACCCAATATCCCTTGTCTCAACGGCCGCGCCGAATACCCCTGAACCACCATGCCCCCGCTGTACTTGGCCGTCCTGCAAGTCCACACCCTGCAACCACGCTAGGCCACGTCCATGCGGGACACAGAAGCCCAAGGCCCACTGTCCCTGCCCCTAAACCCGTCGCTGCAAGCGCGCCTGTGCGACGCCCAAGTTGGGCCCCGTTGCCATTTGTCCAGTGTCCCCTCATCCCCACTGCTGCCTCCACCTGAGCAGGCGCGTCTGCACCACGCCCCAGGACGCCCGCGCGGTGGCCCGCTCCGTACACCCTACCCTAACCCCACCTACGCAGACACGTCGGCGCCACGTCCCAGTACGTTCTTGATTGCACACTACGTGCACCCTCCCCTCCCCTCCCGTCTCCCCATCCCTGCCTACACCTGTGCCGGCGCGTCTAGTCACCCTCCCTCCTCCCTGCTGCAGCGCCTGTGCCACGCCCTGGGGGAGGCGGCTACTTTGCCCCACTCCAGCCCTTTTCGGGCCATAACTGCCAAGTGCCTCTGCGACATGTCCGAGTGGGACGTGCCAACCCATACCCGTGCTGCTGCCTCACCCTCTATCCCACCATCTCCGCCCTCCCCCTCACTCCTGCCCCCACCTGTGCAGCCGCGCCTGCGCCACGTCCCAGTACGCCCGCGTGGTGGCCAGGTGGTGCTGGAAGTGGCGCTCGTAGTCGGGCAGCGCGCGCACCAGCGGCGAGGGGGCGGAGTGCAGCGGGTGGCTCAGCGCAACCTCCGCCAAGGGCGGCACTGTGGGAGCAGCAGCCGGTGATGAGTGGCGGAAAGTGCAGAGTTCAAAAACGGGGTCCCATGTGGGTTGGCCGGGGAGGGCACGTCGCGAGGAGCCACGCGACTGCAAACACGCGTCCCGGGCCCTCCGCCCCGTCCGCTTGCTTAGGTCCAAGGTGTGATGTCCGCAGGAGCGCGTCAAGCTGTTGACGGTGAAAATGGTATGCAATGTCCAAATAGAGTGCCTGGTCGTGCCGTACCTTGCACCTGCAGCGGCGGCAGCACCTCCGGGGGCGGCAGGGCGGCGCCCGGCCGCAGGTAGGAGCGGCAGTACAGGAACAGAGGCTGGTCGTCCGCCGCCGCCTGCAGCGAGGAGTGTCCCTGCGCAAATAGCGGCAAGTGGTCAGGTGTAAGGGGTTTAGGGGCGGTTCGGTATTGGGAGGTGATGTAGGCGCATCTGGCCGGCCACCGGCAGCGGGCCAAGTTTGCCTGAACCGGCGTGTCGCTACCACAACCGCGTGCGGCTTCAGCTAATGTGCTTGCCTTTTCCGCGTGTTACACCTCTCAGCGAGTCACGTGGCTTGGGGCTGTCTTGCGCCGCCGCCCCTCTCAGCTGCAACGCAGGTGCGCTCGCGTGGCGACACACTTGCCCGCAGGTTCCACCAGGCAAGGCCCGACGCCCACAAACCGCCGGGGCACCTCCGCGCATGTCCTACCGCCGCTGTCATGAAGGCACAACAGCTATGGGCAGGCTGGGCGCTTGCCTGCAGCGCAGACTGGGCGCGGACACAATGCGCGACTGAGATGCACCCACCACGGGTAGCCGGTACGCGCCCAGCGTCTTCGCAGGGTCCAGCCGAGCACCCTGGTACATGACAATCTGGTCCACGACGGATATTCCGGTGAAGGATACCAAAGCATGCTGCACCGCGTCGACCCTGCAGCAAAACCATGCTCGTGAGGCCCACGTCAGCGACGGGAAGCAAGCACAACAGTCCCAAACCGAAGCAGACGGATTGGTCCAGGCCCACAGTGCATCACAAGTCTTGGGAGGAATTATAGGACGGAGCTAAGAGGAAACGCACGAGGCTGTTGCGAGTCCCAGACAACCCCAGTCTCCCACTGCCGCGGCCTGACGCACCGTGTGTGCGGTTGGACGTCCAGCTGGAGCGTCTTCCCGTTGTGAGCCACCAAAACGAGCAGGGACATCCTGGCCTGGGTCCTGGAAGCCCTTTCCTCAAACGTCAGGAGTCATGAAGCTGTCTTAAAGCCGCTGAAGCCCGTATAGGCTCAGCATACACGCTCCAAAGAAGTGTTCAAGTAATCCAGTGCATTCCGTTATGTCGCAGCTCGTGGGAATCGCGTGAACGCGTTGGGACCGAAGGAGTCACTTGACTTGCAACGAGGTTTCCTGGTGTTGCGTGGTTATACCTAGGGTGTCTTCTTAAATCCTGTCACTTTAATGTAGGATGTAATGACAGGGAGAGCTTCCGCCATGAGGTGTCCGGATGTGTTCATGCTTCTTTTGTGACCTCCCTTGTACACCTTGAACCCCGCCTTGTATGACGAGGAGTGGGCAGTCACGAGGTGAAGTTACTGCCATACTACCAATCCCAATTTTAGTTATAATGTTGCCCTTATCTTACCGCATCAAGTCGGCAGGTACAAGGAACCCATACATCTTCGTTCAACTGCTAGGGAACAGCCCTCACCAATGACGGGCTGTAACTCACAGCTGTATTGAGCATAAAAATGTGCCAGCTATGGTGTATGTTGGGCTGGGCGCTGCTCATGGCCGCGCATGGCGCAGTCAGGGCCGACCTGCTCAGCTGGGACACACCATTGACTGATGGGCAGTCGAGACCTGAGCCGAGGTCTTATGCAGGGGTGGCAGGTAGGGCACCTTGCAGAGTGCTTGTAAGCACCGTAGAGCTGCTTCGGTCGTAGACGCTCAGCTATCACGCTTACTCCATGGCAGGTCTCGATGGATACATCTACGTGTATGGTGGCTACTCGCATGCAACGCGTACTTGGCTTGACGACCTGTGGAGTGTCAGCGCGACCAGCCCGACGACTTGGGTGCCTCTCACAGTGCAGCACAGCGGTAGGCCGGGGATTTGCAAACACTATTTTCAAGCAGCTGCAGGACATTGATACGGTGGTGCGCAAGCGAGCTGCCCGGAACTCGCCCGTATGTGCAGGTCCCCTGGAACATGCCACTTTGGTACCCCTGGGCGACCGACTCGTGCTGCTGGGGGGTCGATACCCTAACGGCACGCAAAACACGGAGTTGCTTTGGATGGACCCCAGCGCACCTCCCCTGTCATGGCACACCGCGCCAGAGGTGCGTTCCGGCACGGCAGCTGTGGGTGTATGTACGAAAGCGTAAACTCACATGCTGATTGTACGGCCGCTACGCAACTGTAGCATCCTCCTCCATCCCATACTAACAAGGAAACTGTGCACTCGCACGCATGCATGGGTGACACCTGGGGCACCCAGGTTGTGCTCCACATAGCTTCTGTGCTGCACCCGCGCTGTGTGCCTCACGTGTCGCCGGTGCACTGGTGCAGGTGAACCCCACCCCGGAGCTGTACTGGTCCTCGGCGTTGCCATTCCCAGCCCCGGGGGGCACACCGGCTGTACTGCTGAGCGGTGGCATCAGCAGCAGCAGCAACACTGTGCAGGCCAGCACGTACGTCCTCACGTACGACGCAGGCGCGGGGACGTTCAGCTTCACGGACGGGTAAGCTGCTGCCGCATCCAGACCAGCGCCCCCATAACCCACATGCAGTACTCCTTGCAAGCGGCAGGATCCTGCACCCACCGCTGCGCCACGGCGCCACCCACCTCACCTTACAGACTGCGCAACTGCGCACCAGATTAACAACAACACGTGGCATGGCACAGCATACGGTATGCTCCTAGCCGCCGGCGTTGCCTGAGTGGCCCCCGCTGCGCTCCCTGCAGGCCGGACATGCCGTGGGCTGCCTTCGGCCACTCCCTGGCCCTCAGCGCGGATGGGCAGTACGCGGTGGCCTCTGGCGGCCTGCCGGCCGTGCCCTCGCAGGGGGTGCCGCTGGGGCTGCCGGGTACGCTTCCCTCGGCATCCGCGGCCCGGCTGCCGCTGGCGGACCCCTCACAGGGCTGGCAGCAGCTGGGGCAGGTGCTGGTGCGGGGCGTGGCCTTCCACACCAGCTGGTTCAACGGTGAGTAGCGGCTGGGGCCAAGCCTTGGTGAACAGCGTTGAGAGGGCAGCGCTATGGTATCATGGGCGGCGAGTAGGCGAAAGCGGGGAGTAGGGGGAGCGAACGGGCTTAGGGCACTGGGTAATGTCAGGACGCGGCATCTTGGTAAGAGAGGGGCTTACATGTGCATGGCGGCCCTGTTTCCCTCCCCTTGGCCAGGTGGTGCGCTGTACACCATGGGCGGCGTGGTGCGGGACGTGCAGAACCCCATGGCCACCACCGCGCCCGACGGGGCGCCGATGCTGTTAGCCGCCTACGCCGTGACGGCGGCGGGCGGCGGTGGCATCAGCGTGCAGTACGACACGGCCCGAGTGGCAGCCGCGGAGCAGCAGTGGGGCGCCGTGCGGCCGGGCAGCCTGTCGGGGTGCGGCTCGTGGGTCGACACCTCCTCCAGCCAGGTGCGCTGCCATGAGAGGCCCTCCTTGAAGCGGGCACCGGCGGAATGGGTCGGTTCCTCGCCGCAACTGCATGCGCTGTGTCTTCATGCATCTCACTAGCCACAACGAGCTTTTGACCCGCCTTCCCTTTGCCCCTCACTTGCAGCCCCGCGTGTGGCTGTACGGCGGCTGGCAGACGCCTCAGCCCCTGCCCAGCGCCAACGCGGCCTTCTACCTGGCGCCCCAGGACAGCACCTTGATGTGGACGCTGGACGGGGCAGCAGGGGGGCCGGGGGCGGGCCAGTGGCTGCCCCCATTGACGGGCGACATGGCCCCGCGGGACGATGCCCTTGCGGTGCCCGTGGTGGTGGGCGGCCAGCGCATGATGCTGGTGGTGGGCGGGATGTCGTACAGGGGAGCCGCAGCCATCGGCGTCCCGTCGCGCTTCCTGCCTGACCGGGCCTCCTGGAAGCTGCCCCCCGGGCCCGCCCCCGAGGTCCGCGCCGGCTCCTACCACCTCTCCGACCTGTGGCTGGTGGACCTAGCCACCGGCCGCCGTACACCCGTGTGGTACACCAACGGAACCGCCACCGCCGCCACCGCCACCTGCACGCAGCTCCCCTCCGGCGCCTACTCCCCGAACCGCGAGTTGGCCTCCCCCGCCAACTCCACCTGCGCCACCCTACCCTTCGGCACCTCTGCCTCCCCCACGCCCGGCTACCCCCTGTGGGACCGCCGCCTGATCCAGGTGCCCGCGACCCCCGTCCCCGGCACTAGCGCTACCACCCCCGACCCTGGCGACCCCACTAACACAGCCATCTACATGCACGTGGCAGAGGTGCCCACGCAGGAGTCGGCTCCAGCAGACCACCTCATCACCCGTCCCTCCGCGGGCATATGGCGCTTGGCGATCAGCTCCCTGCAGCTTCCCGCAGCTCCGCTTGGCTGGTCCGTAGCTTCCACCAGCGCCTACGTCGCCACCTGGGAGGAGCTCACCCCGCCCCCCGACACCCCCGGTGCCTCCTCCTGTTATCCCCGGTTCTGGTACGGCTCTGCGTACGTCACGTCCGCGAGTACGACAGCTACCGTGACGGGCGGTAACGCGACGTACGTGGCGCTGTACGGCGGGCTGCAGGGCTTGCTGGGCGCCGTGACGCTGCTGGGGGGCGACCTCAGCACGCCCGGCAGGGCGATGGGCTTCCAGGCGGCGCAGGGCGCGGCCGGCACGTGCCTGCTGGACGTGGCAGCGAAGAGGTGGCTCACCGCACCAGGCTACAACACCGTGCCCACGGTGGGTCCGTACTTCGCGATGGATAGCGCAAGCAGGGAACATGATGTATGACATGGCTGCTTGTAGCAGGGCCCTTACGCCGCCGGGGTGCAGCGCCGTGCCTACGGAAGAGGTTGCCACCTGCCATATGCAGGCGAACATCGACGAACATCAGTTGCTGCGGCTTTACTTACCTCCCGCAAGCCCAGCCCCCTCCCGCTCACAATACCACCTGCCCATCCGCCCCAACCTCCCCGCCCCACCACAGCTTCAGCCGCGCTACCGCCACGCGTGCGCCCCCCGGCCCGGCCTGGCGAACTACTCCATGGTGTGCACGGGGGGCGTGTCCGTCAGCACAGGCCAGGCGCTAGACGAGGCGTGGGTGTGGAGCATGCAGCCGGGGCTCAACTACGCGGCGGGGGCCGCCCCCACACACATCAGCACCTGGGCCTTCGCGCCGCCCAACCACACGCTGCCGAGGCCTGGGCCGAGGGTGGACCACGGCATGATGGCCGTGCGGGGTGAGCTGGTTGGTGGGGTGGGAGGAGATCATGTCCTGGACGTGCAACGGTTGTATGCATTTGGCACTTGGCACTTTGGGTACCGGGACAGCGGGTGGAGCATGCCATGGCGGCCGTGCGGGGTGAGCGGCCGTGTGGTGCTGCGTGTGGCGGGATTGACGGTATCTGCCGGCATAACACGGGTGTATTGTGGGTGCTGGGGCCCCACGTGGGCCATGCAGTAATGGCCGTGCAGAGGAGTGACCACGTGGCAGCCGTTTCCACCTGACAGCCGTTGCTGTCCGCGCTTGCTGTTGCTGCGGTTCCAGGCGCCGGCAACAACGGCACGGTTGCGCTCTTCGGCGGCGCCAGCTCCCCTGATGCCCGGGCGGCTGCGCGCAGCGACGTGTGGCTGATGGAGCCGGGGTGCGCCGACCCGGACGCAGCCAGCAGCACAACGCGCTCGTCGCAGCTGACGCAGGTGGGGGCTTGTGTGTGATGAGGTCCTGGGACTCCTTTGCGATCAGCAAGGCAGGCATGGGGAGGAGCACGTACACCAGTGTTGTAGTGTCCACGTCGGAGGCTCGGGGTGCATGAGTGCATGGGGTACAGTCGGGGTTCTGCAAGCGGAGCCTTGTGGCTACTTGGGGGGGGGGGGGCTTGCCTTGGACTAAAATGAATTGCTAAGCGAGTTGTGGAGTTGCGGAAGTTCCAGGCCTTCCGCGGGTAATCGGCGTCCACGTAGTGTTTACTGACGGACGCCCACACCGTGTCGTGTTTGTCGTGCAGCTGTGGCTGCCCCTCATGCCCACCAACGGCGTGGCGGACGGCGCGGGGCTGGGCGCAGCGCCCTCCGTGGTGGCTGCCAGTGCCACGCTGCAGCGGGGCGGCCAGGTGGGTGCCGAGAGGGGACCGTAACAGGAATAACTGCACAGGGTTGTCGAGGGCAGCACCAGCAGTAATACTGGGGACATGCAAGTGTGAATCGGCAAGATGCGCTGGGCACTATGCGGTGGTGTGGTGCTCCGCGACACTGAGGGCTTATTGCCCGTGCGCATGGTCGGCCTCTTGCACAACGCGTCTCAGCCCGCCATCTGTGCCACGTCTGCCGCTGCGCTCCACACCCACAGGACCTGTGGGTGGTGCTGCTGAGCAACGGCACCGGGAGGCTGGGCGTGAGGCGGCTCACCAACACGAACGGTACGTGTCGCGTCTGACCCGTATGTTGCCTCGCCGTCACGCACCCGCACCCTTTGCTAGTACCTACCCTATACACTTGATGCCAGGCTTCCTATCAACCCTCCTGAACCCCAGTGCTGGCCCCCGTCCCCTTCTCCCGTCTTCTTGCATTCCTACCGCCAAACCCCTTTCAATTCCGCTTGCTCAATCCCCGCGTCCCCGCAGCCTGCCTGCCTGTCCACCCGCGCCATCCCATGCACCTAAATCCATAATTCCCTGAGCTCCTCTTGCCTCCCACCCTACTGCCATTGCCCCCTTCTTTCCTCCCCTTGCTCACCCCACAGCCTGCCTGTCCACGCGTGCCTCCTGCTCGGCACTGTCTTTCCCCTCCGCCGACCCCACGCCGTCCGCCTGCTGGGCCGGCAGCCCCGGCGGCGTGGCGGTGCGCGTCAACGTGAGCGGCTGGGACACGCGCAGCACGGCCGGCAACAGCACGCTGCTCAACCTGTACAGCCAGGCGGTGGACGCGGCCGTGGTGGACGCGGGCGGAGCGGCGTGGCCGTGCCAGGTGCGGGAAACGGGCGGGCTAGGGGAGGAGTGAAGAGCGTGGGTACGCGGAGCCCGGGTCGGTGGGCCGGAGTTGGAGAAATACGGTATGTGATGCCTCAGCGCCGGAGCCCTGTTGGTGCAGCTTACGCTGTGTTGTCATATGTGTATTAACCCACATCTGCGCCCGTCCGGACACGCACTGGCCCGCAGGCGGCGCAGTCGCTGGACCCCTCCCCCGCCTACGTGGTTGCTGGCATCCGCCTGCCGCCCGGAGCCAACCGTTCCGACTACAGCATCGTCATGTACGGCAAGCCGTACGTCGTGCTGGGCAGGGAGACCCTGCCGGAGGACCCGCCCGGCTGGGCGGCGGGCGCGGCGCTGGCGGGAGCTGGTGCGCCCATGCCCTCCGTGGCCATGGCATTCAACGCCACCAACATCACCGTGCAGGTGGGGAGGCAAGGTGCTGCAGCAAGGAAGGGGGGGGCTTAGGGGCAGGCGCGTTGCCGTGGCTCGGGCGGAGAGACCATGTACTCTGTTGCGGGTCAGGGGTTTCGGCCTGTGCATCTTTACACGCTTTGGAGGATTCTTAGAGCCCCTGTCGCATCTGTATGTTGCTCCCACCATGGCGAACTAAACGCACTCGTGTGATGCTACATGCTCTCCCGCAACTTGCCAAGCCCGGCCTGAACGTATAGTACTTGCTCTTGTGTGAACCCGCCATCCCCCCATGCCGTCCCATGCGTCCTTTCCCTCACTCGCATTTGCGTCCACGACCAGGTCCGAGTGAACGGCAGCACGGCGCCTCCCGCCAACGTGCAGCTGCGGGTCATGTACAACGGCATCCCACGCAAGAGGAGGTGGGCGCGGGCGGGGGCCGGGGGCGGGGGCGGGGCCGGGAATGGGAGGGACCTGTAGACACCCCGGCCCGCAAGGCGGGTTGAGGGTTTGAGGGGGTTGGCGGTCGGAAGGCAGGAGCCAGGCGAAGTGGACATGTCGGGCTATGCCTCAGGTGCGTTGCACTCTGTTTTACTGTCGCTTTTGCGGGGGGTCGGTAGGCATAACTTAGGAGCATTTCGCGGCGCCGAACCGGCCGGGCTGGCATGCCCCAGCGTAC
>VFQN01004061.1_pt1 | contig 19823 bp, 20 predicted proteins | sample 3512371 | NCBI WGS metagenome assembly VFQN01 (sample SAMN10412370, study PRJNA504923) | tailings metagenome | isolation source: Replicate 2 from Balatoc abandoned mine | place: Philippines: Itogon, Benguet | collected 2017-08-28
CTACTCGGCTCATATGCCCCGCCCCACCCCGCCCTGCCCCGCCCCGCCCCCGCCCCTGGCCCCACCCCTCACACGGCCTCCCCACGTCCGTTCTCCCTCCGCTCCCTACCCGTCGCCACCTCCCACAGCAGCTCCTCCCACTCCGCCGCCGGCCGGTCCCACGACACGTCCTGCGCCATGCACCGCCCCCGCAGCTCGTCCAAAGCGCCCGCCGTGCCGTACACCGCACGCGCCCGCCGCACCGCCCGCACCAGCGACGCCACCGCCTCCCGCATGGCAAGGCTGTCGTCCTGCGGCCCCACCTCCCGGTCCATCACGAGGCCCAGGAGGCCCCCCGCCGCGCCGACCGCGCTGCTGCTGCTGCTGCTGCCGGCACTGCTGCCCTCCTCCCGCAGCTCCGGCAGGCGCAGCACGTCCGGCAGGCCGCCGGTGGGCGCCACGATGGGCACCGTGCCGTACCGCAGCGCCGCCAGCGCCACCAGGCCGCACGGCTCCCAGCGCGAGGGTATGATGAGGAAGTCGCAGCCCGCCATCATGAGGTGCGCCAGCGGCTCGTTAAAGCCCACCACGCCGGCCGCGTGGCGCGGGTAGGCGGCGGGCAGGCGGCCCAGCGCGTCCTGCAGCCACGCGTCGCCCACGCCCAGCAGCGCCACCTGCAGCGGGGGCCGGCCCTGCCCGCCGCCGGGCGCCGGTGTGCCGCTACTGGCATTGCTTGGGGTGGCGGTGTCGGTGACGCCGGCAGCGTTGCCGCCAGGGTTGCGCGTGAGGTAGCTCAGCGCGTCGGCGGTGCTGAGGCCGCCCAGCAGCTGCACCACCGCCACAGGCAGCTGCCGCGCCGCCGCCGCGTCCTCCCGCGCCGCCGCCTCGACCGCCGACTGCACCGCTGCCGCCCCCGCAGCGCCGTAGTCGGCCTGCAGCGACGGGTTCGTCACCGCCGACCCGCCCGTCCCCGACACAGCCGCCGCGCCCCCGATCTTGGCCACTGCCTCCAGCGCCGCCTGCAGCACAGCCGCGTCCGCCCCGCCCGCCTCCTCCTGCGTCACCGATCGCACAGCCGCGCCCCCGGTACCAGCGCCCCCCAGGCCGGCCGCCTGCCCCATGAGGTACGGCAGCGCGCCCAGGATCACGTCCACGCCCTTCTGCGAGTCCAGCCGGCCGATGAAGCCAAACAAGGGTACGTCCGGCTCCTGCGCCAGGCCCAATTGCGCCTGCAGCTCGGCCTTGGCGCGCGCCTTGCCCTCCTGGGCGCCCAGCTCCGAGCCGGGGCCGTAGCGCAGCCGGGGCGGCAGCAGGCGGTCCGTGGCGGGGTCCCACACGCTGCCGCTGGAGCCGGGGGCGCCGGGCGGCCTGCTGGGTGCGGCAGCGGCAGCGGCGTTAGCGCCGCCAGTGCTGCTGCCTTGGGACTGCGTCTGTGTGCTGGAGGCTGCGGGTGGGGCGCCCGTGTCCAGGCCGTTCATGACGGCCCTGATGCCGCCCCTGCCGCGGATGATCGCCTGCAGCTCTTCGAAAAAGGCGGGCAGCCCCGGCCGCCGCCGCCGCTGCCGCCGCTTAGGCGCCCCTTGTCCACTCACAGGGGGCTGCTGTTGCTGCGGCATCATGGGTTCTTTCGAGTAGCGGCCCCCGCCCCCGCCCCTGGCCCCGCCCTGGCCCTGCGGCTGGTCCGGGTCGCCTGACAGCTCCTTGGCGTACCCCGGGCTGACGGTGACGACGGCGTCGCTGGACAGCAGCGCCGCCTTGAGCCACGACACAGTGCGCCCGCCGCTGGCAGCCTCACTGCCCGTCGCCATAGAGTCGGAACCAGAAGCGCCACCAGCAGCACCTCTGTCTGCATCAGCTGCGTATCCAGCGCTGGAGCCAGCACCAGCAGGCGGTTCATCACCTTCGCCACCGTTGCTGCTCCCGTCCGCAAGCTGGGGACTTGCTGCGGCAGCCGTGCTGCCAGCGGGCGGCGCCGCCCCGCCGCCTCCGCCCAGCAGCATCTGCTGCAGCGCCAGCAGCGGCAGCCCCAGCCGCCAGAACGTCTCCTCCGCAAACAGCCCCTGGAACGCCAGGTTGTGCACAGCAAACACCACCTTGGCGCCCTTGAGCCGCGAGGCCACGAAGCGGCGGAACGAGGTGAGCGTGCCGCGCATGCGGGTCTGAGGCGGCGGCACGCTCGCGCCGCCCGCCCCAGCCGCAAACCCAGCGCCCTCCCCAGACCGCAACTGCGGCTGCTGTTCCTGTTGCTCATGCCGCTCTCCGTCGCCGTCTGTACCACTCGTCGCGTCCTCCGCCGCCTTGGCCTCCGCCTCCGCCAGCGCCACCGCCGCCAGCGCCGCCGCCACCTCCGCGTCGCTCATGTCCCTCAGCGCAGCCACACCGCCGTCCTCCAGCGCCTCCCCGCTGCCGCCCGCGCCGCGAACCCGCTGCACCGCAACTAGCAGCGCCATGAGCAGCTGCTGCTGCAGCAGCCGCTCCGCCGCCAGCACAGGGTCGCCGCCGCCGTCTGCGCTGAGGGTCAGGCTGGCGTCCGCATCGTCGGGGCCGTGGACCTTGCGAGCTGCAGGGGCGGGGGCGGGGACGGGGGCGGGCGGGGCATGGGGCGGAGGCGGGGATGCAGGAGCGCCGAGGACAGGGTGTTGGGTGTTGGGGTGATGCTGGCTGATGTTGTTGTCTTTGCGTTGCTGGTCGCGGCCGGGGTGCTCACCGTCGTCGTGCTCCCCGTAGGACGAGCCGTCGAGCCACTCCTGGTGCCCCCCGGGGTCCAGCTGGGGTTGCTGCGGCTGCCCTGGGGCCCAATCCTGCGGCCCAGCGCAAACGACCCCGTAGCCCCCATCCCCTACTGCGTCACCGCCGTGGCTGTTGCCGTTTTCGTCGCACCCGGAGGACCAGCCATCGTACGGACTGCCCTGGTGCCCGAAGGTATCTTCTTCCCTTGGCTGCTGAGGAGGGCGGTCAAGAACCACAGTCGCTACCCCAGACGCTCGCGGCTGCGGGACCAGCTGGGATGCGGCGTCGCCGCCTGCGGCAGCGGCTGCCACCCACATCTGCTGCCGCCCTGACTCTGGGTCCACATCCATGGACTCCGCCTCGCCCGCTGCACCATCGGCGCGCCGGCTGTCCAAGCGCGCTGCTGGAGGGAGGCCAGCCCCTCCCGCGAGCGTAGTGTTGCGCATGCCCTGCGCAGCTACGACTCCGGCAGGCCCCTCCACGACAGCAGTTGCTGGAATTGCTGGCACTGCTGCTGGTGTCGATACTCCTCCTGAGGTTGCAGCTGCCGCACTAGCGTCAAGGTGGACTTCGGATAGGCCGGCCGCCGGTACGGACGAGCCAGGTTCGGCCAGAGGCGCCGCCGCCTCACTGTCTGCCTCCGTAATGCGTGGCGTAGGCACTTCCAGCTGCTTGAGCCTCGCCTGAATCGCGTGAGGGGATTCAGGAACGGAAGTCAGTACGGCTAACGTGCCACCAAAGCCACACTACCACGTCTACGCCTGCCTGTCATGCTCCTCATTATGAGACGAAGAATGGCAACTTTTATAACCTATCCGTCTTGAGGTTGCACATCAGGTTGCACACCTATCGTGTTTATCCGTGAAACAACTGAAAACGAATCAGCTAACGCTGGCTACCGTCTCGGTCAGGACGAAGAAACACGCACCCACCGTCAGCACCGCCGTCCAATGCGCCGTGGATGCCGCAACCTCCCTATATGCGCTGAGCCACAGCGGCAGCAGTGCAGACGGCCAGTCGTTGCCCACAAATACCAGCTGCGCCTCCTCCCCGCCTCGGCCCTCCCCGCCCTCCCGCTGCGCCTGATCCTTGCCCGCCTGCCCCGCCGCCCCGGCCCCCGTTCCTGCCGCCACGTTCAACCGCTGTTGGGCGCGCGCCGAGGCGCCCCACTGCTGCACCGGCCGCAGCCGCGCAGCCCGCAGCGCCGCCGTCTCCGCCGCCCGCTGGAGCGACTCCCACAGCCAGCGGCGGCCGTCCGGCTCCAGCATCACGGCCGGCTGCGCGATGCCGTTGTACAGCACGTACGGCAGCGCGTGCGCCGCCAGCGCGCCGTCGGCGTCAATCAGGTCGGCCTGAAAAGCAGCACGGCGGTACAAGAGGTGCGTTGGCGGGCTGAGGTCAGGTGACGCAGCAGCGATGCCCCACTCCTATGCAGCCAAGATCCCACACTGCTGATGAGGAGTCTCATCAACAGTTTCATGACTGGCAGCATACCCCGGACGTCCACACGCCGGATCCGGCCCCATCTGCAACTACCCGGGCGCAAACGCTCCATCGCACCGTCGCATGACGGCTGACGTGTCCCTACTGCCCCTTTCCTGAAAATGAGTCCTACCTGCAGCTGCCCGGGCATGCTCCTCGTGTCGTGCCAGAACAGCACTGGCGCCGCCAGCGCCGCCTGGCACAGCACGCTGTTGCGCGCCTGCAGGTCCAGGTGCGGCACCCCCTCGCTGTACGTGTACACGCCGTAGGAGGGGTCGCCGTGCCCCGCGCCCATCAGTGCCGTCGCCACGGCGTCCCGCAGGTCCCCGCCCCCCACCCCGCCTCCGCCCTGCTGGCTGCCGGGGTCGTGCGGCGCCGCCGCCCCTGCCCCACCGCGGAACACGGGATGGTCCACGAACACGCGCAGCACACCCCGGTCCTGGCACGCGTAGAAGCGCGCGTAGCTGATGGTGGTGGCGGGCTCCCCTTCGGATGCCGGCCGAGGCGCAGCCGGCTCCGTCCTTTTGCCCTGCTGCTGCGGATCCGTCGTCTGTGCCCGTCCTGCCTCGGCCGCGGCACCACCGCCCTCATGCGGGCCGGCAGCCGCCGCGCTCCGGCCAACCCCACTGCTCCTTGCACTCCCTGGCGCCCCGTCGCCTCCGCCTGCAGGCGACAACCCCATGCCTCCCCTGCTGCAACCTGCCTCAGCCCGTTCTTGCCCTGGTGCTGGCCCCGCCCCTGTTTCTCGGCTGCGCTCAACAGCTCCAGAAGCACTGTGGCTGCTGCCAGCAGCTGCATCGAGGGTGGCGGCAACCCCAGTGTGCAACTGGGGTGCTTGGGGTAAGGGGGAGGGGTCCTGCCGCGGCGCGTGGGGAGTGGCAGGGCCAGCAGCGTCCACGACCCCAGCTGCCACCTCCACGGGGGCCAGGAGACCCGTGTCATAGACGCCAGGGTAGTCGGCGTAGCGCGGGCTGACCGTCATGACTTGATGGCCTCTGAAGGACATTGATGGCGAAGGCCCGCAGTTTGCTCGGTCAGCGGCCGAGGGCAAAAGGAAGGCAGCGTGCAAACTCCAGCTGTCACCCCCAAGCAGCGAACACCGAGAGGCAAACGGACAGAAGGTAGCCCGCCGAGATTGTCACAAGTATCATGGATACAAACGTTGCCTAGGAACGATTCGCTGTCCCGTTGTTTCGCAGAAGGGTCCTCCTGAGCTCTTGCCATCGTCGGACATACCTCGAAGCCAGGGACGCAGGTAGAGCCGCCGCGACATCGCCCAGACCGCCCGTCTTTGACCATGGTGCCACTTCAGTGCTGACGAATACCACCTACACGGCGGTTTACGGCCACGTCAGCCTCAGCCGGTCGGCGCCGCAGAGAGCATGGACAATCAGGAGGGTCTTCTCTTGTAACCGCCATGCCAAGGACGTGCTAGCTCGCCGCAACAGCTTCTTGTCTTCTTAAGACCCACCTGCAATCTACTGCTAACCCCGCATCGAGCAGTAGGCCGTGTGGATGCAGCGCTGGGCCGCAGACTGAAGACTACCGCACCGCACCACTGACGCTTTGAAGGTAGGCTGCTGGTCGGCGTCCTCCCGATCACAAGCATCAGGTTCCTACCGATTTAGGGGCCCGACGAAGCCTCTGGCCCGGACACATCGCAAAGTCTTCCGTCCAAAAGCGAAACAGGTGGATTACAAGAAGGAGGAAATTAGACTCACTGCAATCATACGCGTTACACGCGTTGCGAGGGTATGCGTACTGATCGGGTAGGCATCCGAATTCGCTTCCCTGTGTAAGCAATTCAGCGACTCTGTGCAGGTGAGGTGTTTACTACACGCTGTGTGAACAAATTGACAACCTAATTCCTGCAGTAACTCACAGCTTGAATCGGCAGGTCGGCACAAGGCCCTGTACAAATGGTCGTGTACCAAGGCCATCGGCCCTGGCTGAGCCTGTACAATGTCCATGTACAGGTTCCCATACCCTCATCATGCGGGGTGAGAATTACCAGCCCAATGCAGGCGCAGCTGTGGGAGAGGAAAGCCATGACCAAACGAGCGGCTCCGCCGTGTCGCAGGCCGAGCCAGATGCTCTCGCGCCAATTCAGCAGTGCCTTTCCCAAGAGCTTATGACCATCGTATTCAGCAAGCTTGACCCGTATTCGTTGGCTCGAGCGGCGGTCGTCTGCCGCCAGTGGCGTTGCGTTTCAGAGGTAGGACAACCCTTGTTCGCACGTGCACCACGTTTTGCTGCCCCTCTTGCACAGGCGCCCGTTGACAAGATCAGGGGCCTTTTATCTTTCTGTTCTCGTAGTGCTCCCTCTTGTGGTCATGATGTTAGCGTGCTCTCTTCTCAGGCCTGCAGGCCTCCCCTCGTCCCCTGGCCTACCTTCTGCTGACCCCACGTCGTAATCTGTTCGCCCGCACCCCGCAGCACCCCCGACTGTGGCAGCAAGCATGCGCAGAGGCCTTCCGCCTCAGCGTGCCTGACCCCTCCGCCATGCAGCGCCTCATGATGACGCAGTACCGGTGGGTACGACCATCAGCGCGCACGTGGCACGAGCCACCCTGCAGCCGCAGGAACTGGACTTGACAGGAGGGGACAGCACGCGGTCACACGCTCATGCCGCACGGTGTCGTGTACGTCGCCCCCAAGGACCGCGAAGACCACAGCGCTGCGTCCGCTTACTCCCGGTGCCCCTGCCTGCGCTCCTATCCCGCACGCCACAGGTTTTCATGGTGAGTTCCCGCTGCATGCGCTGCGGGACTGCCGGCACCCCCTGCCCGGACGCACAGCCTAGCCTCGGGTCAGCCTGCGAGGACCGCTTGAGTGTATAGGTACCAGTCTAAAACCATAGCCGTGACGTTGTAGGACGGAACCTGGTCTTGGAGGAGGGGTTGACATGTCCGTCTTCGGCTCCAGCGCATAGCAAAACAGAGCGCGTGTGAGTGTATAGATATGCTCACACAACTTTACAGGGCCAGCTCCCAGAACCTCAGCCCAATGCCCAAGCGCGTGGGGCGCGCAAAGCGCGAAGCAACTGGTTGCTGGGCACCTAGCGCGGACTGTCTGCGGACGAGGCTCTCCCTGCTTGCCGTGCGTCTCCCCACGATGGCCCCCCTTGCTACCGGCACCTCCGTCCGTGCCCCGCCGGCAGGAAGCGCATGTTCGTGCACCACCCGCACCTGCGCTTCGACGGGCTGTACGTGTCCCGCAACACCTACGTCAAGACGGGCGTGGTGGAGTTCACCAACCACAAGCCCGTGCACCTGGTCACCTACTTCCGGTACTTTAGGTGGGGCCAGCAGCCGTGTCGCCCACTGGATGCAATTGCCACCTGCATCCTGGTGAGCCAGTAGCAGCAGGAGGGCAGGCTCCGCGCTGCCAACTGTGCTGCGAAGGCGCGCCGGTGGACGTGCACCCGACAGCACCCGACAGCACCGCCCTGTGTGCGCCGGCCGCAGGTTCTTCCCCGACGGCTCCTTCCTGTACCGCACCTCGCCCCACACGGTGGCCAAGGTGGCCAAGAGCCTGCGCCTGGCGCTGCCCACCGTGCACGCAATGCTGGGGCCCCGCTTCGCCCCGCAGCCGCCGCCAGCACCTGCAGCGACCGCCGCCACCGACGGCGACGGTGCAAGCGGTGGCGACAGCGGCGGCGGGGGCAGCAGCGGCCAGCCCCGGGGCCGCCCGGACGCACCTGATGGCGGGCACGCCCCTGCCCACCCGGCCCACAAGCCGTCCCCTGCCGCGCTGGCGGCGGCAGCTGCGGCGGCGGCAGCCGCAGCGTCGGGCGTGAATCCTGTCTTCGCGGGGCGCTACATCATGCGCGGCGAAAAGTATGTGCGGGATGATCATTGGGCTGTGCCTGGCAACGCTTTCCCCTGCCTGCCGTCGCTGCAACTGCTTTGGCCGCACAGTGCACCCTTTCCTCCCTTGTACGCAGCCTGCACCCTGCACACCGGAGCTTCAACCCCTTGCACCCCACCTCAAGCCATCCGCAGTCTGCGTCCCCTTTCCGGGCGGGGCCCCACGCTTGTGATAAACGCAGGACGGCCGTCGCCGACCTCAGTACAACCGTCTGCGTCTCCTTCCTGCCGCCGTGCCCCAGGGTCAGCTGCGCGCTGGTGTACCCCAACGCCGCCACCACGGAGCTGCGCTGCCGCCTGGCGCTGCGCTGCTCGCGGCCGGGCGCGCACGACGTGCTGGACATCGCCGCCATCACCACCTACGACAGGGAGCTGGGCGGGGAGCTGCCGGCGGGGCCGCAGCTGGGTGGGTAACCACCAGCGGCAACGGAACGGGAACGGTAACGGTCAGCCTACGAGAGCGATGCCGGGCGGGGTGCAGGGGGAGGGACGGGGCGGGGGGAAAGGCGGGCAGGGAAGCGGTGGGGCTGGGTAGCAGGTGACCCTCCGTAACGTGTGTGCAACGCGGCTCAGGCTTCGGACCCCGTCGCCATGTGCCCACGTACGTTGTGGGTTTGCTGCGTACTTCGAAATGTGCTGACGGCGTGCATGGCGCAGCGCCCCGCCCTCGTGAGCCACACAGCGCCACTGTGTTGACGATGGGCGCACGTGGCTCCTTGGTGTGCACTCCATGGACTGACCCCTTCCCCTCACGCCCGCCTCCTGCTGCCGCCGTGGCAGACCCGGACGAGGAGGAGCAGCCCGGGGCCGGCGGCCGCAAGCACAGCCGCGGCACCTCGCCGTGCGTGTTCGTGGCGTGGGAGGGCGTCACCAGCTCGCACCTCAACCTGCCGCCCAACCAGATGGACTTCATGATCGTGTAGGGACAGTAAGGATGTGTGGCGCTCTCCTACAGCGTACTGGAGGTGTGGGAGCAGCGTGCCCATGCGGTCGGTCCTGTAGCACGCCGGACGATGGTGGGCAAGGCAGGTGGCGAGTGCGACACGAGAGCGGTAGGGTTGGCGTGGGTCACTGCGTGCGTGCATCGCAGCATACTCGTGGCCACATGAGTTGGCGCATCGGCCACACGAGGCAGGAGTAACATGTGCCATTGTACGCAAGCGTCCGGAACTGCTCGCCGCTGGGGGTGGTCAAGGAAGCTCAGCTGGGTAGAGCTTTTACATCAAGCAGATGTGATACGTTCCCGTCGTTCGAGCATCGCAAGGTGTGCCTGGCTGCACGCAACCTCCTACGCACTGGCCTGCGCTGGCTGCTTGCCCTGGACACGCTGCCAGGTGGTCCGGTGCAGCCCTTGTACTCTACCCTGCATGAATGGCTGGTCTTTACGCTTGTGCTTGTCCCGAGGTTTCTCCTACTGACATCGATGCGCAGTGTTGATGGGCATGGTACAGGTGCCGTGTGCGTGGTGTGGGCCTCTGGCCGTACAGCACGAGCCAGTGTTTGCTCTTCGAGCACTCTGTGTGCGCACTCATTGAAACTGTTTGGCCGTGTTGTTTGCCTCTATGGGATTCGCTTTGGGTGCATAGCAGTATTGCGGAAGCTTTCTGTAATTGGCAGATGGCAGAAGTTGGTCTCGGCCCAAATGAGCCACGTACGACTTGCTTGCGATAATGCGGGTGTGGTCTCTTAAACGTTCTTAAGCAGTGTTTAGTGGCGGACATTCTTCACATACCGGGCATAGTCGGCCCGAGGTATTTGTGCCTGACGTTCATAAGCATCTTGAAAGGGCACGAAAGCATCAGACTGCCTATCTCTTAACGCGGCCTCCCACTTTATACTTGAACAAAGCCGTGCGCTGGTGGTGTTAGGCAGGCAAGCTCGTCAGCAGGCAGGGACGCAGGGTTCTGCCATGGCTGGGGCAACGCTCGTCACTGTGCCCAACACGCAGTTGTTCCAGGTAGCCACCACACATATCATAGCTTCTTACGCAAATGCGTTCGTTTCCAGGACTCGGGCACACCGCGATAGTACTGCTTGCGCTGCAGGTGGAGCAGGATGGACAGAAGGTTGAGCTTGTGGCCGACGGGGAATTCACTATCGCTTACACGAACGCCATCGATAGCCAGCTGGCGGCCCAGGTGAGGCAAGAGACGAGTCCTGAGCCGTCCAGTTCGCTCGTCTGTCGGGGGTGACCAGACAGGCTGCTGCACCCACTCCTAACACCTTGCACAGCTGCCTGCGCGCCTTACGTACACACCTCTATTGCCCTGTGTTACGCCCCGTGCGCCATCGCCCAGCACGCTTGGGTGAGCCGCTGCCCCGCGTCCTCCTGCCTCACCGTCAACCTCCCTCCCCAACACCCCACATGCGCCCCACTGCCCAGGTCGGCTCCGTCCGCTGGCCTCTGCACCGCGGCGCCGCCGCCCTCCGCTTCGACGCCCGCACCTACACCTTCCACCTGCCCTCCCGCCCGGGCACCTACTACTGCCTGGCGCTGGCCCCCGACACGGACCCCGAGCTGCTGGACCTGCTGCCCGCGGTGCTGGCGGCCGCCACCGCCTACCACCACCAGCAGGACCAGCAGCAGGCCGCGTACCTGCCGGGCGGCGTGCCGGCAGTGGAGACCCGGGAGCAGGAGCCGGGACAGCAGCAGCAGCAGCAGCAGCAGCAGCAGCAAGGCGGCGGACAGGGGCCGCAGCAGCAGGGGGCGGGGGCCGGGCGCGCGGACCAGATCGCTGCGGGGCTGCAGAAGGGCGGGCAGGTGGCTGCGGCGGGGGTGGTTGCGGTGGCGGGGCTGCTGGGCGCCGCCATGCACAAGGGGGCGGAGGCGGCGGTGACGCGCATGAGGCCGGCGGACAAGCCGGTGGAGGTGTCGGCGGAGACGCAGGTGGGCACAGGGGTGCAGCGGAAGGGAGGGAAGTTGCGCACGTGGCGACATTCTAGCATGGGCACAGGCTAGGGTAGGACGTCAGGGTTGCTCTGCATGCTTGTAAGTCCAGCACCGGTGCGTCGTGCCCGTTGGCCGTTGCGCTGTGCACGGCATCCACCTGCCCCTGCTGCGCACCCCACTCGCCGTCCAATGTACCTACGCGCCCTACCAGCCCCCTGCCTCTCCCTCCACTCCCGCCAACCCCGCTGCCCCAGGCCCGGCTGGAGCGCGCCAAGTCCGTGGCGGCACGGGTGGCGGACGTCAGCGGCAAGTGAGTGGCATGGCACACTGGGTGCAGGCGGGTGTCACAGGCACGTTTTGCGCAGGAGGGCAATGCAGGTCCCCAACGCAGGCAAACCTCAATTGGTGTCACATGCCTTGGCTGTTTCTTAGCGCAGCTCTCCCGGTCGCGCCTTGACCTGATCTCCTGCCTATGCCACCGTGCAGGGCGGTGGGCGCGGCGCTCGGGCTGACGGCGCAGGCCGCGGGCGCCATCGCGGAGCGCATCACCGGCAGCTCGGCGGGCCGGCCGGAGGGCAGCAACGGCAGCGCCTCGGTGAGCCGTGCGCGCAGCTGGCAGGGGGGTGGGGTGGGGTAACCGCAGAGCGGCAAAGTAACTAAAACGGAAACGGTCATCCTGCGGGGAGGATCGTGCACTCGGCGCCTGGACGCTCGCAACCGGAGCACACAGTGGCCAAGAGATCGGCTGCTTGTGCACGCAGGTGGCTCCGCTGGGCGCTGAGTTGTAGCGGGCTCATGCGGCTGTTCCGTACCCGTACACCACTGATTGCATCCACCCTTGCATCCCTCTGCAACGCCAACCTCTGCGGGGCTTTGCCGATCGGTATGCTGCCGCTCCCCCCACACTCCCAGGCCCTCCGCAAGGTCGGCGTGGCTGGCGTGGAGGCGCTGGAGGCGCTGTACGACGGCCTGGCGGACGCGGCGCGCGTGGTGCTGGCGCACACGCACGTGGCCACCACGCGCGTGGTGGAGCACAAGTACGGCGTGCAGGCGGCGCAGGTGGGCGGGAGGCGGCAACGGCCATGGGGCCTGTGCTGTATGCAGCGTCAGGGACGTTAGCTTCACCGCGGAGTTGTGAGGGCCGCCCAGTCCTAGTGCGCAGTCCGCACAACCGCTGCAACCGTGTGGTGGCTCCGCGTCACGGCTCCACCAATCCGATGGAACCAGCCCCCTTGACACCCTTGCGGCACTGACGACGCGCACCGCAACACCGCCTCTCCACCCCTCTGCCACTGCCCCCGTGCCGCACCCCAGGCCACCGGCACCGGCATCGGCGTGGCCGCCTGCGCCATGGAGGCGGGGCTCAACGTGTACAAGCTGCGCCCCACCGCTCTGGCCAAGAGCGTGTTCAAGGGCGCCGCAAAGAACGTGGTGCTGCACGGAGGGGCGCCGCCCCCGGTGGCTGGGCCCATGCCCTCGGCCGCCAGCGACCCGGGCCCGGGCCCGGGGCTGGGGCTGGGCCTGGGGCGGCCGCAGGACGGCTCCTGCAGCAGCCTGGCGGGGGCCGCGGCAGCGGGGGGCGTGGCGGGAGCGGCTGCAGGGGCGGCGGCCTCGGGGGATGGTCCGCCCAGCGTCCACTCGTCGCTGTCTGCGCCGGCGCTGTCGGGGCCGGGAGGATACCCGCAGATCGGCGCATCCCAACACCCGCCCCACCCACAGCAGCAGCAGCAGCAGCAGCAGCGGCTGCACCAATTGCCGGTGGCGCCCGCAGGTGGCCCGCTGCACGTGCAGCTGACGCCGCCTGCGCCTGCCCCTGCGGCTGTACCGCTACCCCACCCCGCGCAGCCTCCGCAGCAGCCCGCGTACGGCGTGCCGGTGACTGCGCCCGGGGTCCCCGTGGTGGCCATGCAAGCGGTGGCGCCTCCGCCGCTGCCAGCCCCTGGGCTTCCGTACCCGGCGCCCAGCGCGGGCCAGTACGCGGCGCACTACTACCCGGCTGTGCCCCAATGACATGGTGGCCAGGAGGGTAGACACTCGGTAGGGCACTGGCAGGCCAGCACTTTGCAGGATGGAGCACAGGCAACGACCTGGTCCTTTGGAAGGAAGAGATGGCAGTAACAGCAAAAGCGGTTTCAGGGTGTGGTCACGGCCCACTTGTGGGCAGCGTGCAGCCTGCGACTGGCGGCACTCACCTACGTACCTGGTGTACATATGCAACCCCACCCTATGCCCGATTTGGACATGGTAACTACAAGGCATGCGTACGCAACATGTGTATGTGCTGGCATACCGTAATGGCCATTAATATGCCTTGGTGAGGTGGTACTGCTGCGCTGTGCTGTGGGCTTTCAGTTGAGGTGGGATGTCAATACTGAGGTCACTGACTGTATTGGGCACCCTAACCAGGTTGAGGTCTCCGGCAGGGGTGCACTACGATACTTGGTTTTGAGGTTTAGGTATTGACACCTGAACGACGCATAGACACATGCATACTCGCTAGAATGTTTGAGCACGGTTCCGGCCAGGGGCCTGGCTCCGGCTCAGCCCAGAGGGGCAGTAGTCGCGCTACCAAAACCATATACATGTCTACATCTGTATAAGTCTGAGCCATATGTGCTTGTCAGTGTGGGACACGGGCTTTGCAGTAATGGAGCTTGCCGCTGAGCCATCTTGGCATGCTTGGCATGTGGCATTCGCACAGGGCAGCATGAAGCCTGTGCTATAGCGACCGGCGAAGGTACTTAGGACATGGAGACTCATGTCCTAGAACTTAACGAAGTGACGGTGACGATAAGCGATCAACGGCCGAGCGGCGACGGCAGGTACGGCAGAGGGACACCAGAAGGCAGAAGGGCATTCGCGGTCCTTCAGTTGACCACGATTACAGTGCTGGCTGCGAGGACATACTAGGATAAGCTGTTACAGAGATGTGTATCGATGCTTATTGTGACTACAGCGGCAACTGACGACTGCCCCTAGCTCGTCTCTTCGAGCAGGACTCGACACCTGACTCGGCATACCAAGCGGTTGATATGTCCCAAAAGGCATGTATGCAATTCACCAGTACGCAGCTGGACAATAGAATTGGCAGTTTTCAATATACGTACCCTTGCAGCGAACGTGCTGCGCCTCTCCGCCTTCCATCCCTGCCGGACGTGCTCCACCAGCTGCCGCCCCATGTGCACTCCAAACTTGTCGCAGCCCTGACAGAGGGCGACGACGCTAGCTGGGGGTGTAAACAGCCGTTCCTGGCCGCGGCACGCCTCACCTGCAAGACCCTCCGCGATGTGGTCGACCAGCACGTGGAGGGCCTGCACCTCAACACGCTGCCCGACCATGCGCAGGGCCCAGCCCCATCCCTGGCAAGATTCCCAAATGCGCACAGCGTGACGGTCGCGCTGAATGTGGAGTTCGGGCGTTCATGTGGCCAGATCAGCGGCGAACTGCTGCTCCCGGACGAGCAGCCCGAGCCCAGCGCGCGTCTCCTGCGCGCCGACGCCGCGGCCCCCCCCCCCGGCCCAGCTGCTGGCGGCGCTGCAGGGCCAGCCCGCGGCCTCCCTGCGCCACATCCGCAAGCTGCACATTATTGGTCAGCTGACATGCTTCCAGTCCTTATGCGAGCAGCTGTCCCAGATGTTCCTGGGCGCGGCGTGTGACGACGCGGCCGGTGGTGCCAGCACAAGCGGTGCTGGTGGCGGGCAGGCGGTGCAGGCCGCAGGCGCAGGCTCCCATGGCGGATCCGACGGCAGACGCACAGCGGACGGCGGGGCGCCAGCAGCAGAAGGGGGTGCGGTCAGCCGGGGCAGCCCCTCCGGCTCCCTGGCCCACCTGCACCTGGGTAACGTGCGCTTCCCGCTGGCCAGCGTGGAGGACCCGGCCGCCGTCGGGGCGGGCCACGCGGCGCTGGCTGGCTTGGGGCTGCGGGAGCTGACGATGGCGGCGGAGCTGCTGCCGGGGGTGGAGGCGCACAGGGTGAGGGGGCGCGGGGGGGGGGGGTTCACGGCCTGCCCTGGGGCGCTCGCGCAGAGGAGGGTGCACCGCTACGAGCACTGCCGTCCACAAGCGTTTCTGCAACCCTAAACCGCGTGTTGCTTTCTGAAATAGACCAGTGCGGCTGCATAGGCACGAGGGTTAGCTGGGGTTAGTCAGGGTGCGGTGTTGCCGAAGTAGTAAGGGGGTTGTGGCTGACGGCTGGCCCTCCTCCATCCAACCGACCTTGCCGCCCTCGCTCCCTGCCGCCCACAAACTGCAACAGGACCTGCGTCGGCTGCACATCTATGGAGGGGCGGAAGAGACAGAACACTGGACAGAGGGGGAGCACTGCGACTGGGAGCCCCTCCGCCGCCTGCAGCGGCTGCCCTGCCTGCAGCACGTGTCGCTGGTTGGGCGGCGCTGGGAGATGCGGGACCTGGCGGACACGCTCAACTGCCTGCCGGGAAGCCTCGCCAGCCTCTGCCTCAAGGCGAACCTTGCTTACGCGCACGTGCGCATGGGCACAGACGAAGAAGGGCAGGTGGGTCGCTACGACACCGCGCATCCGGGTAGCGCAGTTGGGGTCGCATGGGGTGGTCGGATGCTCGCCTCAGATGGACAGAGCACCCGAGGGCAAGGCGTCCTTGGGAGCAAAGTGGTGTTCACATGGTGCAGGGTCTGGGTGCGCAAGTGGGCCTTCATTTGAGCATGTACAGGATTCCCCAGGCGGCTTTCACCAGCAGGTTTGACCTTGGGGTGAGGGGCACCGCACACACCTGGACATGTGCACGGCCAGTCGCCAAGCGCTGGCGTTGAGACATTGTGTCTTACTGCCTGTGTCTTCCTGCACGATACATTGCCGCCGTACTGGCGTGCCGGGCTGACAGCCCCTCCCCTGCATACCCTGCCCGCACACGCGCTCCCTGCAGGCCACTCGCGAGGTGGTGTTCAAGGAGGACGACGAGTACAACGCAGAGGCGGCGGCGGCGGCGCTGTACCGCTGGGAAGCTGGCCTGCGCAGGCCGGCCTGCATCGCACTGGTGCGGCTGCAGGGCGTGGTGCGGCTGTCGCTGGGGTGCGGCAGCCTGCTGGCACTGCTGGCGCGCGCCCAGCGGGTCGAGTGCGACTGCGTGTGGGTGGCCTGGTGGGAAGCCGCGAGGCTCCTGCCGCGGCTGCGTGCCGTGCCGCGATTAATGCTGCTCATTCCCAGAGACCTCGTGAGCCAGCAGCTGTGGGTGCCGGTGGCGGCGATGGTGGCTGCCGCGCAGGCCGCGGCGGCGGCGGCAAGGACAGCGGCGACGCTGGTCATGACGGCGGCGCAGGAGGCGGGCGAGGCGGCCGGCGGGGTGGTGCTTCTGGAGGACTTATCGCGGTGCGGTGATGAGCGTGTGGTGGTTCCGAGGCTTAGGGTGCAGGCAGCGCAGGCCGTGCAGGCAGCGCTGGTGGCGGCGGAACGAGCGGCGGGCAGCACCCATAGTGTGGGGGTCGGGGAGAGCGCTGGGCAGCGGCTGGTCGAGCCGGTCCCGCCGCGCGAGGAGGTGGTGGACGTACTGGAGTGGGTGCTGCGTGTGGCGGGGGCAGTGGAGGAGCAGGGCATGGGGGAGCAGGTGCAGCAGGAGCAGCAGAGAGATGAGGAAGGGGAGGCGCAGGAGGAGGAGGAACAGGGCATGGAGGTGGAGGAAGAAGCGGAGGAGGACGAGGAGACAGATGGGTGGGATGGGAAAGGTTATATGGAGGTGGAGCAGAAAATGCAGGAGGAGGAAGGGGAGGAAGGAGGGTGGGAGGAGGCGGCATACTCAGGGGTAGTGGCTGCACAGGAGGCGGCGGCGGTGGCGGACGCCGCAGAGCTGGCGGCGGAGGCAGCGGCCGCAGGTGCCGCGCAGGTCGACGGGCACGTGGGGCCCGAGCAGTATGCCGAGCAGCTGCTCGAGGAGCTGCGGCGGCTGGTCAGCCCACCGCACCCGCTGCGGCAGCAGGTGGCGGAGGCGCTGGTGGGCGTGGTGCGGCTGGCGGTGGCGCAGCAGGGCCACAGCGCTGGAGGGGACGCGTGGGCGGGGGCAGCGACACCGTGAGCACCGCCAGGTGGTGAGGCGGAGGATGCGAGTGGTGGGTGCATGGCGGCCAAGGCAGCATTAACGGGGGAGCTGGGGCTAGTCGTGTGCTGTGGCCCGCTAACGAGGGCGCCCAGGCTGGGCGGTGGTGCACGGCGCGCACGGCAGCCTGGATGAATTGAGGGGCCAGTTATCGGTGCCGGTGTGGGGCGGCGGCACCATGGCGTGCTTGTGCAGCCCAGCGCGGGGAGGCGGCGGGGTGGCAGCTGCCCATGCGAGCTGGCCTGCCCCTGGCACCTTGTGCCCTCGAGAGCAGCATGAAAGAGCTGGTGTTGCCTTATCTCGGTACGTGCGGCGGACGGGACCCCCACTACCTTACGAGGGCATTTCGGGGGGCCACGACACGTGTCAGTGTGCACCTTGATGTGGAGGCGTATCGGAACGCTGCTTGCCCAACTTTTGAGCGTTGTTGTAGTGCTAATCAGCCTGAAGATGAGTATCATGTAGTCATTGTAATTCATGCTTATAGCCTTCCACGCGTAAGCAGTGGGCTTCGCTTTAAGGGTGCTGGGAGGGTGTGACACTTCTTGTCCTGGGAAGGTTGGGCGGTTCCTTGTCGCTGTACGGCACGCAACGCTGTAATTTGCCAAGCCAATGCCAAAAGCCGCAGCGCTGTATGTACGTATCGCTTACAGCTTTGGTCCCTTTCCAGAGCCCAGCCCCGTCCCAACCGGGGGACAGGACTGGTCCCGGTCATCAGCGACACGGGGGCTTCCCACGCCTCTCGCTGTATGGATAGGAGCCCACCAGCTCCAGCAAGGTGTAGGCCACGGACCACGGGCCTCAAGGCCCGCTCGCTACTCCATCCGGCGGGGTCCCGCCCCCACACAGCTTCTCGCCAAGGTACAACACCCACGCAACACAAGCAGCTGGCACCCCTGCCATGGCGCCCATCCACCGGATACTTGGCAGCCGTGCGGGGGAATGAGCCAATAGCGGCCCCCCGAATGCTGCATACCTGCGTTAGCGCACCCCACCCTCCTCGAACCCCGGCGGGCCTTCCACAAACACGGGCCCCAGCCACTTGCCCCAGAGGCGCCCCCTGCACAGAAGCACTCCTGCCGTGCCCCACCCCCCACTCCAGGCAGGAAAGTGCCACAGTACCGGTAGTCACAGGCTGTATGGCTTATTTTCCTGAACTGTGTCGTCCGGTTTAGGGACCGTGTGGCCACGCCACCGGAGTGGGTTACGAACCGCCAAATACTCTACGCCAAGTGCTGCTCCACTCATCTCCACTAGAGGAACGGGGACCAGGGGAGACGGCAGCTGGCCCGCCAGGTATACAGCCAATGGCATGGCAGAGATGAGTCCTGCGTGTGGCATAGCGAGCTGGGGCAGCAGATCCGTCCCTGACATCTGCAGACCGTTCACCGGATGCACACACACCGGAATGGGGGATACACTGATACACACTGACCGGCTGGCGGCTACGGTACCATCGCGGTCGGGGGTTGCATCGGCGGCACGACACGCAGGTCCCACTCGGCCCAAGCCTGGCCCAAGCAAGCGCCGCGTACAGTAATGTCTTGGGGCCCGTGCCAGGTGAGAGAAAACCCCTGCCACGCATACATCATCGCGGACGTCGCTTGCGGCCGGTATGTGTCAGGTCCCCGTATTGGTGCATCCGTGCAGCGGCTGCCGTACAGTTGTATGAGACGCACGCACGTGGGTCTCCCTTGGCCTGCCTGTGGCCGTGTGGCGCTCTGGCAATAAGCAACGCATGTGCGAATGCGAACGGCGGCCTCGACAGCATGGCTTGTACATTGAACCTGTGGCAGCTGCCGGATTTTCGTGATCATGTACAGTCCTGTATAAGACCAGAATGCTGACAGCGAGCGAGGCACCAGACAAGGAGCAGTGAGGAGTCAGTTAGGAGTCAGTTAGGGGCTGCCGTGGGCACGGAGGCTGGGTAAGGAGTCGGTTTAGGGACATGTTGCATAACCATGGGCGTGCACGTATTGCGGCATAAGCGGTGACCAAGCAGACAGTGCAGCTGCGCAGGTTGGCTGGTCAGCTAGCAATCTGCTAGTGGCACTTGGTGTGTCCGGCGCATGCTGTAGCAGTTGGTTCTGGCGGTTCTGGAGCGTCATCGTCAGGTCCAGATGGCAGAGATACCGTAGTAAGGCTTACGCCTTAAAACGTGTGTACAAGGGTGCATAGACCCATAATTATTACCTGATTGGCTCAAGGGCGCCGCGGGAACACCAAAGGGCGCGACCTGCCGCTGCCCCTGACACTTCGCCCTGGTCGCGACAGCAACGTTCAAAGGGACCATGTGAGTAACTGGAACAATTCATAAGGGTGATAGGCGCCTCCGAAAGCTTAGGCGCCCGTTCTTCTCCTCCCGCATGCTCATTCGCCGGTGCTGAAGCCTTGCCATATCACTCCCGCGAGCTACTCAGCAATGCGCAGAATCAGACATAGCTGTCGCTTGCCATATCGGTCTGTCCTCCCGCAGGTACGTCTCCGTCGGTCGCCACCGATGCCTGAGGGCACCAGTGCACGGCCGGCCACTGCCTCAGCTGCCACGCCCCTGCCGTGCGGTGTTACCGCCGGCTGCCGCAGGGTGAGGGTGAGGAGACCCAGCAGCAAACAAGATCCGCGGTCTGTCAGGTCTCCCCCCTCGGTGATCCAGGGATACTGCTGAGCATATTGAATGCAGTGCATGCAAGTTGCGGGAGTGCCGGTACCCGTTGCTGCGACACCGCTGCCCCGCACGGTATTTTGGCATTTGATGTTACAATCCAGGTGGTGTGGCCACACGATCCTTACTGGTCCCGACCACACCTA
>VFQN01004062.1_pt1 | contig 19820 bp, 34 predicted proteins | sample 3512371 | NCBI WGS metagenome assembly VFQN01 (sample SAMN10412370, study PRJNA504923) | tailings metagenome | isolation source: Replicate 2 from Balatoc abandoned mine | place: Philippines: Itogon, Benguet | collected 2017-08-28
TAGGAATCGAACCCGGGTCGGATTCCCGGGAGAATCGGGACTAAGCCAATTCTAACGCCCAAATTCCTTACCTAGCTGGTGGGGGAAGGGGCAGACTGGTCTGAAAACATCAAGTCTGCAGCGACAACGCGCTGCCCGTGCTACAGCGGTGAGTCTTTGAAACGCACGTGCACAGGTCCTTGCATAATCGGGAACACAGCACAGTCCTTTGAGACCACCGGTCCACTATGCAAGTCCCCCGACAAGGACGAGGGTTTTTCCTGATGGCAAGGAGCCTCCTTCCGCCTCTGCCCAAGTATGCGCAATGTACCAAGCATTTGGAAGTGTTTCATCTATGCATACCACACCAAAACCGCGAGGAAGGCGCTCACCATGTTGTGGCATCTGGTGTGGCTTTGCTCACGTGGGCCGTGCATGGGTGGTTTCATACATCATGCGTGATGCCCAGGCCTAGCAGGCCCGTCAGCCTTCTAACCTTGCGCTCAAGAGCGCCAAAGACTGCACAAGATACGCTCTGCTGCATGCACAAATGGATGCTGATGCCGAGTTTGCATTCTCGGACGACGCCTCCGTCGCTTCCGACCAATGCGAAGACCCATGGGACGCCGAACGACAAGCAGCCGTCCTCGACCAAGTTACACCAGCAAGCAACTCCGAGCATGAACGGTATATCCCTGGCATGCATTCGCGTCCATCTGCGGACGGAGGTCAAGGCCAAGCCGACTTGCTTCCTGACGATGACACTTCCTCGTCAGCTTCTGGGCCTGCGGCGAGACAGCAAGGCTCTCCAGGAAGCAGCAGCACAAGCAACAGCCGCGATCGCTGCCGGGAGGCAGCGGCGAATGCTCGCCCTTCTTGCGGCCCAAACGGCTTCCCTGCCGCTGACCCTGACCCTTTTCACCACCGGGCGCGGGGACCACCGCACAGCAGCTCGTCGCCTTCCTCACCTGCGAGCCTGGACCAGGTACATCGCCTGCAGTGCCACACAGCCCCACCTTCAGCCCCAAACCATGAGGTAGGGGTACCTGGGTACACAGCAGGCGGCCGGACTCCGTGCCACCAGCAGTGGAACCAGGCGTCTCCCACTGCGGCTTGGGCTGCAGCCCCCAGCGGGCCGCAGCCCGAGGCCTGGTCCCCTGGGGAGGCTAGGCACCCCTACGTCCGGATCGCCGCCGTCCCGCGTGTGGGAAATGGAGCAGGGCCAGGTGAATTAGAGGGGTTGACGGTTGGCTGGGGTGGGGGCGGAGGTTCTAGGAGTGTTGGGCCTGGGGTGAGGAGGTCCCTGTGTAGCTCCCTTACGGCTGCAGCGGATAGAGAGCAGCAGCAAAGCGGGCAGGGCTGCTCTGGCCCTGGTGCGGAGGGCTTGGGGGCAGGGCGGGGCGTGACGCAGACGGCAGCCGCACGACCGCCCTTGGCACACTGGCAGCCAAATGGGGAAAGTGCGCAGCAGGTGCGCACGGCTGGCCCGAGCGCGGGTTACCCACCAGCACGCAAGGAGGGGGGCGACGGGGGCGCGGAGGTGAGCGTAGGGACCCGTAGGGGTGGGGCGGAGGGTGAGGACAGCCCAGGACACCGGGGGCCTGTTGGGCCTCCGACGCCGGCGGAGGCTCGTGAGCAGCAGCGGCTATGGCAGCAGTACCAGAGAAGGTACCACCAGCAGCGGCAGGACCAGCAGCAGGTGCACCATGAGGGTCGTGTGCAGCAAGCAGGGCGTGACGGCGAGGGGGCATGGGGTGCTGCGGGCAGCAGCACGGGCGGTTCACAGCAGCAGCCGCGCCAGCCGGACATGGAAGCCGCACCGTCTTCATCATCTTCGAAGGGCGCCGGCGCCTACAGCCCCACGGGCTCGGCAGCTGCCGCGACGGCCTACCCACCCACACCGTCTGCGACACCGAACAGCAGGAGCTACGGGAGCGCCAGCAGCAGCCCCGCCGAGGCCGGGGCACGGCAGCAGCAGGGCCATGCCCAACCGTCAACGGTTGGCGAGGCGGAGGACGTGGGCTGCGCCGCCCGCCGTCAGACCCAGGAGCTCATCTCCATGGCGGACAGGCTCATTGGCACGTGGCGCGGCAGGTGTGTTAGCAATGCGGCATGTGTAGCGCTGGCAATGCAAATGAGACATAACAAATGCAGGCATTGGGTGGAGCAATGCAGCAATGCCGCAGGCTCGCTGGCACGTGGCGCAGCAGGTGCGTAGCGGTGCGGTGCTGGGATGGCATACCAGTAGAGAGCAAGAAGTGCAAGGTAGCACCAGGTGGATCACGTACAGGGGCATGGTGGGGTACAAGACAAAGCCAGTGGGCTAAGTATTGAAGCAGGAGTTTGCAAATTTGCTGGTGTCTTAGAAAGCACGTGTGATGCAGTAACTGTGGCTTCATGGCCCGCGTGGGACAGACATGGACATACAGACGCGTGCGTGCTTTGACACGTGGCACCAGGTGCGTGGAGCTGGAGGCGGCCTTGCAGGAGGCGCAGGTTGAGGTAAGGGGTCCGCACACCGGTAACAACATGGAATGCCGTCAGTGGCAGCCAGCCTTTTCACCCTTGAGCGTTGTCGTGTGGGCAAGGGTGTAGGAACTAGAAGGGTAACGACTGAAGCGCCCGCCGTCCACTAGAATGGTCAGTCGTCTTGCTCCAGGCGGAGCGTGGGAAGCTGTCACTGATATGCACAGTGGTGGTTGGTGTGACGTGTTGGCAAATTGTGTTGGCATTCCTGGTGGTATGGTCATGATTGTGGTACTGTTGGCGTGAACCCATGCAGCTGCGGCTGGCCCAGCGGCGGGAGGAGGCGCTGCAGACGGGGCTGGAGGCGGCGGGCAGGGAGCGGGAGGCCGCGGCGGATCGGGCGACGGCAGCGGAGCGCCGGTGTGGCGAGCTAGAGGGTGGGTGCATATGTAGGTGTGCAGTTGCGTGCATGCACCTCCTTCAGGCACATGCCTGTCCTATCTGGCGGCTACTGCGACTGTACTACTGCGTAGCATGTATCTGACTTGCGGCTTCCCCTTTTCCTTTCTGCACGCAGCTGCCCTGGCTTCGGAGCGCCAGAGGGCAGACGCGGCGGAGGCCTCTGCACGTGAGGCCCGGGAGGCGGCTGCAGCAGCCCAGGTGGGTTGTGCAGTAGCACGGCAGCTCCGTTACCACGTGTTCCAATAGACTCCTTCCTCCGGCATGAACATCCTCAAGCCCAACACATGGAACCGCACCCACAAACACTGTAGGTACGGTACTCAACGGCAGGCAACTGCACCTTGAAGACTCCAAGCGCATGTTAAGAGAGAGGGTCGCCCGGATGTTGGAGCTACCGCCCCGCACGACCTGAGCTCGTGTCATGAGGCGCGGGCCTGTGTAAGCCACGGGCAACTCCATACGCCGCTCTACCCCTTGTGTTACATCCACACCGCAGGACCTGAGCTCGCGGCACCAGGCGCTGGTCGATGAGGCCCGGCGGGAGGGCCGCGAGAGGGAGGCGGCGGCGCGCGCGGAGGCGGAGGCGGCGGGTTCGCGCGCGGCGGAGGCCCTGGCGCGAGCACAGGTGCGGTAGTGGTGCAACACGACCAATGCTGCTGACCTGAAGCAGACCATCTGAATTTTACGGAAGATCAGCGTGGAGGTTGACACACTTATGGGCGTGTCAGTCTCGCTTGCAACTGCTTACTGTTGGTCCGCAGGCGGCAGAGGCGGAGTCGCAGCGCCTGACGGCAGAGCTGCAGCGCGCGAGGGACAGCGCAGCGGCGGCGCAGGCAGCTCAGCAGCAGCTGCTGGGCGATCTGGAGGCCGTACGGCAGGGCGCGGCGCGTACGGAGGAGGGGCTTCGTGAGGAGGCGGCGGCGCTGCGGGGGCGGGCGGCGGAGGCGGAGGCGGCGGGGGAGCGGCTGAGGGCCAGGGGGGAGGAGCTGCGGGTCAGGGTGGAGGCGGCGGAGGGCCGGGCGGAGGCGCTGTCTGGAGAGCTGTCGGAGACACGGCTCCAGCTGGTGCGTGGGTGTGCCTACGCGCGTTTGGCGTGTGTTGATGAGCCAGACCCCCTGCTCCGTTCCCGTTTGCTATGGTCGCATCTCATTGATGCTGATCGCTCGGTACTGCCGGCATGTGTGTGCATGTCAAGCGGGGCCCTAAGAACCTTCATGCACTGCCCCAGGCTGAGTCGGGACGCCCATTGGCGTCCATCTTTTTTTGTAAAGCTTGATATACAGATTAAGCCATCCTCCTGTGTGCAACACGGCAGGCGGAGTTGGGGCGTCAATTGGCGGACGTTCGCTCGCAGGCCGCCGCCCTGGCCACGGCGGTGGAGGAGGCGGGTGCGGAGTTGGCGGCCAAGCGCGAGGCGGCGGGGGAGATGCAGCGAGAGGCGGCGCGGGCGGGGCTGGCGGCGGCGGCGCTGCGGCGGCAGCTGGCGGAGGCGGAGGCGGGGCGGGCGGAGGCGGAGGGCCGCGCGGAGGGGCTAACGGAGCAGGTGGTGGAGGCGGAGGACAGGGGCAGCGCGCTCCAGGTGGGGGTACGCGAAAATCGCGATAAACCGTGTAAGGCGCTGCAGGTGGGGATATTGTGTGAAGCGCAAGGGAGTCAGGGTGTCACGGAAACGCTGGTGGGTGGGAAATCCGGTGTGGGTCGGTGGGTTAGTGTGAGGACGTCGTGTAGGGCAGTTAGTATTTGTGGGTCGGTTGTTTGGGCGAACAGCGTGGTGATTGGGCATGGTGCGGTGGCAGTGTGCCTTCCTATGGTTGTGAAGCGGTCCGTGCGCTGACCTGAGGTGCGTGTGTGTTGCTGCGGCTGCACAGCTCTGTGGTGGACAGCTATGTGTTGCCAGGCGGTGGCCGCTCCTTGGCCTGTGCCAAGTAGTTGAAAGGCCTCTCCCTGCCCCTGCCCTCAGGCTGAGGTGGAGTCTCTCGGGTCCAAGCTCCTGGAGGTGAGGCGCAAGGGAGTCTCCAGGGTTTGGGCAGCACCTGGCAGCACCAATGGCTTCGGGCATGGCGGCCGGTGTCACCTGGGTGACCAGCAGACGTCCGTGCGTAGCATCGTAGGCAGGTAGCCAGGCCCTGGAGTCGGCAAAACAACTGGGCATGCGCTGAGGTGTGTCCACTGGTTTATGTTTCGTTCACGTAGGCTGCACGCGAGATGGCCTCCCTGAACGGGCGGTGTGAGGCGGCGGAGGCGGCGCGGCGGTGTGCGGAGGAGGAGGCGCAGCGGCTGCTTGGGGAGGTGGAGGCGGGAGCCACGTTGGCAGGACAGCTGCAGCGGAGGATACAGTGCATGAGCGGCCAGGTGGGCGAGAGGGGGTCGGTGGGCAGGGCGGGCAGGTGGGTTGGTACTTGCAATGATGGCACGTGGCTTGATATTTGCAGCGATGCAACGCGGGCAGGTGGTGTAGCAGGATGCCGTGCCCTACAACAAAGTTTGTAATTAGACAGGTGTCGGGAGGCTCGAAAGCGATGGCGTGGGCGGCTGCCACTGAGCCTAGCAACCGAGGCTGGGTGTGGGGCACAGCGGATGGCAGGTAGGTGTGGGGGTCGGTGGGCGCGCCGGGCAGCGGAGGCGGTGTGTACCGGTGCTCCTTGTGCACCTGTTGGAGACGATATACTTATGTATCGTAATATTAATATTTGTACATGACATCGGTGGATGTCCTAAGGCTAGTTCTAGAAGCAGTCTCTAGAACCTGTGACACATGCCGAGCGCGTGGGCATGGAAGCCATTCGTACGTCGCAAGGCACCTGGGTTCGTTCTAACTGGCCGGCTGCCAGCAACATGGGGACAGTTCTAGCCTGACTGTCTGGCCATAGTTGGCCGGGTCGGCACCGGCTTAGAGCATACGCTAAGGTGCCTTCCTACAACAGTACGGGAGAGAGCTGCCGGCACGCAGTGCGAACGTACCGATGGCGTTGTGGAGTACCGGTACAGGCATTATTCCGTTCATGCACGACGCTCTTGTGTGCACGCCTGCCTGTGTGCGCGTGACGGGCACGGCCAGTGTCAAGTGGTCCCGGAGCCTCCTGCTTACCCTCATTGAGCACCGTCTGCCGCCTGCTGCGTTACCCCGTGCAGGAGGAGGCCCTGGCGGTGCTGTACCAGTGTACCTCATTATACTTCCCGCCATGACCTCGCCCCCCGCCACAGAAATGTACAGACCCTCTGGAGCGTCACTCTGCGTCATCGTGCGTCAACCCTGTCACCCCGTGCAGGAGGCGGCCCTGGACCGGGTTGATCTGATACCACCTGCCCGCACGGGTTCATACAAGCTCTGACGCCTGTTGCCGTGCCCCATGCCCTGTCCTGCCCAACACTGTCACCCCATGCAGGAGGCCGCCCTGGCGGCACAGTGCACCTGTCATCCTGCGCACCTGCCATGCCCTCATGGCCGCCACTGCTGCCTACTGACTAGTTGAAGGTCACCCCTGTACTCCGTGCAGGAGGAGGCTCTGTATCGGGCTAATCCGCTATACCTGTCCGTGTGCGTGCGCTCTGACGTGCAGGAGGAGTACAAAAGGATTTTACTCATGTCACCCCGTGCAGGAGGAGGCCCTGGCGGCGCAGTCGCTGGACACGCTGGAGGCGCTGGCGGCCATGAGCGAGGCGGCACTGCCACGTGTGCGACACGCCATCGTGGCGGCACGTGTGGCGGCGGCACGCTCCGAAGCCGTGGAGGCGGCGGCGTGCGCGGTGTGCCTGGCGGCGTCGAGGGACACCTTCCTCAACTGCGGTGAGCCGGAGGGGCGGATGGCCTCAATGGTTGCTGCATAGCGGCATGTGTTGTGTGTGAAGCTGTGGAGGATGTCCGGGACACCTGGAGGCATCTTGCTGGAAGGCGGTGAACTGACCGATGGCTTGAGCACCTGCCGTGACAGTGTACTGCATCACAAGGCAAAGCGGAATGTCAAGGTGGCTGGGAAGGGCTCCGAGGGTGCAGGGGCTGGTGGGATGGTGCTGGGGCGGTCGTTTGGCACCGGTAGGTGGTGGCGCACAGCAAGCTACGGAGTGTACTTGGAGAAGCATAATATGTACAGGCGTTCCAGTCACACGAGGAAAGTTTGCTATGTACGCTTCCTCTAGGCCCTGTTACGTAAGGCACGAGCTGAATGGAGCAGCTAGTGGCGGTGAGAATATGTACAGCAACCTGGGAGCTCTGACCAGGAGTCAACACCCGGCACTCGCTTTTTTTGCCGCGCCTGCACAGGACACATCATCTGCCGTGGCTGCGCGGAGCGGGTGGACCGCTGCCCCATATGTCGTGCGCCAATCACCAACAGGTCAAGAGCGTTTGTGTAGGGGGAGGAGCTGATGGAGTGTTGGAGTCACAGCCGTGCGGAAGCTCGTACATTCCAGCGTCCTAACTCACGCAAAGGCAATCGTGTCCACCATTTACACGATGTGTCTTATCCTCGCTTTCCTCGGCACAAACGGGCGCAGTACGTGTGCGCACATGGACCGCCATTGCACTTTCCCGCAGCAGGGTCCTAAGACCTTGATGTACGGAGTTCGGCTTGCGCTGATCAGGTGGTGCTGGCGACTTGTGGCCTCAGCGCATTAGCACCTACGTTGGCAACTACCAGTGTACCAGGGACCCCAAGCCACCGCGTGGTTGACTGGGCGCATTACGGATTGAAGCTTGCATATAGCAAGGGGGCTTATATCACTTCATGAGCCTTACAAGGATCAAGTCGATGGCTCGGAGTCCCAAACATTGACAGCCAGGGGAGCTCCCATGGCTGGTTAGCAGTTGTACACGAGGCCACGAGCCCGGTATGTGCCGGCGTGCGGCAAGAGACTGGCAAGACACGGACGGCATCTTAACCAGCAGCAACAGCACCACGTACTGCTCCCGCCTCCAACCGAAGATACAGTACACTGCTCAGGCAAGCTCGCTGCACCAGCGCAACGGCTTCAGTAACCGCCATCTCGGCGCATGCATTCAGCATGCCAAATTGCAGATTTCGATGTTGCCACGCAACATCGTACTTGCAGACAATACGCCATATGCGTTATCACAATGCACTGCGACAATCAACAGCACGACCCACGTGTGCACGCCCCTCGCGCCACGACAGCACTGCAGTACGAATGCACAACCCACCATCAGTGCCACCGACGTAGCTCAGTATCAGTAAGTACGCGCACACCCGACATCAACGGTCGGCCAGCCAGCCAGTCAGCCAGAACGCCTAGACTGCCTCGCCACCATTATTGAGCTGCCAGCGGCCATGGCCGTGCGGCCAAGTGTGATATCAAGCAGCAGCAATGCAGCGTTGCCCGGCCCTGACCTGCCAGTCTTACTGGCGCTTCACCCGACGCAATAAGCTGTGACAACCATGGGAAAGGGGCGGCGTGTCAGGACAACAAGTGTGCATGGAATAATTGTAATAGCTCATGTTCCCGAGCGCCAATGAGAGGTCCTGCACTGCAACCACGGACAAGCGCCGACCCACTTGAGCGCACTGCGCTCCTGTACCTCGCGCACCGCTGATACAGTAATGCATGCAGTGCGCCTCGCATGCCACAACCATCATTCCCTGCACGCTCCATCTCCACCATGCCCTTGCTCTGCACTGCAGTCATGGTCATGTCCTAACCGCATGCCTACCCAAGCCCCGCCCCACCAAAATAACCCATACCCATCCCATACCCTGCCCCCGCCCCAATGCCCACCAAGCCCGCCAAGCTTTTACCCTACACCACCCCATCACCGCATCCTACTACACTCTACACCACCCTGGGTGCACCGGCTAGGCCACCCCCACCAAGCCCGCTAACCCACGCTGTACATCCCACCCCACCATGCCCTACACCACCCCGCGCGCCACCAGCCGCCCCACGTACACCCGCGCCGCCGCCATGAGCAACGCAATCGCGTCGACAATGAACGGGTGCGAGGCGACGTAGCACTTGGCGTACTGCGTGGGGCCCAGGATGCGCGTGAGGAGCACCTCCGCCACCAGCATCAGCACCGCGAACTCGTGCCGCACGTTGGCGTTCAGCGCCTCCACGCAGCGCAGCAGGTCGCGGCTGGCCAGGTCGGTGTGGTGCGCCTTGACGGCCTCCGCCAGCGCGGCGTGCTCGCGGACCAGCTCCATGCGCGTGGCGCGCACCCTGGGGAGCCATGACAAAACGCACATATGTATTAAGAACAGCGAGGTGCGTTTTACAGATTGAGTGCGGTATATTGTGCGTGGTGCTCGAGGACCAGCTCCATGCGCGCGGAGCGCACCTTGAGGATAAGCCGGACACACATAAATTACGATCACCAGAGTCGTGGTTTGTGTCAGTGGCGCTGGACAATGGTGTAAGAGAGTATGTGGTGTGCTCGCGCAGCTCGATGCGGGTGGCGCGCACCCTGGGGCCGGAGACACGGCCTTGTTGGAGCCGTTGGTTACCCTACGATTGCTGCCACGCAACGCACTGATCCCGACCACACCTGTCAGCACACTGGCTCTTAACGCGTGCGAAGTACCCGGGCACAAGCGATGCGGGCACCTAATCAACGCTTTGTGCTTGGCCACCTGGCGTTAGCACACGCACAATGCCGCCCGCAGCCAAACGCACGGTGCCTCGATCCGGAAGCGGGACATAGCATGGCCCAGTTCGTTACTAACACCAAACCTATCGCATCATGTCCAGTTCCCGTTTGTTGCCCCACCTGCTGACCCATTTGGTGCACAGGCCGTACAGGATGGTGCAGCTGACCAGCTGCTCCTCGCCCATGCCTATGGCCTGCACCGCCGCCACCCAGTGCTCCTCGCCGGGGCCCTCCCCCCGGCCGTCTAGGACCAGGCGGGGCAGGTGCGCCAGGTCGGCCTTGCACACCATTAGCCCCTGCAGCACCTGCCGAGGGGACGTGGATATTGCATGTCATACGGTATTGTTTGTTATTTATAGTAAAGATGACAATCGTCGAGATGGCGATGAGAATAAAAATGTCCAACACGATGGCAGGTGCGCCAGGTCCGCCTTGCACACCGTGAGCCCCTGCAGCACCTGCGAAAGGAACGTGGACATTGCATGGACTGCGGTGCAGCGACAAGTTGCGCCCTCGCTGTCTCCTTGCCACCCGACCCCCGGCATCCAGTCTCACCTCCTGCACGACCACGCTGATGGAGCATGCTGCTAGACCCCCAACACCGATCTCCTTTTGCCCGGGGTGTACCCGGTATACGCTATCACCACAGGCGCCATCGTTGCCCCCGCCCCCTGGCGCCGGTCCACTTCCAACACCACGCAGTCCCACACGCAGCCACCAACCATGCACAGCATGCCGTGCGCCCCGGGGACATGGCTCCACACAACGGCTCCACCGCTGCAGCAAAGCGCTGGCCCCGTCTCCCATCCCCCGCCTCACCTTCTGGTGCACTGTCCATTGGGCAGCGCTACCCACGGACCGTGGGCCCCGGTCCCCCCTACCCTGGCATACCCCGCCCCCTGTCCCCAATCCCACCTCCTGCATGACCACGCTGATGGACTTGACGCGCTCCGCCGTCCGCTGCAGCTCCTGGGGGGCGCTCCCGGAGGACTCCAGGCACAGGAGCGCGTCAGCCAGCGCCTAGTGCGAGCAAGGCAGGGCAAGGTCGGGAGGCATAGTCTGTGTGGAAGCTATATGTTGCACTGTCGCCACGTGTGATATGTGACATGTGACATGTGACAGGCACAGCAGCGCGTCAGCCAGCGCCTGGGGATGGGGCAGGGCAGGAGGGCGAGGTTTCCTTTCATTGTTGGTCAAGTTGCGAAGCTACTTGCAATTCCTGCCTTCCATGATGCAAGGTGAAAGGGTCAGCGGCAGGGCATCCGCCAGCACCCCGGCTGGGCAAGCCGGGTCCCCTGTCCCCACCACCTAAGCTTTACCGTATTGCACTCTGACCCTGTCTCTCCGTGTCCAACTCCCCGGCCGCTCCGCCCTGTCCCCACCTGCAGCAACGCCTTGTGGTTGTCCAGCATATGCTCTGGGGACATGGTGGCGTAGTCTGCACCGCGGGCAGGGGGGAACACAGGGCGTACGAGTCACTGCAGGTTAGCTGCCCCGTTTTGCAACGCACATCATGTGCTCACGGCGCCCTGGTGCAGCTTGTGAGACAGCTGAAGCACGCGCAGAGAGAGTATACCGGTAGAGGGTGTTCGGTGCTGCCCACCGCCTTCGTCCCCTACGCCAGCCGGCCGTCCACCTGGTGTCCACGTGGCGGGGTTGCGCGACAGCTCAACGTACCTCGCTATGCCAGAAGCTGCGAACCACTGCAGCTGCGCCATCCCTCGTTCACCCCACCGAACAAAATAAATAATGTTCCGTTGGGTGTAGCCAATGCACCCCGCCCCCTTATGAAAGGACCCACACGGTAGTCGCCTTCCCAGAAGGTGGGCGTGTGCGGCTAGACTACACGTGAGGGCGGTACCCAGCCGCTTATTGCACGCCTGTCCACCCTCCAACCCAACACCCCACACTCCTGGGCTGTCCCCCAGTCACCTGCCCAGGAGGTGCGTGTGCGGCACCACACCGTCCCTCGACGCGCAAGCACTACCCCTCCACCCTCCACTCGCCGCCCTCCACTCCACACCCCACATCCCGGGATTGCTCCCCTGCCCCCAAATCACCTGCCCAGGAGGTGGGCGTGTGCGGCAGCACCACCCCTTCGCTCGCCAGCTTGGCGTGCGCCTCAGCTAGGAACCGGCTGCCGTCCGCAGGCTCCTCCGCCTGGATGCACGGGACGCAGGACACACGCATACTTGTTACACGTAACACCCCATGTTCACTGAAATCCACATGTTGGGTGCATGGCGTGAGGGGGGTGGGTGCTGCTAATCGCGCACAAATGGGTCAATTTCCGCAAAGGCGGCAGGTGAGCAGAAGTCTAGGCATGGCCCGCCGTGAGTGCTGCTTGCCCACAGCGAGCAAAGTGCGGACAGCATCCTCTGGAGGCAGTCGCTGTGCCTCTCGTGGGCTCGGCGGCCTCGCCTTATACACCAGCCACGCAACTGGCTAACAGTGCAGCAAATCCAGTGCAGCGCAGTATGCCGAGCTGCAGTCTCCCTGGCAAGGGCAAACCCAGCAAGGGCTGCACCACCCTAACCCCCGTGCAACCAGCACGACTGCCACTGCCCATGCTGTTGTTCTCGTTCCAACCAACGCGGAGCCTTGTTACTTGCTGCAATCCTTTGGCACTATAACCAATTGCTACTATTTTGTCAAGCACCATTGCACTACTACGGTACCCACCACGGCTGCTAGCCGCTGCACGCGCTCCTCCTGTGGCACGCGTGAAATGGGTCGTGTAGAAGGCAAGGAAAGGCGCACTTCGAGTCAAAGATTGCATGGTAGCAACAGCTCGAGCGGCCATAAGGGGCCCAGCATCCAGCTTGTACCTAACGTGCTGGGTGAACGGCGGGGGGAGTTGGGGCAACCCCCAAGGACTCCCGTGGGCACCCCTGGTCCCTCACCGACAATAACCCGTTGTGCTGTCCAGCTTACAGGGCCTACGCCCCGCCCCAGCATCCAGAACGACAGCAAGCAAACGGAGTCAGGAGTTTTATGGTGCCGAGCAGGTAAAGCGGCCGAAGCGTTCAGAAGGCGGCGGATGTATGGCATTGAGCTGCCGTCCTGGTGCCGTGGAAGGGACACGTGCAACTGGGCCCAGAGACTCCCTTGCCACGGCACCCTTGGTTCCATACGAACCATGTCCCGGTCACAGCCTACCCCCCGCTGCCCCAGTATCGTCCACGCGTTTCCAGGCGCGGAGCGGTCTGCACCTGCCTTGCATCTGATGATCGTTTCCAGCAGCTCCTTCCGCTTCCGCAACTGCAGGTTCTCCTGCTCAAGCACGCTGAGCTGGTCCTGGACAGCCGCTAGCTCCGCCTGTAAATCGTCTAAGCGGGGCATGGTCCGCTTTGGCCCACGTTTGCCGCCGCTGACCGGCTTTCCTGCGTCGTGGCTCCCGGTAGGCCCATGGCTGCCTCTTCGCCCTCCACTTGAGCTGGCTAGCGAGCCGCTGTTCGCCCTATCTCGCAACAAGTCATTTGTATCTACTGCTAGGTCGCCGCCTGTCTCTAGGTGCCTCCGAAGAGCTGCAAAGGGAACGCCCAAAGGATGCTGCCGAATGTCCACAGTTGGACATTCCTTCTCCGCCTTAATGAAGCCTTCTAGGTCAGTGAAAGCAGCTATTGCTAGTCGACTTGCAGAGGCCATGCTGTCCGCGCGCGACGCAGCAGGCCAATGGCGACAGTTCACTAGCCGTCTGCTTTCTTCATGTCATACTGCTACAATGCTAACTTGTGACACAAATGATGCAATCTATTGCGGCGAACCTGTTTCAAAGTTAGGCAAGAAGGGGTATGTCCACTGTGTCGTACACGTGCTGGCAGTTTCAAAAGCGTGGGCCGTGGTCGCGTGGTGGACATGAGCCCTTGCCTCGCGCATGTTCAGTGGCACGTCAGCGATGCCCTCACATCGCTGTAAGAGTATAGGAATTGACAGCTACCCCTCGGGTTCGTTGACCCTGCGGCCCTGCCAACTCTCAAACGGGCCAGGCTTGGTGGACGGCTTCACAGACATGCAGGCACGTACCGCTTGCATTCTGCCTACATTTATCCCCTGCGTTCTTCCTGGCTGTCCGGACGCCTTACGGTATAAATGCCATCCCGTTGCGTGCCACGAAGGCCCCAAAGCCTACGTGGGGGCCCTACGTGGGGGCTCCTACCACGCCCCGTACGGCACACGCACCTGGCTCGCCTAACCCATATGTGTGGGGCCCGGCGGGGCGCAAGCGCCGGCAATCGCTCCGCGATACCTGACGGAGGCTCTGCGACAGCCATGTCAGCGCACGAGTGTCTCAGCTGCTGCGAAACCTTTCCGTGCAGCGAGCTGGTGTCTGCCGGAGATTCCACACTGCAGCATGATGCAAACCGCAGCACTAGCAGCAAGGGCTGCGGCCACCGCTTCTGCCAGCCATGCCTTCGGACCTACGTAGCAGGGGTGCTGCGCGTTCGGACCTACCCTGTGCCGTGCCCCATGGGCGCGTCGGCGTGCGGCCACGTGTTCGGCCATGACACGCTGAAGGAGCTACTGGGACAGGAAAGGCCCGAGCTGGAAAAGGTGCGCGACACTACAGCAATAGGTCCAATGCACGTGCATGCCAGAGAGCATGATCGCCCTTGGCAGCCACCACGCGCTTCGTTCGTCTAGCTGGTGTGCTAGGCGAGCCATAGCGCACCTTACTTGGGGTCCCGGGGCTCCCAGCCCCAGCGGTTGTGTGGTAACGTGAGCGACACCGCACCGTGCATTGGGTTCGAAACACCGTCTGTGTATATCACAAACCTGCATGCACCTTCGACCCTGCCCTCCATCTCAGGACCTGGAGCAGCTTGAGGCAGCAGCAAGCATCGCCCCGGGGCTGCTGACCTTCTGCCCCCACAAGGACTGCTCCGAGCCCGTGCTTCGCCCGGATGATGAAGAGCCCCTGCCGCTGGACCAGCCGGCCACGTGCCCTGCCTGCCAACGGGCCTTCTGCCCGCACTGCATGGTGCCGGGCTGGCACCAGGTACGTGGGGTGGCATAGTGTGCGTGTGTGTAGCGGCTTGGGCAACAGCTGGGGTGTACCTGCTTTCACACCTCACGCACGGCTAGAACGTATATGTACCAGTACGGCTAGAACGTATGCTCAAAAGTAGGTGGTGGCTTGGGGTACGGTAGCACGCGCCCGTGCCCAACACCAACACCTTGCTGTTTCTCCTGCTTATTCAACGTCGGTGGTGGTGCAGATGGTGTTCTACTGTGAATGTCCGTGAAAACAACTCGGTCATTTGCCTAAGCGTGGCCCGCTTCACTTGAATCTTGTTCAAGCTCACTGAGCCGCTAGTTGCCCCCGGCCCCCGCCCCCAGGGCTACACGTGCGCCCAGTTCCAGGCCCTGCCGGCCCACCAGCGCACGGCGGAGGACGCGGCGGTGCTGCAGCTCTCCGCCTCACAGCGCTGGAAGCACTGCCCCGGCTGCAGGCACGTGGTGGAGCGGTCCGAGGGCTGCAACCACATGCACTGCCGCTGCGGCACGCACTTTTGCTACAAGTGCGGTGCCGCGTACACCAAGGCCGCGGACGGGCGTAGCAAGGGAGACCCCACCTGCACCTGCGCCCTGTTCGATGTGCCGGGAGAGGGCGAGGTGGCGGGGGCTCATGCACGGGCGGCTCCGGAACCGGTGCCCCTTGCAGCACCGGCGGCCGCAACCGGTGCGAGAGCAGCAGATGGGATGGTGGCCATGGGTGCGGCGCAAAGGCTGCTGCACGCGTTAATTGCAGATTTGGATTTGGATTGCGGACTACCGGTGTCTCATGGTCGGGGCGGGCTGGCGGCGCGGGGCGGCGGCGGTGGCGGTGGGGGCAGGCCGTGGCGCAACGGGCGCCAGGTCAGCAGCGTGCGCTGCCGCCACTCCGCCTCCATCCACAACTGCCCCCACGGCCCCGGCCGCTGCTGGTTCTGGCACGACGAGGACGGGCCGGCGCCGCCGCCGTACAGGGCGAGGCGTGTGTACGACGTGTACGATTCGGACGAGTGCTATGACAGCGACGACTACGACAGATACTCTGACTAGGTCTGGAGGACAGAGGCAGCGTGGGTTAGAGCGCATGCTGTTGCGCCTGTTGGTCGGTTTCGCGGCCTTTCGTGTGGCACTGCTAGTGCACTGATGCGTGGAGATGCGTGGGGATGCTGGGGGCGGGAGCAGCGGTGGGGACTGGGGCGGGGCCGGCTCCCTAGGCGGAGGGGGCTGCGGCATGCAGTAGCAGGCTACAGCCGGCGGTTGTGCTGACGGTTGCACCATATTGATTCACCCCCATAAGGAGTTGGGGTAACGTATGAAGTCCATTGCAGGTTTAGCGTGCATGGGAAGGCACCCGGAAGGTCAACGGCAAGGGGCTGCGGCTGGGATCTGGGGACGGGAAGGCGTCCATGGTGTTCGGTATGCGTCTTTGTTTGGAGTCCGCTCTGACTGTGTGTTACGGCCAACGACAAATATTGCTGTCGTACAAGTGTGTCTTCCTTCCGGGCAGCCAAAACACCACGGCACACCGCACCAGGGGTTGCTGGCGATCGCTGATGAGGCGGGTACGGGCAGTCCGCCCCGAAACGCCACGGACGCACGCATAGCGCCAAAAGGTACCGCTTTTGCCTTGGGCTGAGCCGCTTACCGCAACTATAGGGCATTTCGTGACGGCCAAACACATCCATTTCCTGAACGCATAGGCCCGTGGGTCACTCGTGGTTGCCAGTCCTTGCTACCTGTGACGCAGCCAGTAATAAGCGGCTCTCCATCGCCGACTGTAGCAGCTTATCAATCCGTCGCATCATAAATGTTTGGCGCAAGAAACTGGTTTGCAATCCTTGCAGCACGCCTTCAATGTAGGCAGCCAGCTGCTCGGGACAACGCTAGTTTCGGAATGGAAGGCTCGTTCGCAGACCCCGACGATTTCGACGAGTGCTGCATTTGCTTCGATACATACGAAATAAAATATCTCTGCTCCGCTAAAGAGACTAGGCCAGCGCACAAGGCCAGAATGAGCACCTTTGGTTCCAGCGGCAGCAGCGGCACGCCCTGCCCCCATCGCCTGTGCTCGGCATGCATGTGGACCTACGTGACGGGGGCGCTCGAGGACCGAACCTACCCCGTGCCGTGCCCCATGGGCGCGTCGGCGTGCGGGCACGTGTTCGACCATGACACGCTGGCGGAGCTGCTGGGGCGGCACAGCCCGGAGCTGGACCAGGTGCGGGCTGTGTTGGATAGCGAGGTGCAACACACGCTGTGCAAGGTACATACGTACCGCAAGTAATCTCGGATCAAAGGCTACATACCGGCAGCCGTACGCAGTGCATGGCAGGGGTAAGGTTCACCGTACGTACGGTAAGCCAATAGCGTCGCCTGCCGTTACCTTACCACCCAGCTTATCCTCCCGCCATGGAGTAACCCACGCGTGCCCCGCGCGCAGAATATCAGACTATAGTTTATATCTGATGCCAACACACCCACAGCTGCAGCAGCTGGAGGCTGAGGCCACCATCGACCCCCGGCAGCGGCTGTACTGCCCGCACAAGGACTGCTCCGAGCCCCTGCTGCGCCCCGAGCACGACACGGACCTGCCCCGGGACCAGGTGGCCACGTGCCCCGCCTGCCACAGGGGCTTCTGCCCGCACTGCATGGTGCCCGGATGGCACGAGGTAGGTGGTGCTGTAGGAAGCACTGCCTCAAGCACCCTGACTTGCTTCCGTGTGCGCGGCTGCGCACTGGTGCCGCACGCGTTGACCAGCACGCAGCCGCACACCCTGGTGTATGTGCGAAGGGGCGGCCTCAGCCTCCACCAAATGCCAGCTGCCGTGTCCATCGCGCAAACCCTTCAGGCACTGTGCTCTGTGCATGCGTTTCTGTGCCCAGTAGCCACCACACGTGCACTCGGCCCTGGGAGTGATGACGTGATGAGCGAATTCAGCTCCACGTGCCACCCCCGCCCTTAGGGCTGTACATGCACCCAGTTCCAGGCCCTACCGCCCCACCAGCGCACGGCAGAGGATGCGGCGGTGCTGCAGCTGGCAAAGGATAAAGGGTGGAAGCACTGCCCCGGCTGCAAGTACCTGGTGGGGCGCACGGAGGGCTGCAACCACATGCACTGCCTCCGCTGCGGTACGCATTTCTGCTACGCGTGCGGGGCGGCCTACAGCGGGGGCCGCCGCACCTGCCGATGCCGCTCATTTTGACGACCCTACAGCACCCACTGTCCTGCAGCTCAAAAATGGCTGTGGGGCAAGAAGTTGGCTATAGGATTGTCTTGTCTGATTGTTGTTGTGTTGCGCATGCATGGCGGCCAGATTGAACAGGCGGGGTCGCCTGCACTCGGCTGTGCGTACAGGCGTGCAGCAGCGCACACCGCCAGGTCCGTTAACAGTAGGTCGAGGGGGGTTCGAGGACGGCATGGAGTTGCCTGGCTGGCAGCCACCGTGTATCGCTGGCGATCTATCGGGTGTCGTAGAATGAGGTGCGGAGATGTGCAAAGCAGTTCGGGTGTATCTGGCCGTGGCTTTTGGGGGCGGCGGGCGGCTGGGCTGGGCAATGGCGGGTAAGGCGGCTGCTCTGTAGACGGCACGGGGAAGGCAGCGGTAGGTACAGGACCTTCCAGAAGGAGAGTCCCGTGCCGCCGGCGTGCAGTTGAAACCTCGTATTACTGAGTCTTGGTTGCGGTATTCACCTTTTTTGGTGTGCTCTGGTGCAGATGGCAATGCATGCCAGACTGCTGCTAGTCTGGGCGACTTTAGTGTGTGATATGCCGAAAACGCAAGGACAAAGACGTGTCAAGAGCGCCACAGCCTCCTTGATTGCCAGCGCTTGAGCAAGACACATCAGTCACGAACTGCGCTGCTCGGCATGGCACTGTGGCGGGCTTGCGCCCTCACCAGCCGCCACCGCCACCATTCCAGCGATTACCAGGCAACCTCTCCTCGCCCTTCTCCCTTCTCGGGAGTAGATATTGTGTGTAGGCACTGTCGTTTGGTGTGTCAGGTGCGTGCGTGCAGAGTATCGGTGTGCATATGCATGCCCATGCGGAGGGCGCACACTAGGGACGCACTACGTACTTAGCCTGCGCGCAGAGATACCAGGCAAGCGGAGATCAGAGAGCAGGCGAAGGTGCACACTTACCGGTGGGCGCCGGAGTAGGGCAAGCCACACGACACATCTGATAAATTGTATTAAAAAAGTATGTTTGCTTCTGCATGCATAACCCTTCCTGTACAGCCTGCCAACGTGTGACGAAGAGAGCGTAGGAGCCACTGCGGCAGACCGACCAACGACCCGTGGGTCAGTGTGAGCCAACACGGACCTTGGCAACCAAAGCGCACCCGTGAAGCAGCAAACAACTTTCCTTGCGGCCATACAATTGTTTGTTACGAAATGTGCTAGGTGTTACAGTATGCTGGTCCTGGGCCTAGGCGCTACAACCCTACGTACGTGCAACGCCGGCAAGGCATGCTGTTCGCCGCTACAGGCCCCCGGGAGTGCCATGGATGCCGGCAGGTCTTTCCGCCGGTATCACTATACTGCGCCGACAAGATGAGATCGCAGCTATCCAACAGCAGTAGCAGCGGCAAAGGCTGTGCTCACGGCTTCTGCCGGCCCTGCCTGCGGACTTACGTCAAGGGAGCAGTGCGCGCTCGGACCTACCCTGTGACGTGCCCTATGGGCGCGTCCGCGTGCGGGCACGTGTTCGACTATGACACGCTGGTGCAGCTGCTGGAGTACGACACCAAGGGGCTGACACATGTGAGTCATTGTTGCATTCGATGTTGCAGCAGGAGGGTGCCGGTACCTTCGGGCACGCAAGCCCTACAGGCGGAGCTGGATGTGGCGCAGCTGGCAGGGGGTAGGATGTGAGGGCGCCCCGGCTCGGGATGGGAGTCGGGGTGTTGGGGTACGGCGCTCGGGGTCGCCGGCGGGCTTGAGGCAGCGGGTTTGGTGGCTTGGTTAGGTGGTGGGGGTAGGAGCTCGCAGGGGAGCGTGTCTGGGTGTCCGCCGGGTGCTTCTCCGGTGGTGGTTTTGGTGTCGTAGGTAGGGGGTGCCGTCCGCTGGGGTTCTTCCCCTGGGCGCGGGTTGGGGTCTCCGTAGCGGTCGGGTGGCGGCTTGGTGTTCTGCTGGGCTGTGGGGCCGCCCGTCGTCTTCTGACGTTGGGTGGGGCTTACGCCTTGCCCTGCGGTTGCTGGCTTTTTGGTGGGTCGGTGACTTTTGTGTTGGTTGTGGCCTGTCTGCGTTTGTGTTGTTGGGGTGGGGGCCCGTCGGGGCCCTGGGTCTCTGGTGGTGTTCTTTGCGTGTCTGGGTCTGTGGG
>VFQN01004063.1_pt1 | contig 19818 bp, 18 predicted proteins | sample 3512371 | NCBI WGS metagenome assembly VFQN01 (sample SAMN10412370, study PRJNA504923) | tailings metagenome | isolation source: Replicate 2 from Balatoc abandoned mine | place: Philippines: Itogon, Benguet | collected 2017-08-28
AAAGAATTGTAATATCTGAACATTGCAATATTGCTATGTTCAAATATCTAAACTTCTAAACTTCTAAACTTCGAAATGTCTCAACTTAACAATATTGTTAAATTCAAATGTCTCTATTTCGAAATATTGAAACATTACGAAAAACCTATTTGAGAAAGAGCCTGATAGGATTTTCCAGGTGACTTTTTAAGAAGTAGAATCGAATTACAGACAAAATCACCCTGATAATCAAAACGATCCGAAGAAATCTGATCCAGAATTCGTTCCGGAATGTTTCTTGCAATCGTTAAATGTGGTGTTTTAATAACACCTTTAAAAGAATCTGAAAGCTCGTTCTGGATGTAAATGATATCTTCATTCTGAGCAAGTTGCAATATAAAGGTTCCGTTTTTCCATTTTTCAACTCCGGAAATAGATATTACAAAAGGCTTCAAAGAAGAAGCTATAGAAACAAGTTTTTCTTTAATGAAGTCTTCCGATGATTCATTTGCCTCAAAATAACAAAGGCTGATATGTGGCTTTGAATGAAGAATATCTTCCGATAAAGGAAAGATTGTATTTAATTGCTGCTTTAATTGAATAACCTTTTGAGTAGTATTATGATCCGGTTCTATAATGATCAAGTACTCGGAAATACTTCCTCCAAAAATATCCAATTGTGCATTCATAAAGTTCTTCCAACAAAAAAGCCTCACTAAAAGTAAGGCTTCTTTATCTTGTATGGATTGAAATATTAGAAAATTTCAGAATCCGCGAAATGGAATTTTCCTTCAATTGCAGCATTCTCATCAGAATCAGAACCGTGAACTGCATTTCTTCCTTTAGACTCAGCGTAGTACTTACGGATTGTACCTTCAGCAGCTTCAGCAGGATCTGTTGCTCCGATCAAAGCACGGAAATCAGCAACTGCATTGTCTTTTTCCAAAATAGCAGCAACAATTGGTCCGGATGTCATGTACTCAACCAATTCACCGTAGAATGGACGCTCAGCGTGAACTTCATAGAATTTTTTTGCTTGCTCCTCAGTTAAACGAGTGAATTTCATCGCTTTGATTGAAAATCCAGCCTGGATAATCATATCAATAATCTTTCCCATGTGACCGTTTTCGATCGCATCTGGTTTTAACATTGTAAATGTTCTGTTACCTGACATCTTGTTCTTTGTTTAAATAATTTCGGTGCAAAAGTACAACTATTTTCTCAAAAAGCTCAAAGCTTTGTTTCCTATAAATCAATCGATCAAATATTTTTTAGATATGTCTAAAAAAGTTTTTAACTTTGTGTAAAACAAGAATCTTGAAGTTAACACAAAGCGAAGAGAATTATCTCAAGGCAATATTTACCTTAAGCCAGGAAGACAAAGGAGCGATTTCAACCAATGATTTGGCTGAGAAAATGATGACAAAAGCCTCTTCTGTAACGGATATGTTAAAGAAGCTTGGTGAAAAGAATTTGCTGGAATATCAGAAATATCAAGGTTGCCAATTGACTGATTTGGGAAGCTCCTGTGCGTTGGCAATTATTCGCAAACATCGTCTTTGGGAAACCTTTTTGGTGGATAAACTGAACTTTGGTTGGGATGAAGTGCATGAAATAGCTGAACAATTAGAACACATTCAATCTACAGAATTAACAAACAGGCTGGATGAGTTTTTAGGTTTTCCGAAAGTGGATCCGCATGGAGAACCGATTCCCGGGAAAGATGGAAAGATCGAAGCAGTAACGAATCGAATCATACTATCCGAAGCAACAACCGGAATGAAAGCCATTATTATGGGAGTTGAAGATGATCAGACGGAGTTTTTACAGTACCTGAGTAAAATTGGATTGAATTTAGGAACACACATTGAAGTGCTGGACAAATTGAATTTCGACGGTTCGATTCTGATTGAAATGAAAGGAAAACAAGTTCAGTTTTCAAACACAATCGCGAAACAAATATCCGTGAAACCATTATGAGAAATTGGATTTTCATAATGACCGGTTTGTTCTTTTTGTTGGCTTGCAGAGTTCAGCAGCGAAAAGAGAATGACAAGCTGATTGTTTGTTCAACATCTATTGTGGCTGATTGTGTGCGGGAAGTTGTTGGAGACAGATTGATCGTCAAATCGCTGATGGGGCCGGGTGTTGATCCACATACTTATAATCCACGGCCAAGTGATGTGAGCTTGTTGAATGACGCAAAACTGGTTGTTTATACCGGCTTTCACCTGGAAGGAAAAATGGCCGAATTATTCGAACGTTTATCGGAACGAAAAGCGGTGGTTTCTTTTCAAGCTGATTTCCCTAAAGAGAAAATACTTTACACAGACAAAATTACTCCGGATCCGCACGTTTGGTTTGATACGGATTCCTGGGTTCAATCCATGAATGGAATCGTAGATAAGCTCATTGATATTTATCCGCAATATGAATTGGAATTCCGGGAAAACTTTTACCGCTTCCTGCAAAAAGTTGAAGCAAAAACGCTGGAGTTGAAAAAGAAATTGGCCGAGATTCCGGAAAAAAGAAGAATCCTGATTACTTCACACGATGCATTTCACTATTTCGGCCGCACGTTTGATATCCAGGTAAAAGCATTACAAGGCGTTTCCACTTCCCAGGAACCGGGAGTAAGAGATGTGGTGGATCTGGTCGATTTTATAGTCGATCACCAGGTGAAAGCCATTTTTGTGGAGAATTCGGTAAGTCCGAAAGCCCTGAACAGTGTTTTGAATTCGGTTAAGAGAAAAGGATACCACGTGAAAATAGGAGGAACGCTTTTTTCGGATGCTTTGGGTTCGAAGGGAAGCGGCGCAGATACGTACCTGGGAATGCTAACGCATAATGTTAATTCAATTAAAGAAGGATTGAAATGAAAAAGGCAATTGAAGTCGAGAATTTAACTGTTTTTTATCGGGAAATGCTTGCCTTGGACCAAATTTCCGTAAGTGTAAATTCGGGTAGAATTACCGGCATTATCGGACCTAACGGTTCCGGAAAATCAACATTCTTAAAAGGAATCCTGGGAATAACACCAACAAAGGAAGGACGTGTCTCTTTCTTTGGAAGCAGTTTTGAAAAATTTCGCTCAAAAATCGCTTATGTTCCCCAGCGTGAATCAATTGATTGGGATTTTCCTATTACCGTTGAAGAAGTGGTGGAAATGGGACGGATTACCCCAAAGAAATGGTGGGCAAGAACCACGTCAGCTGACAAGGAAATTGTAAAGGAAACCTTGAGAAAAGTACAATTGGTGGATTTTTCCACGCGGCAGATCGGGCAACTTTCCGGTGGACAGCAACAGCGGGTGTTTTTGGCAAGAGCTTTGGCTCAGGAAGCAGAATTGATCATTATGGATGAACCTTTCGTTGGAATCGATATGGCTTCACAGGAAGCAATTCTGACGATCGTCCGAAAGTTGAGAGATGCAGGAAAAACAATTGTCATCGTACACCACGATTTGTCAGTCGTTGCCCAATATTTTGACGATGTGATTCTGTTGAATAAAAAACTGATTGCAAGCGGTTCGAAAGAAGACGTTTTAACTTCGGAAAATATTGAACAGGCTTACGGAATGACTTTTCTGTTGAATAAAAAAGAACACAACTCCTGATAAGAATAAAGAGTCAAATGAATTTAGAAACGTTGAAATGGATTTAAGTATTTGGATCGTATTTATCGGAACTGCGCTGATCGGAATTTGTGCGGCTTTGGTAGGAACATTTACCTTTCTGCAAAAGAAATCCCTGATCGGAGATGCCATTTCTCATTCCATTTTACCGGGGATTGTACTGGCTTACATGGTATCCGGACAGCGAACGACCTGGATCCTGATGCTCGGAGCTTTTTGTGCCGGTTGGTTTGCAACGCAACAAATTTCCTGGTTGCAACGGAAGACCAAACTGAAATCGGATGCAATTGTTGCGGCAACGCTTAGCATCTTTTTTGCATTCGGATTGGCCTTGTTATCCTATATCCAGGGAAGACCCGACGATGGTCAGGCCGGATTGAGTGATTTCCTTTTCGGTAAAATTGCCGCTTTGGATTTGCAGGATCTGTACCTGTTCCTTGGAGTTTCAATCGTGATTGTAACAACGGTTTTCCTGCGGTATCGGGTGATGTTCAGTTTCGCCTTTAACAAAGAATTCATGATCAGTAAAGGATTCTCCCTGCGCTGGAATGATTTTATCCTGAATTCGATGACCATCCTGGTGGTGGCAATGGGAGTTCAGGCGGTTGGAGTCGTGTTGATGTCGGCACTTTTAATCATTCCGGTATTGTCTGCAAGAATGCTGACTTATCGGTTGAGCCGAATCCTGACTTTCGCTTTATTATTCGGCACTTTCTCCTCTTTATTGGGATCTTACATTTCCATTTTAGGAAAAAATATTCCTACGGGCCCATGCATTATCATGGTTTTGAGTGCTTGCGCGATTGTTGTTGCGTTATTGGTAAAAATTCAACCAAAAGGAAAGAATTATGGAAAATGATGTGTTGATGATATTGACAGCTTGTTCCGTGGCTATTCCGGCATCATTACTGGGAGTTTTACTGGTTTCCAAAAGCCTGGTAATGGTTGGTGATGCCATTTCGCATGCCGTATTACCGGGAATTGTAGTGGCATATTTAGTGAGTGGAACAAGAGATTCCGGACCAATGCTTTTGGGCGCTGCAGCTACCGGTTTTCTGACAACCTTTTTAATTGATTTCCTCAGAAGAAAATGGCGCATCCAGGAAGATGCGGCAATCGGCTTCACATTTACTTTTTTATTTGCCATCGGAGTATTGCTCATTGCGCTTTTTGCCGGTAAAAACAGCGATCTGGACCAGGAATGTGTGTTGTATGGCGATTTGGAAACATCTATCCTGGACCAGGTAATCATCGGAGAATACCTGTACGGAACAAGAGCAATCTTACAGTTACTGCCTTTAACCGTTGTTTTGCTTTTAGTAATCGTTTTAGGATTCAAAGGCTGGAAGGTTTGGGCATTCAATCCGCATTTTGGATCATTTATCGGAATTCCGACACAACTTTTCCATTTAACCTTAATGTTGCTCTTAAGCATTCATGCGGTGCTGAGTTTTGAAAGCGTCGGAGTGATCCTTGTAATTGGTTTACTGGTACTTCCGGCTGCAACTGCTTTGCAATTTTCTAAAACTTTAAGCCGAACTTTTATCTATTCTGCATGCATAGGAATAATATCATGCATCCTCGGAGTGCTGCTTGGAAAATGGATTAATATTTCCATTTCACCTTTGATTGTTTGCGTGAATGGCTTGATTTTTATGCTTTCCGTAGTACTTTCTCCTTATAGCAAAAAAGTGGGAGATAGAAGAAATGGCAATGAACCGAAATTTCAAGAATACAAGAATCAGTAATTTATTTGAACAAAAAAAAGTGAATAATAGTTGCCAATTCAATATTCTGGAGTACCTTTGTTTCAAGAACAACAATTTTCATAGTTGTTAGTTTTGGGTTTTATAGTTTTAGCATGGTTTAGCAAAAAGAGGAGTAAGTTACATTGAATTTACTCCTCTTTTTGTTTTTAGTTGTTGCAGGTTCTTCATTTTTTTGTTTCTTTAGCCCGAACATTCTACAACACTTATGAAGATTAAACTGATAATCCTTACCCTTTTAGCGTATTCTTATTCATTTTCCCAAACTCAAGGTGTAGCCTTTCCAACCGTTGGAAAAGGAGTTGCAACTCCGTTTGTAACAGATTACCACGCATTGGGAATCAACACTTCCGCACTTGGATGGCGGCCGAGATATGCCGGCAAGAAATTTACCACAGGAACTTCTGAATTTGCGTTTGGTGTTTCATCCGATTCGTTGAATTCTAAAAAATTACAGAACCTGACGAAAACACTTTACAATGCTGCTCAGCATAAAAATCCGAATGAGATTGATTACAAGCGGCAAATGCAGTCAGTTGGAGATTACGCAGAAGCCGGAGTGGCGATTAATTTCGATTATAACTGGCTGGGATTTTCTTACTACGGTGAAAAATTCGGCGGAATAGCCTTCAATATCCGCGAAAGCTACAGCTGGTATTCCAAAATGAATTCCAAAACGACCGATTTATTGTTCCGCGGAAAACTGTCTTCGATCTTTGATTCCCTGACTGTTGTTTACGGTTCGGATACTACCAGAATTGCAAATAATGCCAATATTTCCCAGGATTCTTTGGGACATGTCATCAGCGGATCTTTGAATGTTCCGATCCGGATCAGTGAACTAACGAAAGGAACGCACATTCAAATGGTTTGGAACAGAAGTTACAACATCGGCTACGGGCGCAAATTATTCGGGAAAGATTCTGTTTTCGAAGTGTATGGTGGAGTAGGAGCGAGATTGATTACTTCGATGGCCATGTTTAACATGACTTCTGACGAGGACGGACTCCGCATGTATACGGCAATTACCCCGACTTTTGATATTGATTACGGAAACGTCAGTGGATCGAATGCCATGCAGAAGAAAAGCAAGGGAATTGCTCCGGTAATGGGAACAGGTTACGGAATCGATTTGTCTGCAAGTATGATTTTGTTCAACAAGTTGCGGGTCGCGGTAGCTGTGAATAACATCGGGTCGGTGACTTACAAGCGAAATGTATACAAAGTGAAAGATACCTTGTTTGCTTCCTTTGCATTGGGTGGTTTGAACGGTGATAACATTACGCAGACAGTGAATCAATTGGTACGTGATAACGGATTGATGACCTTGGAAGGCGAACAAAAGTACACGGTGGTCAATGCGTCGGATTTCAGATTCGGAGTGAGTTACGAGCCGATCAAATACGTGCGTTTAGGATTTGACGTAGTTGCTCCGTTTAACAAAGAAAATCCGGGATCGATTCAGAATCCGGTTTATTCATTCGGAGGAGATATCATTCCGGTTAAATGGCTGCAGTTGAGTATCGGGTATTTCGGTGGTGGAATTTATAAGCACAATATGCCGCTTGGATTGACTTTCATCATCAAAGACGGAGCATATGAATTTGGTGTAGCATCCAGGGATGCATTGAGTTTCTTCCTGAAAAACGGAACGAGTGTTTCAGCTGCTTTAGGCTTTGCCAGAGTCAGATTTTAGTAAATCCTTCAGCTCATTCAGAATTAAAGCCGTAGCGCCCCAGATCAGAATGTTCCCTTGTTTGAAATGCGGAACATTCTTCATCATGAATTCTTTGTTCAGTGGAATGTCGAGCGTAATGACGGATTCCGGTTCGTATAATTCCAGTAAATCCACTTCGTAGATCTCGGCTACTTCACGTTCCGAACGGGTGTATTCGAAAGATTGCTCCGTGGAATAAAATACAAATGGAGTGATGAGGAATTTACTTACGGGAACAAATAAAGGAGTGAGTTCTTTCAGAAATTCGAAGGAGCCGGCGTCAATTCCGATTTCTTCCTGGCATTCTCTGATTGCGGTATGAACCAAATCCGGATCGTTCAGCTCTTTTTTCCCTCCCGGAAAACTGATCTGTCCGCTGTGTGAGCCTTCGTATTGCTGGCGCTGAGTAACGATCGTACAAAGCTTGTTTTCACTGTTATGAAAGAGGATAATGGCCACTGCGGAATCCCGGTATGAAACTCCATTTTGAATTTGTTCCCTGGAACTGCCTCTGTAAGGCATAAATGCTAAATGAGAGTTTTCTCCCGGTAACTCACCTGAGAATTTCTCAATTAAATCGTCATACGTCATTTTGCTTTTTTCACACTTTTCAGAATTCGCTCAAAATCGTCGTAGGTGTAATTCATGATAGGTTTACTCGTGATCCATTGGAAAACAAAATAATCGTCCTTGATCTTGATAGTCGCAGTTGCGTAATATGTCTGACCGGAATACGAACCGTCACCCGACACCATCTGGATTAATCCTTTTTGCTTCAGATTTTTCGGAAGTTCCTTTTTGATAGAAGCTCCGGCATTATCCAAAGAAGCATATCTGCGCCAAACATAGGCATCCTGGAAGGTATTCAGTAAATCATTTTTAATGATGAAATCAGAAACAAATTCGCGGTACAAATCCGACTTATTGAAACGCTCAACCGAAAAATAAATATTCAATGCGTTACTTGTTCGCGTGATCGAAGAATTTTTAACGGTGTAACTGTGCGAATAATACCGTTTGAAATGATCCGGAAGCGTAAATGAAATTCCTTCGTATTTGATGGTCTTATCCAGCTTGAAATTGTAGTGATTATTTTTAAAAGTTTCCCGAACCTCTTTATTTTCCTTATCATAGTCAAAGCATCCTGCAAGGAGGATTGTTGGAATGAGCAAGAGCAATAATCGATAACGCATAGTACTGATTTCGTTTGACTAAAATTGATTCGGATATAAATATAAAAAGTTTTGGGGGAGATTTTTTATAATTCCCGCAGATAACGCTGATTTTAATGATGTAAAGAACTTGGTAAAGTCCGGTTAAGCCGAGCAATTTGCAAGAAAACAACTACTGGTTATTTCTAAATGATAATTGTAATAAAAAAGCCCTGACAGTTATCGTCAGGGCTTTGATTTTAGATATCAATTTTTGCGTATTTCGCATTTTTCTCAATGAACTCACGTCTTGGCGGAACTTCATCTCCCATCAACATGGAGAAAATCTGGTCGCACTCAGCAGCGTTTTCGATGGTTACCTGGCGCAGTGTTCTGTGCTCCGGGTTCATCGTTGTATCCCACAACTGCTCGGCATTCATCTCACCCAAACCTTTGTATCGCTGAACGTTTACTGAAGAGTCGGAACCTCCGCCTTTTAATTCTCCGATCAAACGGTCGCGTTGATCTTCTGTCCATGCGTATTCTGCTTTCGTTCCTTTCTTCACTTGGTATAACGGCGGAGTTGCAATATAGATATATCCATTCTCGATCAACTCTTTCATATATCGGAAGAAGAACGTTAAGATTAATGTTTCAATGTGAGAACCATCGACGTCGGCATCACACATGATAATGATCTTGTGGTAACGTAGTTTTTCCAGGTTCAGCGCTTTTGAATCTTCTTCTGTTCCAATGCGTACACCTAAAGCAGTATACATATTTTTGATTTCTTCGTTCTCAAAAATTTTATGCTGCATGGCTTTCTCCACATTCAAAATCTTACCACGAAGCGGCATGATTGCCTGAAAATGTCTGTCGCGTCCTTGTTTCGCAGTTCCACCCGCCGAATCTCCCTCGACAAAGTAAATCTCGCAAACTGCAGGATCCTTTTCAGAACAGTCAGCCAATTTTCCAGGTAAACCGGAACCTGACATGACATTCTTACGCTGAACCATTTCACGTGCTTTACGGGCAGCATGACGTGCTCTTGCGGCAAGAATTACTTTATCAACAATGATCTTTGCTTCAGCAGGGTGTTCTTCCAGGTAAATGGTTAACATTTCTGAAACTCCCTGGGAAACCGGAGCTGTTACTTCTCTGTTTCCTAATTTTGTTTTGGTTTGCCCTTCAAACTGAGGTTCCTGAACTTTCACCGAAACAACAGCCGTTAATCCTTCGCGGAAGTCATCACCGTCGATTTCGATTTTCTCTTTTGCCAGCATGCCGCTGTCAGTAGCATATTTTTTCAGGGTATTTGTCAAACCACGACGGAAACCGGAAAGGTGAGTTCCACCTTCGTGTGTATTGATGTTGTTTACGTAAGCCTGGATATTTTCAGTATACGATGTATTGTAGGTTAAAGCAACTTCAACCGGAACACCTTCACGCTCACCTTCGAAATAAATCACATCCGCAATCAGCGGTTCGCGGTTGCGATCCAGGTATTGAGCGAATTCACGCAATCCTCCTTCCGAATGAAAGACATTGGAAGTTGCTTTTCCGTTTTCGTCAACCTCACGTAAATCCGTAATGGTGATGGTAATTCCTTTATTCAGGAAAGCCAGCTCACGCATACGGGCACATAAAGTATCGTAATTATATTCTGTGAATTCAAAAATACTTGCATCCGGTTTGAAGCGAACTTCCGTACCGTGATCGTCTGCATTTCCAATCTCACGAACTTCATACAATGGTTTACCAATGTTATATTCCTGTTCAAAGATCTTTCCATCGCGGTGAACGATAGCATGCAAGTGCGTTGATAACGCATTCACACACGAAACCCCTACACCGTGAAGACCACCCGAAACTTTGTAGGTGTCTTTATCGAATTTACCTCCGGCGTGAAGAACCGTCATTACGATCTCAAGTGCCGATTTTCCTTCTTTTTTGTTGATTCCGGTTGGAATTCCACGACCATTATCCTTAACAGTAATGGAGTTGTCTTCGTTGATCCACACATCGATTGTGTCACAATGACCGGCCAAAGCCTCATCGATAGAGTTATCAACAACCTCGTAAACAAGGTGGTGAAGCCCTTTTATGCCAACATCCCCGATATACATCGCCGGGCGTTTACGAACTGCTTCTAAACCTTCTAATACCTGTATATTATCCGCGGAATAATCCTGATTCTTTTTTTCTTCGCTCATAAAATAAGTTGCTTAAAAAATGTACTTTTTCAGTGCAGAACAAATATACGAAATTCAAGCCGTTTTCTGAGCCAAAAAGGGTTAAAACGCTAGTATTTATCAACAAAATATTAACGAATTGAAAACAAAAAAATCTGGATGTAGCGGAGGGGTTTCATGTTGCTCCAAAACGTTCATCCGGATCAACATGACGAGCTTCTTTTTTATAAAATTTGACGGTACTAAAACAAGATAATGTATTAGATACCTGTCCTTGTGTGAGACTTTGCGCTCTTTGCTTCTTAGCGATTTAAAAAACTATAGAGAAGGGTCGGGAAATAAATTAAAACCACATAGCACACATAAGTTCACATAGTTTTTAATTGATCGTACAAAAATCCTGCACGATTATAATTACCTACGCTCCTCTGCGTTCCTCCGCGGGAAAGAATAAAACAATTCAGGTCTTTGCGCTCTTTGTTTCTTAGCGTTTAACAGATCGGTTTTGTTTTGAACCGCAAAAGGTGCAAAGGACACAAAGTGATATCACTATCCGAATTAAAAACAAAAAAGCTCCGGTCAAACCGGAGCTTTTAGTATTACTCAAGAACTTTAATTCTGATCATAATGTCCTGCTTACTTTTGATGTAGCATTCCAATGCAAATTCATCGTCATCCAGGGCAACAATACGTTCTGTATTGAATTGGAACAAATCGTATCCTTGTGCGTCTCTGGTGTCCAGGATAGACAACTTACGAACCGCTCCGGTTTCTTTGTTGATCTGGTAAGCAGTAAGGAATCCGCCTTTCCCGTCAACGTGTCTTTCAGGAACCTTATTTTCTGCCAATTCAAGGTTTTTGATATTGTCAAGGAACATGAAGTAATAATTGTCTTTCGATGCAATCAAACGGTAACCCAATCCGCCACGGTACCATGGACTGTAAGTTGTCGGGCTGATTTGTTTCTTCGGAAGTTTCTTCATGTAAACCAAATCACCGTTTTTATTGATTTTCCCTGCAAGCATTTCTTCGTAGTAATGCGTGTAAGTGTATTGACCTGTTTTGGAGTTGTAATGAGATACCACGTAGTACTTCTCACTTGCAAACAAAATGCTTCCGTCATCTGCAATGTGCAACTCGCGTAAAACCATGTTTGTAATACCGATATCTTTTCCTTTTTCCTCTTTTTTGTCCATTTTGTCCTGGCTTCTCTGGGACATGAACTGCTTGATCAATTCCGTTGGGATTTCAAAAGATTTGAAATCAGCCGGGTCTCCGGATTTGTTAATTGCACAGTAGAAAATACCATCTACCTGAACACCTCTTTTGTTTCCGTAGAATCCTGCCAATAAAAGCGAGTTATCCTTTCCTTCAAAGAAGCTTACTTGTGTTACGTATTTTCCTTTTACATCAATGTTTGAAGCGTCTACGTCCACTCCGGATTCAGAAACGGAAACCAATTGATAGTCGAAGTTCGGATTGTCTTCGCGATCGTATCTTCTTGTTTCACCTTCTTTCATAACTTCCGTCAAAATGAAAACGTTTCCGTCTGAATCTACCGTGTAATCGATATTGTTCATACGTGCTTCCGTATATGGCATCTCAACGTCTTTCCCCCAAACCTGCTTCAAATCTGTGTTGAATACATACAGACCGATCACATCTTTGTTGATTTTGTCGTTACGGGATTCCGGTTTTTTACGGAAATAGATCAACAATTTGGAGTTGTCGAATGAAGTAGCCAATTTGAACTTGTTTCCGTCACCGCCGGTTACTTTTCCTTCAACAGCAATCACGCGTTCTCCTTCGTTTTCAAACTTTCCGGAGTCCAGGTTAATTGCTCGTACATAAAGCTGTTCTGTTTTATTTGCTTTGTCCCAAACGGAAAACAATAAGTAAACGTAGTTTTCTGTTTCCAAATCGTCTTCATAGACTGTTCCTTTCGGAAAATCTTCGTACACTTCAATCGATTCCTGGCCGATTTTCGATCCTGAGAATTTTTGCAGGGTTACTTTTCCTTTGGTCATTTTGAAGGAAACGACATTTCCATCTTTTGATGCGTAGCTTTTAATAGCTGCATCTACAACCGGATACGGAGTTCCGCACTCATACTGGAACTCTTTTGACGTAGTAATTTTTTCATCTTGCGCGAATACGCTGCTTACAAAGGTGGCGCCAACAAATGCTAAGGTAGCGAGGCTTTTAATTTTCATTCGTATGTATGTTATTTGTTTACGATCCAGCCCACGATCTCTTCTGAAAGTGGTTTTGTTGAAGGGGCAATGACTTTTACCAGCTTACCTTCTTCATTGATCAGGTATTTCTGGAAATTCCATTTCACAGAATTGTCGGAATACCCGTTTTTTGATTTTTCAGTCAGGAACTGATACAAAGGATGTTTGTCTTTTCCTTTGACTTCAATTTTGCTCATCATCGGAAAGCTGACACCATAATTTTTGGAACAAAATTCTTTGATTTCCTGGTTGCTTCCCGGTTCTTGCGACATGAAGTCATTGGAGGGAAAACCGATAATGATGAAATTGCTGTCTTTATAGGTTTTGTAAAGCTTTTCAAGTTCTTCATACTGTGGAGTAAAGCCACATTTGGAAGCTGTATTGACAATCATGACTTTCTTGCCTTTTAAAGATGCCAGGTTGAACTCGTTCCCGTCAATATCAGTAACTTTAAAGTCATAGATTGTCTGGCTTGTACTGACAAACGCAATCAGGAGTAATGAAATGGATAACAACGTTTTCATAGTGTCAATTTAACAGCGCTTTTTTTGGATGAAAAGCAACTTTTTTTTAAAATTAACGAATAAGTAGACATGAAATATCAATTAGCGATTTTTTCACTTTTCGTTACGCTTTTTTTAAACGCTCAGATTGAGGGAGTTTGGAAAGGATTGTTGATTAAAGACGGGCAAAAGCCAGATCAGGCGAGCATCATTTATTTTGATTTCGGGAAGGAACCGATCACAAGAGAAGAAATGACCGCGAAAGAAGGATATGTAGTCCGGCAGTTGAAAGTTGAATCCAAAGGAAATACGATCAAAGCAAAACAATCCACGATTTTGAAGAAAAAAGATGTCTATGGAAATCGTTGGTGTATGCTGGATTTCGAATTGACATTTGTAGATTCTACCGGGTACTTGCAGGGAAAATTTTATAGCCTGGAATGCAAAGGTGTTTCGGGGAAAGTGGTATGTTTCAAAGTCAACGAAACCGTTTCCAGGGAAAAAACGATTATTGAATTGCAGTCCTGGAGACCAATTTTTGCGGAAGATCTGAAGAACGGAAGAAAATCAAAAGAAGTGCGGGATGCTGAGCGCAAGAACTTTCATTTCGAACCGATTTATTTTGATTATGACAAGGCTGAAATCCGACCGGAATACAATTCTTTTCTGAGCCGGATTGTTTACGTGATCAACAGTCATTCAGATTTACGTGTGCGTGTAACAGGACACACGGATGCAGACGGATCGGATCAATACAACGACGGGCTTTCGGAACGAAGAGCGCAGGCAATCATTGATTTCTTTGTGAAAGCAGGCTTGAAACGCGATCGTATAGTCATTGATTTCAAAGGTGAAAAAGTCCCGATAGGAGATAATCACTCATCTGCAGGAAAACAATTGAACCGACGGGTTGATTTCGAGTTTATTTAGTGCTCGGAAGAGTATTTATCAATGATATCGTCGTTGCTGACTCCGCCAAGTTCATGCTGTTTTTCCAGTAATTGATTGATTCTCGGTTGCAGGAACCAAACTCCCACGGGGAAGAACCAGGTCAGGAAAAAATCTCCCACAAAATCTGAAAAAGTTACATTGCGCTGAAGTTCTGCCGCACGGATTGTTTTTGCAACGAAGTAAAAGGTGTGGAACAGGCAAAACATGCTGAACAGGTGCAAAAAGAAAAACAGGATTCCCATAGAAGCGGCCTTGACGATCAAAGCCGGGTTCGGATCGTGGTCGACACCACCGAGATCTCCGATTATTGGTAACAGAAATAGGGGAATGCAGCAGATATAAAATATCGGGATGATGATGAAAGCCTTGATTCTTACAAGTGGTAATCTTACACTGTCGCGCGGAACCAGTTTGCTCAGATTGGTGATGACATTCCAGAGCCAGCCGAACTGAACAAATGAGGAAGCGGCAATAATAACCGGCATAATGTAAAAAATCCAGGCAATTTCTTCCGGTTTTTGCGGATTCTTTCCAATCATCACGGCTGCAATGATGATACTGAAAATAATCATTATAAGAAATGGAATGATCATCAGGGCAACAAAGATTTGCCAGTGTTTCGCGCGTAAAAAGATGGAATTCATAGCGTAATAGTGTTTTTTTGTCAGAACCGAATATAAACAAAAACCCCGACAATAAATGTCGGGGTTTCAATTTTTTGTATTGCCAGCCGCAGCTGACTTTTATCAAAAATGATGCTTTTCTTACTTGATAAATGCCATAGAAGCATCTTCAGCATACTTCAAGAACTCACGGTCTTTAGCAGCTTTCGTTTTCCAAGCAGAATCTTTACCGATTGCGTTTTTCAAGTTGCTAACCAAGTCAGTCAATTTGCTTTGACGAGCAGCAGCAATTGCTTTCAGGTAATATCCTTGACCAGACTCTTTGTCATTTGAATCGTCGATTGTTTTAACAGCACCAACTGCATCACCGTTCAACAATTGAGCCAATGCTTTGTTGAAAGAAGCTTTTCCTCCGAATGCGCTAACCGCCTCAGCGTATTTTCCGTTTTGGATAGCGATGATTCCTTTGTTGTAGCTTACTTCGTCACCAGCACCACCAGCTTGTCCGAATAAATCGGCAGCTTTTTTGCGGTCTCCGCTTACTCCGGCAACAGCACCTAAGTTGTTTTTAGAGATCGCGTTATCTTTCAATCCGTTTGCTTTCTCGAACTGAGATTTAGCTTCAGCAACTTTCCCTTGGTTGTACAATACAACACCAACGTTGTTTGCTGCACGGTAATCAGAAGGATCTTTTTTCTCAGCTTCTTTGTACAAACGTAATTTCTCATTCAAATCGTCTGTCAAAGTAGCTGTAAACAACAACTCTTCCAAAGTCAATTTCTGAGGATCAGAAGTAGAAACTGCTTTCAATTCTTCATCAGAGTATCCTGTTAAGTCATAAACTACACTGATTTCAGCACGACGCAACAATGGGAAGATTGTTTTATCCAATTCTGTAAATGATTTACCTAAGTTTCTCATTTCAGTCTCACGTTGATTCGGATCAGCGTACATTTGAAGTACACGTAAGATCAAATCTTTATCTTCTTGCTTGATTGTTGTGTTTTTACCCAACTGAACTTTGAATCCGTCAAAATCCTCACCACGACCAGACAGGTTGTAAATCTCACCTGAAGCTTTGTCGTTTTTAGATTTTTTCGCAAGATCAACTGTAGCAGTTTTTGCAGAACCAGCACGGTCAGAAGACAATGTTTCGTTCTTTGCAACCTCACCTTCAGGAGAAGCATAACCTGTAATGTTGATAGACTTGATATTGATTTTCGGGTTTGATTGAGCAGCAGCCAACCAAGTTCCTAAATCTACGATATCAGCATCTTTCAATTCAGTTTTACGAACGTCATATTTTGCTTTCAAGTAGTTAATTTGAGCAAAAGTAGACTTCTCGTTCACACGCTTGAACTCATCTTTCGCATAAATGCACTTGAAATCTTTATTAACTAAGTACGGAGTGATAATGGTACCTTTCGCGATTTCTTTATCCTCGAACTTACCAACTTTCTCTTTACCACCTTTGAATACTTTTCCAGTTACGATTAACTCAGTGTTTTCGAACTCAGGTTTGTAAGGAATTACATCTGTGTAAGTCATTGTTCCACCTGGCTTGTACTGAATTACTGTACCATTCGCTGATGCTTTCTCTCCCTGAACTGTTACAGTTTTCAACTCTGTTCCTGCCAATTTCGGAGTGATTGTAGCGTACGCTTTCTTCTTGATTCCTTTCTCTGGGAATTTAACGTCAACTTTTACACGTACACTGTCAGCGTGCATCTCAAGAGGGCTTGGAGTTACTGTGTAATCCAGATCCTTTAAAAGATCACAACTTGAAACAAGCGAACCAGTTACAGCGATAAAAGCTAATCCTTTGATACTTTGCTTTTTCATATTCAATTGTTAGTTACTACCTTAATAAAATTCCTTGCAATAATAATCATTTTTTTTAACCTATGAAGATTAATCCGTATTTATTCATTGACAAGTGGCGGATTATGAACGACGAATGGATTTTCAGACTTTTCCAATTTGTTTTTTAGTTCCTCAAAATCGTGGCCGAGCGAATGAAAGAAAAAATTTCCCGTCAGTTCAAACATTGGAGTTGTTACAAACTGTCTTTCAGTAATATAAGGGTGTGGAACTTGCAATTCAGGTTGCTTGATTTGCAGGTCTTTAAACAAAAGGATGTCCAGATCAATGATCCTGGATTCATATCTTTCCGGGGAACTTCTTTGCCTTCCCATTTTTTTTTCCACAAATTGGAGGGCTTTTAAACAATCCAGTGGTTCAAGCTCAGTGGCACATTCGAAAACGGTATTGAGAAACCATTCTTCCGTTTCAAAACCCCAGGGTGGTGTTTCATAAACTGAGGCTGTGCGCAAAACATGAATGTGTTTCTGATTCAGTTCCTCAATCACCAGCCGGATATTTGCCATTTTGTCGCCCAGGTTCGTTCCTACGCCGATGTAAATGAAGCCCTTAAAATCGTTTTTTGTGCGATTTACCATTTAAATCAATTTTAGTCCTTTTGATCGGGTAAAGATAACTTACATCATTAAAGCTCAAATCACTTTTTTTTTGGATGTATATTTGTTTCAAAGTTATATCTATGTCTACAGTTAAAGTTTCTTTTTGGCGCATCTTTTGGCCTTCATTGGTTGCTTCCATGATTTTGTCCGTTTTCGGATGGGTGTTCTGGTTGATTATTTTCAGTTCCATGTTTAGCAGCGAGCCGGAAGTCAAGGACACAAGTGTTTTGCACATGACGCTTACCGGGGAAATAGGGGAAAGGAGTTCTGCTACGTTGAATGCTCCTAGTTTTTCAATGGATAAGAAGGTTGGTTTGGCCGATATTCTGACCGGGTTGGAAAAGGCGAAAGACGATAAGCAGGTGAAAGGTATTTACCTGGAATTGGATAATGTTCAGTGTGGTTACGGAACAGCAATGGAGATCCGGAATGCATTGAAAGATTTCAAGAAATCCGGGAAGTTTCTGATTGCTTACCTGAATGGTGAAGTCATCACGCAAAAGCAGTATTATATCAGTTCTGTTTCGGACGAAATCTATGGTTTCTCTACTTCCGCAATGGAGTTTATCGGTTTGGGAGGAGAATTGATGTTCTTGAAAAATACCTTTGATAAGTTGGGAATTGAAATGCAGGTAATCCGCGGTTCGAACAACGACTTCAAGAGCGCGGTAGAACCGTATTTCAGAACGAACATGAGTGATTCAAGCCGTTTGCAGACAGAACGCTACATGGCTTCGATCTGGGAAGATGTGCGTAATCAGATTGCTGCAGATCGTAAAATCAGTGCTGCAGCTTTGAATGATATTGCAGAAAATGCAAAAATTCAACGTGTGGATGATGCGGTGAAGTTGAAATTGATTGATGCTTCAAAATACCGCGACGAAGTAGAAGAGATTATCCTGAAGAAATCCAAATTGAAAGATTTGAAGGATATCATGACGTTTGAAGAATATGCTGCAAACGGATTTAAAAACAAACAGCTGGCTTTTGACCTTGGAACAAAGGCGAATGTAGCTGTAATTGTTGGCGAAGGCGGTATTACCGTGAACGGAGACGAAATGACTTCTGAAAAGGTTTGTAAATATTTCAGAGAAGTACGTAATGACGATGATATTAAAGTAGTTGTATTCCGTGTAAACAGCCCGGGAGGAAGTGCTTTGGCATCCGAAGAAATCTGGAGAGAAGTTTCCCTGACAACGAAGAAAAAGAAAGTAATTGTTTCCATGGGGGATGTTGCTGCTTCGGGTGGTTATTATGTGGCAACTCCTGCAACGACCATTTTTGCTGAGCCTACTACAATTACAGGTTCAATCGGAGTGTTTGGCGTGATTCCTTACACTGGTGGATTTATGGAAAATAAACTCGGATTGACTTTTGACCGTGTTCAAACGAACAAGCACAGCGTTTTGTCAACAAACAGAAAATTGACACCGGAAGAATTGGCGTTGATCCAGGCAGAAGTTGACCAGATTTATACGCAGTTTAAAAAACGTGTTGCTGACGGAAGAGGATTGACAACGGATCAGGTGCAGCGAATTGCGCGTGGTCGTGTTTGGACCGGAGCTGATGCAATTAAGATCGGTTTGGTTGATAAAATGGGGGGATTAAATGATGCCTTGGCTTATGCAATTAAGGAAGCAAAAGTAAAAGATGCTAAAGTGAGATACTATCCGAAAGTGAAAGAAGATCCGTTTGAAGCAATCCTGGAGCAGCTTTCAAATGAAGACCGCGAATCGTTGAAAGTGAAGCAACAAGCTGTTCCGAAAGTGATTGACGATCTGACAAAACGCTTGATGAAGCTGGAGTCCTATTCCGGAATCCAGATGCGTATGCCTTTTGAGATTTACTTGCACTAAGAGTTATTGAAAATAGAGAATGGGGAATTGAAAAGGATGATGTCCGGATTGATTCCCCTTTTTGTTTTTTGCGTATATATAAAATAAGCAAAAAATAATGAATCACCCTTCTAGGGCGATTTCCTAGTAAATAGCACAACATGTTATTTTCCGGAATAGAAACAGAAATGGGGTTATAGAACAAGGTGTAAAAATGTCCTCTATGCTGAAAGTAGATAAATGCAACACCGGGAATTTGAATCATATTTCTTCCACTTTTCCAGTCGTCGAAAAGTGGAGCAAAAGACTTGTCTCATTCCAAGCCGTTCACTAAAAAGTTCCATCCCCTTATTTTAAATCAAAAAGAACGGATTGCGCTACGCTCCATCCAAACGACAAGCGCTTTTTGTTAAAATGACGGCACGAAACTTTTTGAACGTTCTCTTCCGGGAATGAGACGGAAATCTGTCTTCGGATAAAAGATTTAACCTCCAAAATCTTGCCCCGAATTCGGCCTAAAGTTGCAAGTTCGCGATATTGCGAACAGCCCTTACTGTTACTGGGATGTAGATGTAATTTTCTCTACTGATTTGGAAGCTATTTACCATCCATCAACTTTCCGAAATTGAAAGAAAAATGTTCTCTAGAACACGGTGCTAAAATGGCCCTTACGCTGAAAACCGTCGTAAACGAGCAAATGAAGCGAAAAAAAGCATTCGGTGTTTGAGTCCGTAGGACGAGTTTTGAATGCTT
>VFQN01004064.1_pt1 | contig 19816 bp, 18 predicted proteins | sample 3512371 | NCBI WGS metagenome assembly VFQN01 (sample SAMN10412370, study PRJNA504923) | tailings metagenome | isolation source: Replicate 2 from Balatoc abandoned mine | place: Philippines: Itogon, Benguet | collected 2017-08-28
GCCACGGCCACTTCGACATGACGGCCTACAGCAACTACATGGCCGGCAAGCTGGTCGACCAGCCGTACGACGAGAAGGAACTGGCGATGGCCTTGTCGGGCCTCCCGGCGGTACCCGCCTAAGCCTGGGCCGGCATCACCACGATGCCGTCCTCGTCGGCATACAGCCAGTCGCCCGTTCGCACCCAGACGCCCTGGATCAGCACCGGCAGGCCGGTCTGGCCGGCCGTCTTGCGGTCGGTGGGCAAGGGCATCAGCGCGAGCGCCCTGATGCCCACGTCGGCCGCGGCCAGCTCGGCCTGGTCGCGCGCCGCGCCGTCAATCACCACGCCGGCCCAGCCGTTCTTCGCCGCCGCCGCGGCGATGTTGCCGCCGATCAGCGCGCGGCGCAGCGAGCCGCCGCCGTCGACCACCAGCACACGCCCCTGGCCAGGCGACTCCAGCGCGGCCTTCACCGGCGAGTTGTCCTCGAAGCACTTGACGGTCAGCACCGGACCGCAGAATTTGCCGCGCCCGCCGTAGCTGTGGAACACCGGCGGCAGCACGCGGAAGGCGCCATCGCCTTCGGCATAGGCAGCCTTGTGGGCATCGCAGAGATCGCAGGTGGAGAAGTCGGTCGGGGTGGTCATGCGTGGGTCACCTTGCGGATGGGCGGTTTGACGTCCTCGCGGCGCGGCGGCAGCATCGGCTGGTGCTCGCGCGCGGGGTTCAGGATGATCGAGGTGGCGGTCTCGGTCAGCAGGCAGAACTTGCTGACCACGGCGTCGAGGTGGGCCACGTCGATCACGGCGATCTCCAGCACCCAGCTGTCTTCGCCGGTGACGTTGTAGGCATTGATGCACTCGGGCGTCTGCTGGATCAGCTTGACCACCCGCGCATACTCCGCGCGGCCGATGCGGATCAGCGCGCGGATGCCATAGCCCAGGCGCGTCAGGTCCACCGTGGCGCGGTAACCGGTGATGACGCCGGCGGCCTCCAGCTTGCGCACGCGCTCGGTGACGGCCGGCTGGCTCAGGTGCACCCGGCGGCCGAGTTCGGCCATGGTCAGGCGAGCATCGGCCTGCAGTTCGGCGAGGATGCGGGTGTCGTGCGCGTCGAGTTCGAAGTTCAAGGCCATGGGGGATGATCTCCTTGAAAGTCATGGCCATTGTGGCCCGAAGAACTTGATCCGGCCATGGCCCTGGACAGGCGGCTTTCATACGATCACGCCATGACCACGCCCTCCCTCGCCGCCACGGCGCCGCGCGCCGCCCCGCTGTCGACCCTGCTGGTGTTCTGTCTGGCCGCCACCTGGCTGATCTGGGGCTCGACCTATCTCGCCATCAAGTTCGCGCTGCTGAGCTTCCCGCCCTTCTGGCAGATGGGCACGCGCTTCCTCGCTGCCGGTGCGCTGCTGATGGCCTGGATGCACTGGCGCGGCGCGGCCTGGCCGACGCGAACGCAGTGGCGCAACGCGCTCGTGGTGGGCGCGCTGATGCTCGGCGGCGGCATGGGCGGCACGGCGGTGGCCGAGACCAGCGTCGGTTCCGGGCTGGTGGTGGCCTTCATCGCCGTGGTGCCGCTGATGATCGCGGCGCTCAACCTCATCTGGGGCGTGAAGCCTGGGCGGCTCGAACTGGCCGGCATCGTGGTGGGCCTGGCCGGCGTGCTGATGCTGACGCAGGGCGCCGGCTTCCAGGCATCTCCGGCCGGGCTGGCGGCGATCGCCATCGCCTGCCTGACCTGGTCGGTGGGCAGCGTGCTGAGCCAGCGCAGCCTGCCGCTGGCGCCCGGCGCGATGGGTTTCGCCAGCGAGATGCTGTGTGGCGGCGCGGTGCTGATGGCGCTGTCGTGGCTGGCAGGCGAGCGGCCGCAATGGCCGCCGCAGCCGGCCGCCGTGGCGGCCTGGGTCTATCTGGTGGTGGCCGGTTCGCTGATCGCCTTCAACGCCTACATGCACCTGCTCGCCCACGCCAGCGCCGGGCTCGCGTCGAGCTACACCTTCGTCAACCCGGTCATCGCGATGCTGCTCGGCGTGGCCGTGCTCGGCGAAGTCGTCAGCGGCTTCGAGTGGGCCGCCGCCGGCGTGGTGCTGGCCGGCGTGGTGCTCATGCTGCGCGGCGCCGCACTCAAGCGGAGCGCTTGAGCGCCGCCGCGCGGATCGCGCTCAGCGTGGTGCGCGTGGTGCTGACGTCGGTGTCCAGCTTCAGGTGGATCAGCGTCGGGCGGTCGGCGGCGAGCGCCTCGCGCAGCGCCGCCTCGAACTGCGCGGTGGCCTCGACCCGGCTGGCGTGCCAGCCGTAGGCACGCGCCAGCGCGGCGAAGTCGGGGTTGAACAGGTCGCTGCCCGACACGCGCCCCGGGAACTCGCGTTCCTGGTGCATGCGGATCGTGCCGTAGCTGCCGTTGTCGACCACCAGGCTGATCAGCTTGCCGCCACGGCGCCCCGCGCCGTAGCCGGTGGCGGTGGCGAGTTCCTGCCCGGTCATCAGGAAGTCGCCGTCGCCGGCGAGGTTGATCACCGTGCGCTGCGGAGACAGCAGCGAGGCCGCGATCGCCGCCGGCACGCCGTAGCCCATCGCGCCGGAGGTCGGCGCCAGCTGCGTGCGGCCATGGTGCTGCAGGCCGCGGTAGCGCAGGTAGCGGTGCAGCCAGCCGCTGTAGTTGCCGGCACCGTTGGTGAACACGCTGTCTTCCGGCACCAGGCGCTCGAGCGTGAGCACGACCTGCGCCATGTCCAGCGGCTCCACCGGCGGCGGCACGCGGTTGGCGGCGTAGTCGGCCGCGGCCGCGTCACTCCAGTCGCTCCAGGCCAGTTGCGGCGGTGCGGTGAGCGACTCGAGCGCCTTGGCGGCGTGGTTCACCGAGGCCTGCAGCATCAGGTCGGCCGCGTAGACACGGCCGAGCTCCTCGGCACCGGCATGCAGGTGCACGAGTTTCTGCGTCGGCCGCGGGGCTTCGAGCAGCGTGTAGCCGCCGGTGGTCATCTCGCCCAGCCGCACACCGAGGGCGATCACCAGGTCGGCCTCGCGGATGCGCGCGGCGAGCTTCGGATTGATGCCGATGCCGACGTCGCCGGCATAGAGCGGGTGGCGGTTGTCGAACGTGTCCTGGAAGCGGAAGCCGCAGCCCACCGGCAGTTGCCAGTTCTCGGCGAAGCGCTGCAAGGCACGCGCGCCTTCGGCATCCCAGCCGCCGCCGCCGGCGATCACGAACGGCCGCTGCGCCGCCACCAGCATCGCCCGCAGGTCGCGCAGCGGCCCCGGCGCGGGCCAGGCCTGCACCGGCTCGACGCGCGGCAGCACCGGTGCGGCCGTCGGCGTGGTCAGCAGGTCTTCGGGCAGCACCAGCACCACCGGGCCGGGGCGGCCCTGCATCGCGGTGTGGAAGGCGCGGGCGACGTACTCGGGCAGCCGGTCGGCCGACTGCACCTCGCCCACCCACTTGGCCATGCCCAGGGTGCCGGGGCCGAACACCTGGCGGTAGTCGAGTTCCTGGAAGGCTTCGCGGTCGCGCTGGTCGCTGGCCACCTGGCCGACGAACAGGATCATCGGCGTGCTGTCCTGGAAGGCGGTGTGCAATCCGATCGACGCGTTGGTGGCGCCGGGGCCGCGCGTGACGAAGCAGATCCCCGGGCGGCCGGTCAGCTTGCCCTGCGCCTCGGCCATGAACGCGGCGCCGCCTTCCTGCCGGCAGGCGACGAAGCGGATCCGCTCGCGCTGCGCGTGAAAGCCGTCGAGCACGGCGAGGTAGCTCTCGCCGGGCACGCCGAAGGCGGTGGTGACGCCCTGGGCGATCAGGGCTTCGACGAGGGCGTGTCCGGCGATTCGTGGCGTCGTCATGCGGCCATTTTCGCTGCGCCGCCCTGCCCTCGCGCCACGCGCGCGCCGACCAGCGCCGCCGACAGCACGCCGCCCAGCAAGGCCAGCGCTGCGCCGCTGAACACACCCGAGGGCGAGCCGTGGTCGAGGATGGCACCGAACACCGGCGCCGCCAGCGCAAAGCCCAGATCCAGCCCCGAGTACACCGTGCCGTAGACGCGGCCGGTGGCGCCAGGAGGGGCGGCCCGCTTGATCAGCATGTCACGCGAGGGGCCGGCCAGGCCGGTGCCGAAACCGGCCAGTGCCGCCAGCGCCGCCGCCAGCAGCCCGGGCAGGCCGGGCAGGCCGGCCAGGAACAGCAACAGCGCCGCGCCGAGCAGGCAGGCGCCGATGGTGCGCTCCAGCCGCTGGCCGCGGGCGGCAAGGAAACCACCCACCACCATGCCCGCCGCCCCGCACAGCATGAAGCCGGTGACGACGAAGGAGGTGATGGTCAGCGGCAGGCCGTGCAGCTTCTGCAAGGCCGGGCCGGCGAAGCTCTGCACCGCCGAGAGCGCGCAGGTCGACCAGAAGAAGAACGAGAAGCACAGCCACACCGAGGGCAGGCGCAGGAAGGCCAGCGGATGCTCGGCCATGGCGGGCCCACTGCCCTTGCCGGCTGCGGCCAGAGGCCAGGTGGCCGAGCGGTCGTCGATGGCGTGGCGGTTCAGCACCATTGTCGCCAGCACGATCAGCGCCCACAGCGCGGCGGCCGCCGCCGCCCAGCGCCAGGAGCCGGTGGCGGCCGTCATCGCGGCCATGAAGACCGGCGCCGCCGCCCAGCCCAGGTTGCCCGAGATGCCGTGCACCGAGAAGGCGTGGCCCAGGCGCGCCTGCGAGACCCGCTTGTTGAGGATGGTGAAGTCCACCGGATGGAACGGCGAGTTGCCGAGGCCGGCCAGCGCCGCCGCCGCCAACAGCCCCGCGTAGCCCTGCGCCGTCGCGGCCGCCAGCGCGGCCAGCACGAAGCAGGACAGCGCCGCGAACAGCACCGGGCGCGCGCCGACGCGGTCGACCAGGAAACCGGCCAGCGCCTGGCCGATGCCCGAGATCACGAAGAAGGTGCTGACCAGCAGGCCCAGCTCGGAGTAGCTCAGGCCGAAGTCCCGGATGAACAGCGGGAACAGCGGCGGCAGCAGCATGTGGAAGAAGTGCGAGGTGCCGTGGGCCAGGCCGATCAGGCCGATGGTGCGGGCGTCGTCGCGCAGCGAGGCGGTGGCAGCGGTGGTGGTCATCGAGAACGGATGCGGGGATTGGCAAGAACTGTAGGCGCCAGGGCAGCGTCGCAGTTACGATAGGAAGCCAAGTTCTGTCGAGATCCCGCCAAGGCTGCCCATGAACCGCCCGCATCGCCGCCGCAGCGTGCCGCCGATCGACCCGCTGGCTTTCGCGCCCAGCCTCGAACGACCGCTGCGCGCCAAGCTGCGCCGGCTGGCAGCCGATACGCGGGTCGAGCCGCACAGCCATCCATGGGCGCAGGTGGCGATGTCGGCCACCGGCGTGATCCGCCTGCAGGCCGGCCACAGCACCTACCTCGTGCCGCCGACGCGGGCACTGTGGATCCCGCCCGGCGTGGAGCATGTGGTCACCGTGCTGGAGGATGCCGAGATCCGCACGCTGTACGTGCACCCCAGCGCGCGCTTCCTTGGCCCGGCTGCCGACACGCCGTTCCAGCGCTGGCCGGCGTGCCGGGTGCTCGAGGTCTCGCCGCTGCTGCGCGAGCTGGTCGCTCACCTCGACACTGCGCCGGGCGCCGGCGCGCCCGACGAGCGCCAGCAGTGCCTGGCCGCCCTGATCCTCGACGAACTGAAGCGCGCCGCGCCGATCCGGCTGGGTGTCGATCTGCCGCAGGACAAGCGCCTGCGCCAGCTCTGCGAGGCGGTACTCGACGCGCCGACCCGCTGGAGCACGCTGGCCGAGTGGTCGAGCGAGGTCGGTGCCAGCCCGCGAACCATCGCGCGGCTGTTCCGCAGCGAACTCGGCACGAGCTTCGTGCAATGGCGCCACCAGGTGCTGCTGGCCCACGCGGTCGCGCTGGCGGCACGCCGGCTGCCGATGGCCCACATCGCCGCCGAACTCGGCTACGCCAGTGCCAGCGCCTTCACGGCCATGGTCCGGCGCACGCTGGGGGCCCCGCCGACGCAGTTCTTCGCCTGACCCCCGGGATCCAGGGGCCCGGCGGTGACGCCTTGCAACACATCTTCCATCTGCCGCGAGAATGCCGGCTTGCGGTTGAACGTAGGCTGATCGAGACGCGGAACGCGCACATTCCGGCCCGCCGCATCGGAGGAACACCATGCTCAAGTCCCTGTTCGGCGAACTCGGCCCGGCCGAAGACCCGCGCCTGCGCGCCGCCACCCCCGACGAGACGGATGGCGGTTTTGCCGCCACGGCGATCCTGGAGAGCGTGGCCACCGAGGTCAACGAGCGCGGCCAGATCGTCGACCGCCATCTGCGCGACCTGGTCGTCACCGGCTCGGCGGCCGCGGCGATCCGCGAGCACTTCGCCGCCACGCGCGCCGACCTGGGCACCGCCACGCGCCAGATCACCCTGCTCGACCCGACCGGCGTGTGGGCCTCGGCGGTGATCAAGGCGCTGTCGGACGCCGGCGGCCAGCCGGTGGAGCGGCTGCACCTGCGCGAGCACACCACGCTGAAGACGCTGGCGGTGATCGAGCGCACGAGCCTCGTGCGCCGCCACGAGGAGAAGCTCAACCTCTACCATGCCGACGTGCGCTCGCCGGGCCAGGACACCGCCGAGATCCCGGTGGCGCTGATGGAGCGCAGCCACCTCACGGCGGTGATCGTCGGCCCGATGCAGCCGCACGCCATCGACGCGCTGCTGGCGTCGCTGGTCGACGCGACGCAGTTGCCCGGCTGGCGTTGCCCCAACCTGCTGTTCATGCTGCCGCCCAACGCGGTGTGGATCGCCAACAAGATCGCCGCGATGCGCTGGCCCGAGCGCGTGCACGTGCACGTGATCGACGAACCGCTGATCAGCGCCTCGGCGGTGTGGAACGCGATGCTGGGCATCTGGAACCTCGTCAAGCTGCAGCCGGCCTGGGAAGCGCCGGCCGCCGCGCCGAGCGCGGAGTTCGCCTTCAAGGTGGCCGACCTGACCCGACCGGTTCTGCCGACCCGGCCCGCGGCCGCGGCGCCGGTGGCGCGCCTGGGCCGTGCCGTGCTCGACCCGGCGCGGGCCCGCCAGGCCCTGGCCGACATGCTGCCGCTCGAAGGCATGCTGGGCTGCGCGGCAGTGGACGCGACCACCGGCCTGGTGCTGGCCCGCGAGCTGCGCGAGGACCAGCCGGTCGACATGGACGTGATCGGCGCGGCCTGCGCGCAGATCCTGCGCGAGCACCGCCAGAGTTCCAGCGCCATGGGCGTGGGTGGTCCGGTCGAGGAGATCATGACCAGCACCGGCGCGCGGCAGATGGTGATGCGCGTGATTTCGCGCTACCCCGACGTCTTCGTCGTCTGCCTGCTCGACCGCCAGCGCACCAACCTGCCGCTGGCGCGCTACAAGCTGATGGAGCTCGACAAGACATTGCTCTGAGCGGGCGGCTACCATCGCCGCATGAGCCAAGTTCTCTACGACTTCACGCGGCAGGACGCCAGCGGCGGCAGCTGCACCGCACACGCCTGGGCCAAGGTGCCCGAGCCGCTGTCCCTCACCGAGCGCGCCGACTGGAAGGCGCGCGCCGCGGCGCTGCTGAAGAAGCACGGCGCGGTGCTGGTGGCGCACTACTACGTCGACGGCGACCTGCAGGACCTGGCGCTGGAAACCGGCGGCATCGTGGCCGATTCGCTGGAGATGGCGCGCTTCGGCCGCGACCATGCGGCCAGGACGCTGGTCGTGGCCGGCGTGCGTTTCATGGGCGAGTCGGCCAAGATCCTCTCGCCCGACAAGCGCGTGCTGATGCCCGATCTCGACGCCACCTGCTCGCTCGACCTCGGCTGCCCGCCCGACCAGTTCGCCGCCTTCTGCGACGCCCACCCCGACCGCACCGTGGTGGTCTACGCCAACACCAGTGCCGCGGTGAAGGCGCGCGCCGACTGGATGGTGACGAGTTCCTGCGCGCTGCAGATCGTCAACCACCTGAAGGAACGCGGCGAGAAGATCCTGTGGGCGCCCGACCGTCACCTCGGCCGCTACATCCAGGAGCAGACCGGCGCCGACATGCTGGCGTGGCAAGGCGAGTGCATCGTGCACGACGAGTTCAAGGGCCTGGAGCTGGATCTGCTGCGCCGCGAGCACCCCGACGCGAAGGTGCTGGTGCACCCCGAGTCGCCACAAAGCGTGGTGGCGCAGGCCGACGTGGTCGGCTCCACGACGCAGATCCTCAACGCCGTGCTCCAGAGCGATGCGAAGACCTTCATCATCGCCACCGACAACGGCCTGATGCACCGCATGCGCCAGCTCGCCCCCGGCAAGACGCTGCTGGAGGCGCCCACTGCCGGCCGCAGCGCCACCTGCAAGAGCTGCGCGCATTGCCCGTGGATGGCGATGAACGGCCTGCGCGGCGTGGTGCATGCGCTGGAAAGCGGCGACGGCGAAATCCACGTCGAGGAAGGCATCCGCGCCAAGGCGCTGGGCTGCATCGAGCGCATGCTCGACTTCACCGCGAAGAATGCGGCGGCGCTCGCGCAGCCAGCGTTCGTCAAGCACATCGGCCCGGCCTGAACATGTTCGATTTCAACGAGACGCTGGCGCAGGCGCGCGAGCGCAACATCCGCGACGCCCTGGCCGAGGACATCGGGCGGGGTGACTGGACGGCGATGCTGGTGCCAGAGACGCAGCGCGTGCGCTCGCGCGTGATCGTGCGCGACGACGCCGTGCTGTGCGGTCGAGAGTGGTTCGACGGCTGCGTGCTGACGCTCGACCCGGCGGCGCGCATCGACTGGAAGGCCGCCGAGGGCGATCGCGTGAAGGCCGGTGCCACGCTGTGCGAGATCGAAGCGCGGGCCCGCGCCCTGCTGTCCGCCGAACGCCCGGCGCTGAACTTCCTCCAGCTGCTGTCGGCCACGGCCACCCAGACGCGTGCGCACGTCGACGCCATCGCCGGCGCCTCGCCGAACCCGCGCGGCTGCGCGATCCTCGACACGCGCAAGACCCTCCCGGGGCTGCGCCAGGCACAGAAGTACGCCGTGCGCGTGGGCGGCGGGCGCAATCAGCGCCTGGCGCTGTGGCACGGCATCCTGATCAAGGAGAACCACATCGCCGCGGCCGGCGGCATCGCGCAGGTGCTGGCCCAGGCCCGCGCCCTGAAGGCCGGCGTGGAGATCCAGATCGAGGTCGAGACGCTGGCGCAGCTGCGCGAGGCGCTCGAACACGGCGCCACCAGCATCATGCTGGACAACTTCGAGCTGGCCGCGATGCGCGAGGCGGTGGCGATCAATGCCGGCCGGGCCGAGCTGGAGGTCTCGGGCGGCGTACAGCTCGAACAGCTGCGTGCCATCGCCGCCACCGGGGTGGATCGCATCTCGATCGGCGGCCTGACCAAGCACGTGAAGGCCATCGATCTGTCGATGCGGGTGATCGAGCGGCTGTAGCGCATCGCCGGAACTGCGCCGCCGCCGCGGCGCTTTTCGGGGCGTCGAGTCGCCGCGGCCGGCCGACACTCGCCCGCATGAGCGCCGATTTCACCTCGATCCAGAACTTCCACGAGCGGGCCGTCTTCGAGGCGGTCGAGAAGCGTGCCGGGCGCTTCGCGCACCTGGCCACGCCCGAGTTGCTGGCCGACGTGGCCTGCGTGGCGCTGAACCGGCTGCCGCCGCGCTACATCCGCCACGAGGTGGATTTCGCCTTCTATCTCACCGAGAAGGAACGCGCCGCCAACGCCAGGCTGGTCGACGACGCGGTGCAGTTCGCTTTCGAATTCGTGCAGGCGCGCAAGGCGATGCGCGCGCGGGCCTGAGCGCGCTGGCGCTCCGGTTCAGTGCGCCGGCGCTGCCTCCGGCGTCGTGATCTCCCCCGGCACCGCCTGGCGGGCGAACAGCGTGTACATCGTCGGCACCACGAAGATGGTCAGCAGCGTGCCGAAGCTCATGCCGCCGACGATCACCCAGCCGATCTGCTGACGGCTCTCGGCCCCCGCGCCCGTGGCCAGGGCCAGCGGCAAGGCGCCGAGCACCATCGCCGCCGTGGTCATCAGGATCGGCCGCAGGCGCAGTGCTGCCGCCTCCGTCACCGCGGCGTGGATGTCGCGGCCCTGCTGGCGCAGCTGGTTGCTGAACTCGACGATCAGGATGCCATGCTTGGTGATCAACCCCACCAGCGTGATCAGGCCGATCTGCGAATAGACGTTCAGCGTGCCGCCGGTCAGGTGCATCGCGCCGAGCGCGCCGACCATCGACAAGGGCACCGCCAGCATGATCACCAGCGGATCGACGAAGCTCTCGAACTGCGCCGACAGCACCAGGAAGATGAACAGCAGCGCCAGCACGAACACCAGGCCGAGCGCGCCGCTGGACGAGCGGAACTCGCGCGAGACGCCGTTGAGCTCGGTCGAGTAGCCCGGCTTGAGCACCCGCTCGGCGGTGGCGTCCATGAACTGCAGCGCCTCGCCGAGCGCGTAGCCGGGCGCGAGGTTGGCGGTGATGGTCACCGAGCGGCGCTGGTTGAAGTGGTTCAGCTCGCGCGGGCTCACCGATTCGGTCACCTTCACCAGCGAGGCCAGCGGCACCATGGTGTCGCCGCGGCCGCGCACGAACATGCGGTCGATGTCCTCCGGCGTGGTGCGGCCCTTGCTCTCGGTCTGGACGATCACGTCGTACTGCTCGGCGTCGCGCTTGTAGCGCGTCACGCTGCGGCCGCCGAGCAGCGTCTCGATGGTGCGCGCCACCTGGTCGACGGCGATGCCGGCATCGGCCGCCCGGTCGCGGTCGACCTGGATGAACAGCTCGGGCTTGTTCAGCCGCAGGTCGATGTCGGGCTGCACGATGCCCGGGTTCCTGGCCATCTCGGCGACCATCTGCTGCGCCACCTGGGCCATGTTGGCGTAGCTGTCGGAGCTGACGATCACGAAGCTGATCGGCCGCTCGCGAAAGCCCTGCCCCAGCGACGGCGGCGTCACCGGGAACGCCGACACGCCGGGCAGCTGCGCGAACTTCGGCTGCAGCTCGCGCACCAGCTCGGGCGTCTTGCGCTCGCGCTCGCTCCAGTCGACGGTGCGCAGGATCGCGATGCCCTGCGAGACGGTCGGGTTGCCGGTGACGACGAAGACGCGGTCGAACTCCGGGTAGCTCATGCCAATCCGCTCGATCGCCTGCATGTAGCGCTGGGTGTATTCCAGTGTCGAGCCGTCCGGCGCGCTGACCGAGGTGAAGATCACGCCGCGGTCTTCCACCGGCGCCAGCTCGCTGCGCATGTTCTTGAACAGCAGCCAGCTTGCCACGCCCGAGGCCAGCATCACGGCGATCACCAGCCAGCGGCGCCCCAGCACCCAGCGCAGCGCCGTCTCGTAGCGCGCGCTCAGGCCCACCAGCATCGCCTCCATCAGGCGGTCGAAGCGGTTGGGCTGCGGCTCGTGGCGCAGCAGCTTGCTGCACATCATCGGCGTCAGCGTCAGCGCGACGAAGCCGGAGACGATCACCGCGCCGGCCAGGGTCAGTGCGAACTCGACGAACAGGCGCCCGGTGCGCCCCGGCGTGAAGGCCAGCGGCGCGTAGACCGCCGCCAGCGTCATCGTCATCGCCACCACCGCGAAGCCGACCTCCTTGGCGCCCTTGAGCGCCGCCTGGAAGGGCGTGAGCCCCTCCTCCACGTGGCGGAAGATGTTCTCCAGCACGACGATGGCGTCGTCGACCACCAGGCCGATGGCCAGCACCAGCGCGAGCAGGGTCAGCGTGTTGATCGTGAAGCCCGCCGCCGCCATCAGGCCGAAGGCGCCGATCAGGCTGACGGGAATGGTGACCAGCGGGATGATCGAGGCCCGCAGCGTGCGCAGGAACAGGAAGACCACCAGCGCCACCAGCACCACCGCCTCGGCGATCGTGGTGTAGACCGACCTGATCGAGCGGTCGATGAAGACGGAGTTGTCGTTGGCCTGCTGCACGCGAACCCCGGCCGGCAGGTCCTGCTGGATCTTCGGGATCAGCTCGCGCACGCCGGCCGCCACCTCGAGCGGATTGGCCGTGGCCTGGCGAATCACGCCCATCGACACCGCGGGAACGCCGTTGAGCCGCACGCTGGAGCGCTCGCTGGCCGCCGCCTGCTCGATGCGCGCCACGTCGCGCAGGCGCACCACGTAGCCGGCGGCGTTCTTCAGCGCGATCTCGCCGAACTGCTCCGGCGTGGTGAGGTCGGTGCGGGCGGTGACGCTGAATTCGCGCTGCTGGCTCTCGATGCGGCCGGCGGGCACCTCGAGGTTCTGCCGGCGCAGTGCGTCTTCCACGTCCTGCACGGTCAGCCGCACCGCCGCCAGCTTGTCCGGGTCGACCCAGATGCGCATCGAGAACAGCCGGTCGCCGTTGATGTTGACTTCGGCAACACCGGGCACGGTCTGCAGGCGCGGCTTGACCACGCGGTTGATCAGGTCGGTGATCTGCAGCGGCGACAGCGTCTCGCTGCTGAAGGCCAGCCAGATGGTCGGCGTGGCGTCGGCCTCGACCTTGGCGATCACCGGCTCGTCGATGGCATCGGGCAGCCGCGCCCGCACGCGCGAAACACGGTCGCGCACGTCGGCGGCGGCGGCCTCCGGGTTCTTGCTGAGCTTGAAGCGCGCGGTGATCTGGCTCTGCTCGGCACGCGACACCGAGGTGATGATGTCGATGCCCTCGATGCCGGAGATCGAGTCTTCCAGCGGCTTGGTCACCTGCGACTCGATGACCTCGGAGGAAGCGCCGGTCAGCCGGGTGGTCACGTTGACCACCGGCTCGTCGATGCGCGGGTACTCGCGCACCTGCAGCCCCTTGAAGGCCACCGCGCCGATCAGCACCAGCATCAGCGACATCACGGTCGCGAAGACCGGGCGGCGGATCGAGGTTTCCGACAGCTTCATGCCACGCCCCCGCTCAGACCGCCGGTCGCACGCCCGAAGCGGCGCGCGGCGGCGCGCTGGCCGCGGCCGCCGCACCATGGCCGACTTCCACCACCGTCAGCGGCAGGCCGTCGCCGCGCATCAGCCGCGCCTGACCGGCGGTGACGACCAGGTCGCCCGCGGCCAGGCCTTCGAGGATCTCGACGCGGCCGGGCAACCGCAGGCCGATGCGCGCCTCCAGGCGCTGCGACACTTTGCCCGTCGGCCCATCGACCACCTTGACGAGGAACTGCTTGCCGCCCAGCGGCACCAGCGCCTCCTCGGGCACCACCACGGCCTGCTCGCGCACCGCAAACACGGTGCGCGCCCGCGCAAACATGCCGGCCTTGAGCTCGCCCTTCGGGTTGGGCAGCCGCGCCCGCACCAGCAGTGCCCGACCCTGCGCATCGATCTGCGAGTCGATGGCGTCGATGCGGCCCTGGAAGCTGCGCCCCGGCAGAGCGTCGACCTGCACGTCGACCGGCTGACCGGGCTTCAGCCGGGACAGGTAGCGCTCGGGCAGGCGGAAATCGACCGACATCGACGACGCATCCTCGATGTTGACGAGGTCGGCGCCGTCCTTCACGTAGTCGCCGAGGTTGATCGTGGCGATGCCCGCCACACCGTCGAAGGGCGCGACGATGCGCATGCGTTCGACCTGCGCGCTGGCCAGGGCCACCTGGGCCTCGGCCACCTCCAGCGCCGCAGCGCTCTGGTCCACCGCGCTGGCGCTGACGAAGTTCTGCGCCAGCAGCTCGCGATTGCGCTGCAGGTTGGTGCGCGCGATGCTGGCCTGCGCCTGCGCCTGCTGCAGCTGAGCGCGCTGCAGCGTGTCGTCGAGCTGCACCAGCAGCTGACCGCGACGCACGCGCTGGCCGTCGGTGAAGCCGATGCGCGCCACCCGGCCGCTGACCTCCGGCCGCAGCATCACGCCCTGCTTCGAGCGCAGCGAGCCGACGGCCACCGCATCGTCCTCGATGCGCATCGCGCTGGCACGCGCGACTTCGACGGCCGCCGGGCCATTGGGCGCTCCGGCGGTCGCTGGGGCCGATGCCGGGCCGAGCGCCGCTGCGCCACCCCCCGCAGCAGGCACCTTGTGCTGGTACCACCAGGCGGCACCGCCCGCGGCGGCAATGCCGATCACGGCGACGAGGGTGTGAAGCGTCTTCAAGGTTCGTGCTTTCGTTCTTGGGTGTGAACTGTATCGTTCACTTCACGAACCCGTGGTTCCGTCAACCAATCACACGATCGAGGCCACGCCTCGATTGGCCAGCGCATCGGCGCGCTCGTTGCCCGGATCGCCCGCGTGGCCCTTCACCCAGCGCCACTGCACGTGATGCAGGTGCCGCAAGGCATCGAGGCGCTGCCACAGCTCGGCGTTCTTCACCGGCTTGCGGTCGGCCGTCTTCCAGCCGCGCTGCTGCCAGCCGTGGATCCACTCGGTGATGCCTTTGCGCACATATTCGCTGTCGGTGTGAACCGTGACGTCGCAGGTGCGCTTGAGCGAGGCCAGCGCCTCGATGACCGCCGTGAGCTCCATGCGGTTGTTGGTGGTCATCGCCTCGCCGCCGAAGAGTTCCTTCTCGTGCTCGCCGGTGCGCAGCCAGGCGCCCCAGCCGCCGGGCCCCGGGTTGCCCTTGCAGGCACCGTCGGTGTAGATGATCACGTGCGGCCGCTGGATGGCGGTCTTCGTTGCGGTCATGCAGTTTCTTCCTCGCGCTCGCGGCGCTTCTGCGTGGCGACCACGGCGCCGGCCCTGGCGCGCTTGCGCTGCTCGCGCGCCAGGCCGACCAGCCGCATGCCGCGCACGCGCTTGACGGCGACGACGAAGTAGGCGGCGCCGAACACCGGCCACCAGCGTTCGCCGTGCACGTCCATCCATTCGCAGCGCTGCAGCCAGCGCTCCGACACCACCGGCAGCCGATAGCAGCCGAAGCGCCCCGACTCCACTTCGAAGCTCAGCAACTGCAGCCAGTCGCGCAGGCGCCGGTAGCCGAGGAACTCGCCGCTGGGCGGCAGGAACAGTGGCTGCTGCTTGCCCAGCCCGACGCCACGGCGGATGCGGCCGAGCTTCTGGCGCAGGCCCCACAGGCTGGCCGGGTTGAAGCCCACCACCACCACGCGGCCCTCGGGCCGCAGCACCCGCTCGACCTCGCGCAGCGTCTGGTGCGGATCGTGGGCCAGTTCCAGCGTGTGCGGCAGCACGACGAGGTCGAGGCTGGCCGTGTCGAATGGCAAGGCGTCGTAGTCGAGCTGCAGGGCGACGGCCGCACGCGGCATGGCATCCGGCCCTTCGGCGATGCCGTTCGTCTCGTCGCTGGCCACCCAGCGATGCGGCATGCGGTTGTTGCGCAGCGCGTCGAGCTCGGGCAGGCCCACCTGCAACGCATGAAAACCGAACAGGTCGGCCACCGCGAGGTCGAGATGGTGCTGTTCCCACGCAAGCAGGTATCGCCCCGCCGGCGTGGCGAGCCACTGGGCCAAACCTATAATTCGCTCGCTTTGCGCCATGGAACTGATCGCCCTGCCCGCCTTCACCGACAACTACATCTGGATGCTTCATGACGGCACCGATGCGGTGGTCGTCGACCCGGGTGAAGCCGCGCCCGTGCTGTCGGCGCTCGACGAGCGGCACCTGGCGCTTGCGGGCATTCTAGTGACCCACCACCACGGTGACCACGTCGGCGGCATCGACGAGCTGCGCAGCCGCCTCAAGGGCGCCGTCCACGGCCCGAAGCGCGAGCGCATCCCCGAGCCCTTCGTGGCCGTTGCCGATGGCGACGTCGTCGACGTGCTGGGCCTGCGCTTCGAGGTGATCGAGGTGCCGGGTCACACCGCCGGGCACGTCGCCTACTTCCATGCCGGGCGCGACAGCGCCCCGATCCTGTTCTGCGGCGACACGCTCTTCTCCGGCGGCTGCGGCCGGCTGTTCGAGGGCACGGCCGCCCAGATGCATGCGTCGCTCGGCCGCCTGGCCGCACTGCCGGGCGAGACGCGGGTCTGCTGTGCCCACGAGTACACCCTGTCGAACCTGAGGTTTGCGCGCGCCGTCGAGCCGGGCAACGCGGCACTCGCGCGCTACAGCGCCGATTGCGAGGCCACGCGCGCCGCCGGCCGCCCGACGCTGCCCTCGACGATCGCCGTCGAGCGCAGCATCAATCCCTTCCTTCGTTGCGACCAGGCCGAGGTGACCGCCTCGGCACGCGCGCAGGGTGCGCGCAGTCCCGAGGGCACCGAGGTGTTCGCCACGCTGCGCCGCTGGAAGAACGAGTTCCGATGACCCGATTCCGTACCGCGGCAGCGTCCGCCCTCACCTGGCTGATGGTGGCCGCGCTGGCGGGTTGCGCCACCACGCCGGGCGTCGAGCCCGCGACTTCGGTCGAATCGACACAGCCGCCGGCAGCCACGCCGGCTTCGCTGCCTGCGACAGAGCCCCCTGCACCCGCGCAGCCGCCGGGGCCGGCGCCCGAGCCGCCACCGCCCGTGCCGGAGGCCACCGACCCGCTGCGCCCCGACGTGCCGCTCGACCTCGACGACCGCAGCGCGCAGGGCGACCTGTGGCAGCGCGTGCGCGACGGCTTCGCCCTCGCCGACCTCGACGGCGATCTGGTGCGCAACCGCGAGCGCTGGTATGCGGACCGTCCCGACTACGTGCAGCGCATGACCGAACGCGGCAGCCGCTACCTCTTCCACATCGTCGAAGAGGTGGAGAAGCGCGGCCTGCCCACCGAGCTGGCGCTGCTGCCCTTCATCGAGAGCGCCTTCAACCCCACCGCGCTGTCTTCCGCCAAGGCCTCGGGCATCTGGCAGTTCATGCCGGCCACCGGCCGCCACTTCGACCTGCGGCAGAACCTGTTCCGCGACGACCGGCGCGACGTGCTCGCCTCGACCCGCGCCGCGCTCGACTACCTCGAGCGTCTGTACGGCATGTTCGGCGACTGGCACCTCGCCCTGGCGGCCTACAACTGGGGCGAGGGCAACGTGCAGCGGGCGATCGCGAGGAACCGCCGCGCCGGCAAGGCCACCGACTACGAGAGCCTGCGCATGCCGGACGAGACGCGCTGGTACGTGCCCAAGCTGCAGGCGGTGAAGAACATCGTCGCCCGCCCCGGCGACTTCGGCCTCGAGCTGCCGCCGGTGGCCAACCACCCCTACTTCCTGGCCGTGGGCATCGAGCGCGACATCGACGTCGAGCTCGCCGCTCGGCTCGCCCGGCTGCCGCTGGACGAGTTCAAGGCGCTCAACCCGCAGCTGAACAAGCCGGTGATCCTCGCCGCCGGCACGCCGCAGGTGCTGCTGCCTTACGACAACGCCAACCACTTCGTGCGCGAGCTGCCGCAGCACCGCGGCCGCCTGGCCAGCTGGACCGCCTGGGTGGCGCCGAAGACGCTCAAGCCTGCCGAGGCCGCGCGCATGGCGGGCATGGACGAGGACGACCTGCGCGAGGTCAACAAGATCCCGCCGCGCATGCTGATCAAGGCAGGCTCCACGCTGCTGGTGCCGCGCAGCGCGCAGCGCGAGGCCGACGTCTCCGAGCACCTCGCCGACAACGCCAGCATGTTGCTCGCGCCCGAAGGCCCGGGGCTGCGCCGGGTGGCGCTGAAGGCCGGCAAGCGCGACAGCGTGGCCAGCGTGGCGCGGCGTTACCGCGTCAGCGCGGCCCAGGTGGCACAGTGGAACGGCGTGAGCGCTGGCGCCAGCTTCCGCCCGGGCCAGTCGATCATCGTCTACGTGGCGCACAAGCCGGCGAAGGCCAAGGCGAAAGCGACCACCAGCGCCAAGAAGCCCAAGGGCGCCACCTCGAAGAAGGCCTCGGCCGCGCCGAAGAAGCGCGCGCGCAAGTAGCCGCGTCCGGCGTTCAGCGCCGGTCGCTCAGCGCGTGGGCGATGGTGCCGAGGTCGACGTATTCCAGCTCGCTGCCGATCGGCACGCCGCGCGCCAGCCGCGTGACCTTCAGGCCGCGCGACTTCAGCGCCTCGCCGATCACGTGCGCGGTCGCCTCGCCCTCGGCGGTGAAGTTGGTGGCGACGATGACCTCCTCCGTCACACCGTCGCCGGCGCGCTGCAGCAGTTCGGCCACGCCGATGTCGCGCGCACCCAGACCGTCGAGCGGGCTGATGCGGCCCATCAGCACGAAGTACAGGCCGCGGTAGCTGCCAGTGCGCTCGAGCGCGGCCTGGTCGGCCGGCGTTTCCACCACGCAGAGCTGGCGCGCGTCGCGCTGCGGGTCGAGGCAGATGTCGCACACCGGCGCCTCGGTGAAGGTGTGGCAGCGCTCGCAGTGACGCACGCTCGCGCAGGCGGACTGCAGCGCCTGCGCAAGGCGCTGCGCGCCCTCGCGGTCGTGCTGCAGCAGGTGGAAGGCCAGCCGCTGCGCCGACTTCACGCCGATGCCGGGCAGCCGGCGCAGCGCCTCGATCAGCGCGTCGAGCGAAGATCCGGCCACGAAGGGCTCAGAACGGGAACTTCATGCCCGGGGGCAAGGGCATGCCGGCGGTCAGCTTGCCCATCTTCTCCTGGCTCACCTGCTCGGCACGGCGGATCGCGTCGTTGAAGGCGGCAGCCACCAGGTCCTCGAGCATGTCCTTGTCGTCGGCAAGCAGGCTGGGGTCGATGGCGACGCGCTTGACGTCGTGCTTGCAGGTCATCGTCACCTTCACCAGGCCGGCGCCGGACTGGCCCTCGACCTCGATCAGCGCGAGTTCCTCCTGCGCCTTCTTCAGGTTGTCCTGCATCGCCTGGGCCTGCTTCATCAGGCCGGCCAGCTGGTTCTTCATCATCGTGGCTACTCCTTCGGAATCAATGCGGCTTGACCGAGCCGGGCACGATGCGCGCGGTCTTGTACTGCGCCATCAGGGCCTGCACCAGCGGGTCGTCGTGGATGATCTGTTCGGCCTCGGCCTGGCGGCGCGCCCGTTCGGCGGCGTCCCGCCGCGCCGGCGAATCCTCGACCATACCGGCCTCGACCTGCAGTTGCACCGGGCGGCCCAGCGCCTGGGCGACGGCGGCCTGCAGCTTGTCGACGTTGGCAGCGCTGCGCAGGGTCTCGCGCTCGACGCGCAGGCCGATGCGAACGGCTTGCGCCGTGTCGTCGAACGCGGTGCATTCGGACTGCATGGCCAGCTCGCGCACCAGCGCACCGATGCTGCCGGCGCCGGCCATCTGCGCGGTCAGCGCGGCCCAGCGATCACCCAGGGGCGTCGTCGCGACGGCAGCAACCGGCTTGCGCGGGGGTGGCTGCGGAACAGGGACGGCGGCCGGCGCTTCGACCTCGGCAGCCTCGAACTCGTCGGGCGCGTCGACCCAGGGCGGCGGCTCCGGTGAACGCGCCACCGGCGGCGGCGCCGGCACGCGCAAGGCCGGCGCGGCAGCCACCGTGGCGGGCTGGGCGGCCAGCGGCGCGCGTGCGGCCTGCGCCACCGGCGCACCCTGGGCCGGCACCGGGCGCGGCGCGGCGCGCTCGGCGCTGCCGCTGCCGGCCGGCCGGAAGGCCAGCATGCGCAGCAGCACCATCACCAGGCCGCTGTACTCGTCGGGCGCGAGCGGCAGTTCGCCGCGGCCGTGCACGACGATGCTGTAGAGCAGCTGCGTCTCCTCGGCCGGCAGGCCGGCGGCCAGGCGCTCGATCGTGGGCGTGTCCGGGTCGTTCGGATCGAGCGCGCCGGGCACGGCCTGCTGCACCGCCATCTGCTGCAGCAGGCTCGCCATCTCTTCCAGCGTGCCGCCGGCCGACAGGCCCAGCTCGCGAAGGCCGCCGACGGCCGCGATCACGGCGGCGCCGTCGCCGGCCGTCAGCGCCTCGACCAGCCGCACCGCATGGCCGCGGTCGACCGCGCCGAGCATCTGTCGCACGCCGGACTCGGCCAGCGTGCCGGCACCGAAGGCGATCGCCTGGTCGGTCAACGACAGTGCGTCGCGCATCGAGCCGCGTGCGGCGCGCGCCAGCAGTCGCAGCGCG